>Ga0335398_10007238_pt1 | contig 13670 bp, 12 predicted proteins | sample BON03_FD_205742 | JGI IMG/M metagenome (GOLD analysis project Ga0335398, IMG submission 205742) | Freshwater microbial communities from Lake Bonney liftoff mats and glacier meltwater in Antarctica - BON-03 (spades assembly) (version 2) | ecosystem: Environmental > Aquatic > Freshwater > Ice >... | reverse complement strand
GTATATGTATATATGTATATACGTATATATATATACATATGTTTGTACATATATCATATATGCATATATGTTTGTTTATATTTGTACACACATATATATACATATATATGTACATATTCATATATACATACATACACACACATATAAATATATATACACATATATTTTTTTGCAACCTCTGACGACAACTCTGTGGCATGCTTGGTGTGGCAGTTGGTAAAGGAATTGACCATGAGTGCAGGCAGCAAGAGCGCACTGCAACCCAACATAGTCTTTGATCAAAGTGGCAAACTCATCCTATACGCCGCGCTTCCCGGCATCAAAATCGTCAATCTCGTCGAGGTTCTCTCCTTCCTGCACGCCACGCCCTTGCTGCGCTCCTTTCTCCCGCTCCTCCTTGCGCAAGCCTTGTCGGGTGCATGTGGCAGGAAGACACTAGGGCACAGGGCAGGAGGTGGGAGGGGAGGAGTGGAGCAGGGTGAGGGTAGGTTGCAGGGAGGAGTGCAGCGGACAAAGGATGCAGGAGGGAGACATGACCCACTGGTCAACGGCAAGGGATGTGGCATGCAGAGTCGAGTCGCCGACCAGTGTCGGCAGGGGAAGTGGCATCGGGGACAGTTGATGTGCTGCTGTTGATGTGCTGCTGTTGATGTGCTGCACACATGACATTTGATGTGCTTCTACTGCTGCTAAGGCGCCATCGGGCAATACTCGATAGCAATCACTGAGGCACAGACCATACGTGGTGGGAGGGGAGGTGGCAGTGGAGGCGGTGTTGGACATGACTCGAGAGCAAAGATAGATGTGTGCACCATTCCCGACAGTCGCCGTGCTGCAGCTGCTGGGAAGGTGGGTGTGGGGGCATGCGTTGATGATGTAATATGGTTGACGGTGTGCAGAACAAAGTAATGCGAGTACTCGGCAAGCCGGAGAACAACTTCCGCTTCCTGTCACTCTCTCTCTCCCAGGTGCGCACTCATCGTGTCATGTCTCTCACACCGCGCACTCATCGTGTCATGCACTCATCGTGTCATGTCTCTCACACCTGACACATGACACATGTCTCTCACACCTGACACATGACACATGTCTCTCACACCTGCGCCAAGTCTCTCCCATATGCGTCCCGTCTGTGCCTGCAGGCCACATGCCAAGTGCCTGTGTGTGAGAGAGATGTTACAGCCGGGCGACACGCTGTGCACGTGAGGAAGTACCTCGCTTCACCTGCACAGCGACTCTTTGCAGTCTCTCTAGACTCTTTGCAGTCTGCACATTTGCGACGCCTTGCAGTGCGCAGGAGCTCTGCCTGGTGCGGTACGTATGCCACATTTGTGCATGCCTGGCAGTGTAGATGCGTACGGCTGCGAGGGGAGGTGTAGCCGACAACAAGGTGCAGCGACAGCAAGACGAGCGCGACAGCGGCGAAGGGTGACGTGGGCGAGAGATGTGCAGGGACCTGGAGGCAAGGGTGTGCATGGCGCAAAGGCCTTTGAGATAGATCCGATGATCTGCGCAACGGCGTACGGCAAGTCGCGCTTTTACCTCTTCTCGCGCCGTGAACCCAAAGACGGCGCGGAGGCGCGCGATGTGCTCAATGAGAAGCCACAGAATGAAGGCTTCTTGACTGCTGCTACCAGCTCCAAGGCCAGGTACATTCATGTGTGTGATGTGACTCATTCATATGTGTGACTTGACTGGTTTACATGTGCTCAATGAGAAGCCGGAGTATGACGGCTTGTTTGCTGCTGCCACTAGCTCTACGGCAAGGTACAATCATGTGTGTGACGTGCCCCAATTGACATGATGTCACAATAAAAAGGCATAGAATAAGGGCGTATTGACGGCTGGCACTACCTCCGAGTCCACGGGCCAAGCCGCCCGCGCGTTGCTCTCCTTTCGCACACACACACTGCAACACACTGCAACACATATTGAAGTAGTAGTGCGTGCGTGCGCTGGCGGTGACATGTGGTACGCGGGCGACTGAGAGGCATGGTGTGGGGATGGGGCAGTGTGTTGGGCAAGGGTGCAGTGATCCACACGACCTTGGGCGACATCACGATCAGGCTGTATCCCGATGAGTGTCCCAAGACGGTTGAGAACTTTTGCACGCATGCCAAGAACAACTACTACAATGGCATCATCTTTCACCGCGTCATCAAGGCGTTCATGCTTCAAACTGGTTTGTCTGCCCTCTTGTTGGACCCCTCCTCTTTGTCCCTCCTCTGTCTCCTGTGCCGTATGGGCGCGGACCTGCTAGTCCGCCCTATGCTTTGTGTGTGTGTGTGTGTGTGTGTGTGTGTGTGTGTGTGTGTGTGTGTATGTGTGAGCGTGTGTGTGCGTGTGTGTGTGTGTGTGTGTGGATATGAGCGCTCTAGGTGCAGTGTTGCCGTGTCTGCGGTCCACTTGATGTATCATGCTTGCTGTGCTACATTGGCTGCATCTTCTCGCTACATTGGCTGCATCTTCTCCCTATTGTCTGCTGTCTACCGTCACCTATTGTGTGCCGCCTGTATCGCGTGCAGCCTATTATGTGCAGGCTATTATGTGGATGCTATGGTGTGCAGCCATCATGTGCACCCTATCGGCAAGGCGCCATGGGTGCTATCTGCTGTGCTATCTGCTGTGCTATCTGCTATCTGCTCTCAAGGGATGGGTGTAGAGCAGCTCGACTGACACCTCTTGGCATTGGGTGTGGGGTGGTTTCAGGAGACCCACTGGGAGATGGCACAGGAGGCACGTCTATTTGGGGAGGTGAATTCAGCGACGAGTTTCATCGATCTCTAAGACACGATCGACCTTTTACACTGTCGATGGCCAACGCTGGTCCAGGCACCAACGGCTCGCAGTTTTTCGTGACTACTGTGCCGACTCCGTGGCTCGACAACAAGCACACTGTCTTCGGCAGGTCTGTGTCTTTGTTGGTGACTCTCCCCTTCGGGAGAGTTGAGTGTGGAGAGGCCTGCCTAGTATGCCGCCTCTTGCGCGTGCCGTTCCCGACTGCCTTTCCCGACTGCGGTGTGAGGCTTGATGCAACAACCACTGTTGCTGGTGCTGCTGTAGCGACAACATGTGTATAGAAGACAAATCATGAGTCATGAATCAATATGTGGGCGAGTGTCAGCGAGTGCGAGCGGCTGGGTGCAGATTTGAGCGGATTTTGAACGAGTTTGAGCAAGTGCAGGCGAGTTTGAAGAGTGTGAGCGAGTATATATGCGAGTCTGAGCAAGAGTGCTCGCACTCGCTCGCACTCAGCGAGAGAGTACAGGCAAATTTGAGTGAGTGCGTTGATACTCGCTCGCAATCGCTGGCACTCGCTCGCATTTGGACACACTAACTTAAACTCACTCGCACACCCAGTCACATCCTTACTGATTCATCACTTATCATTTGCTTTTCATACATATGTTGTCGCGACAGATCGCGTCATTGTTTCTGAAAGAGCAGGACACAATATGCCACGAAAGTGTAAAGTGACAAAATGCACTTGTTTTTCCCCATATACATTTTCTCATGTTTCACCAACAACAGGTGTGTCAAGGGCATGGACGTGGTGCAGATGATCGAAAACGTCAAGGTGAGCAAGGACGATAAGCCCTTCGAGGATATCGTCATCGTCAATATCCGCATTCTCGATCAAGCGCCTACCTCAAAGTAACCCGTCCTATCAGCCCCGGAGCCAGCCACTCTCTTTCATCATGCAAGCGCGAGGCAGTGTGCGCAACACGTTGCGCTGCGATGCGTGCTCAACATCCTCCACTTGCACCCGGCCAATATTGCAGCCCAACCCCCTTTCTTTTTAGCAGCGCTTGAGTGCGTGAGGACCTGCGGATGCTCTAGGCCAAGCAGCACCAGTCAAACAACGAGTGAGTAGAGGCACACGGTGTGAGCCGTCTTGTTCAAAGTGTGGGGCGTCTTCTTCAAAGTGTAAGGCGTCTTGTTCAAAGTATGAGGCGTCTTCTTCAAGGTGTGAGGCGTCTTCTTCTCCTCTGCACCCACCACTCTTGCGCCATTTGTAGGCCTCTAAGTCATTTGTAGGCCTTTAATACATTTGTAGGCCTCTAATATTCCCTTGCGTGCATCATAAAGATTCTCAAAATCACCTGATACCAGGCGTGGGAGTGAGTTGAAGTGGCATGAAGTGGCGACACTTGATGTAGCAGCCAGCACAGTCAAAGATGCCTCATTGTCAAGCCGCTCACAGCACTGCCCTGCCTCAACAACCACAGTGACAGCGCCCACGAAAAGAGACCCCTTGTGGAGTCCTCAAGGTCGTTGTAGGGTACTTGTTGTAGGGTCCTGTGCCCAGTGACTGCAGAGGGATGCAGCAAGACCATAGTAGGCCAAGACTGGAGACACCAGATGCTTCATGTGCCAGTGCAACCATGCTTCATGTGCCAGTGCAACCACAGGGGGGAAAGCCACCCGAGATGTGCATGTGGAATGCAAATAACCTAACCTCAGGCTCACATTTTCGCAAAAAACGTAGAGCGCGTTTCTAGACAATCTAGACGCTACATAGCCTCAGGCTCGGGGCCTAACACATTTGCTTCAAAAACAACGGCCCGGGTCGCTTTGATTTCAAAAGCCATGTAGGTCAAGACAAAAAGATGCGCTGCAAGTCTAGCACTTTACAACCGTGTGGCAGTGCAATTTGAACCTCAGGCTGGAGCACGCAATGCTGGCAGCCTACACTAAGATGTTGTTTGCAGTGCCAAGATTGCAGGCCAGGTGTGGGCCAAAACACCCAGAAGCTAGGGCAAGGCAAAGTAGACGTAAGTGATGCCACCGAATCTCAAAGCTCTTGAGATTTGCAAACGCAGTCCTCTCTCTCTCTCTCACTGGCACCCGGGCCTCAGGATAAGACGGTGTGCGTTTGCATTAACAAATGCTACCGCGACTCCTCCACGGACTGACTAGCCACTTGCCATTTATGGTGCAGCGCTCATGGGACCCCAGTGGCATTTTGATGGGTCAAGGTCTATTTGACGTGCAGGTGTCGCGTCATCATCTCTGCTCACGTGTATTGTGTGTGATAATTGACATAGCCGCAACAATCAAAACTGAAAAGACGACTCGGATCACAAGGCTCTCATGACCTGCAGCACCACGCAAGGCTCTCATCACTGGTAGCAGCACCTCAGCATCACTCTTGCTCACAGTCATTTCTCTGTTAGAAAAGAGCAACTACCCACTAGTATTCACGTGTCTGACAGATATTGGCATGAATACCATGCCTGCTGCTTTCAAAGTTGTAGGAGTTGTACCTTGTCATGATGGCAGTGCGCGCCATCATGATAAGTCGCATCTTATGAGCCATCATGATAAGTCGCACCTTGTCATCATGGCAGTGCACGCCGATGAATGTCTCCTCTTCAACCGGGTCATGCTTTTACAAACAAACAGTGCTTTCTTTCTAGGTTCAAGGTTGAAAAGGCTTCTCGATATCCTCTCGTTATCCTCACGACATCCTCTTGATAAGGCTTCAAGTTCAAGAGTCTCGATATCCTCTCTTCCATCCTCTTCTCCATATTCTCGTGGCGACCTGTCGATATCCGAGTCCTCTTGAAAAAGCTTCTCGATATCCTCTTCGCTATCCGCTTCTCGACATCCTCTTCTCTATCCTCTTCTCCATATCCTCGTGGCGACCTGTCGATAGATGCCAACGGCATCATAATACACACGTGTCGACACATGTGTCATGAGACACACGTGTCGACACATGTGTCGTGTCGACACGTGCACACATCACACATGCACACATAAAACCATCACATGTATGCGTGTCGATAAGTCGACACACACACACTTGTACGCATGTCGACACACGCACGCGTCACTCATACACGTCACTCATACACGTCATTCACGCTGCGAGAGCTGTGAGCAACTTTCAATGTCATATATATAAACATGGAATTTATTAAATAAGCATGGGGGGAGGAGTTGAGAGACTTGGCACACGACTGAGTACCTCTAGAATACCTTTAGGCTAGGCGTGGGAGAAATGAATGTTAAATGAACGTTGAGGGAGGAGTCGTGGGATTTGGCACGCAGCACTGGGCGCCTCTAGAATACCTTCTTTCTAGGCGCAGGAAAAACGGCTGTTGGAGCAACTGTTGGGTGTGGCACGAATACGTACTTGGACCGTGACTGTGTCTTGCCAGGTGTCTTGCACATACCAACATGCCTAGAGTATTGTCGGCTGGTGGCAATTGCTCGAAGACGTAGACGGTGACTGTGTCTTATGCGGTGTCTCAGGCTTGCGGGGTGTCATGTAAGGTGTCGTGCACACAAGAGCACGTCTAGAGTGTCGTTCCTCTTTCCGACTGTGGGGCGTCAAGACAAGGGGTTGCGAGGCGGCGTCTGCGACAAGGACAAGGGCTTGGTCACGACTTCAGGCGGTTGGCAGCTCACCAGTCGCGGCGTCGGTGTGTGATCATCGAAAACCAAAGTTCCGTCCACCTTTTCGCCTGCGCACCACACACCACACGACACAAGACACGGCACACACCACAGATGGCCATAGAGCACACGCAATAGACACATCGGAGCAGCACAAGACGCAAGTCAAAGAGAGGCTGTCACTCGTCATGTCTACACTCCTACACACTATTGAGCTCTGTCGTCAATATAGAGGAGAGGAGAGGAGAGCGGCCAAGACACGTAGCACGTCAGGAGAGGTCAAGACACCTAGCACGTCAGGAGAGGTCAAGACACCTAGCACGTCAGGAGAGCGGCCAAGACACGTAGCACGTCAGGCCATGACACGTAGCACGTCAGACCATGTCGTCTGACACGTAGCACCTCCTTTTCCGGAAATACATGAATACATACTAGGCTCATTTCGGAAAATGGCACTCGACACGTCACAGGCCAAGCTCCTTATACAAGCTCCTTATGCAAGGATGAGACTGACAGATGAAAGTGGACATTGAAGGACGACAGCGGTTATAGAAAGACGAGACTCGTTATACAAAGACTCGACTCGGTATACAAGTGTCTTGACGCGTCATCCACACCCAAGACCCTATTGTGCATGCCGCTTGTCAGGAAGTATGTGTGTGTGCGTGTGTGTGCGTGCGTGCAGGGAGGTACCTGCTGCGCCTAGACTGAGGTTGGCAGGGTTCGTGGAATCGGGGTTGTCCTCTTGCAGTTGCGAGGCCCGTGACGTGGAGTGGTATGTTGCATGATACATGCACCGAATCACAAGCGCCAGCGCGAGCGCATAGGCGATGAGCTCGAGGTAGATGCAAATCATTAGCACCACCGCTGTAGCATAGCCGAGGTGCGCTGTGGTCCACGAGGTGCTACACCCCACTCCGCTGGCCGCGTACGTGTGCAGCACCCACACATTCCCCAGAAGAAAAAGACTGAGATCAATCAGAGCTAACGCCACCAGGCCCACACGCCAATATACCCACGCTGTCGTGGCCGGTGATGTGCAGCTGCTGTCGCCGCGCAGCCTAGGCAGCACCACCAGATGCACCAGGATGGCGAGGAGGAGCACGCCTGTGCTCATCGCAACACTCCACTCAGCGAGGGGCGGTCCAGCAGCGCAAATGTCAAAGTGTGTAAACCGCTTTGTCTGTCTCCAACGTCTCTCCAATCCCAGTACCAGACTACACACCCCCAAGCACAGGGCTGTTGCGGCAACATGCAAAATTGACGCCCGCGCTGCTGCTGCACCTGACGCTGCCACTCTTTGGTGAGGAGCTAAGGCGTCTGGGTCGAGCGTGACTGCAACCTGTGGCGCCTCGTGCTGATGCTCGAGTGTCATGTGCTCGAATGTCTTGTCTGATTCGGGCTGCAAGTCCATGACAATGGCGTCATGTGAGCCTGCAGGAGCGACGGGCAGAGAAGCCTTGAGATCTAGACGTAGGGTGTCGTGTCTGCATTTGAGATCAAGCCGAATGCTTTCGTCGTGTAGATGCAGGCGCATCATTTCAGGCACTCGCTCCCAGTCTTGTATTTCTGGGCTTATCTGTAGGTGAGAGTCTGCCTGCCACTGGACTATCGAGTCTTGTATGTCTTGCCCTGCCTCCCATTGCACTATCGTCCCGGCTGCCTCGTGCGTCTCAGCCGTGCAACGGACAACCGGCATGTGGATAGCTTGAACGTGAGATGCCACAACAGCCACTTCCGACGGCCGTTCCCAACTGCTTTCACCATGATTGAGATTGCCATAATACAATTGACCGGTTGTGGTCGACACCAGCTCTCGCCAGCCGCTCGGCAGTGCAGCCTTGTTCTCCTGACTCCCGCTGCCCGTCTGTAGCATAGTGAGCGGAATAGAAACGGACGTGCGGTGGGGAGCAGAGTAGGGCTCAAGACCGTTGGTGCTAGGGCGGGAGATGGGCAACTCGACAACTTGCAGGTCGCGCACGTCTAGACTGCAGATTTCATTGAGCATCTTTTGGAAATCGTTGCTTCGTTTGAGCTTGCCCGACTTGCTGACGTTAGTCACGTTGCGAGTGCTCCGTGTGCTCACCGCCACATTGCCATTGCTCCGTGTGCTCTCCGTCGTCATGGCCTTCTTTCTGCTCGGTGTGCCTAGAGCACTCTCTTTGCTCTCCATGCCTACGCCTTTTCCCACTGCGCTGTCAGCATGCACAGCTTTGGGCGTTGTCATGTGCTGATGCGGCACTGATTCTACGTCTATGTTGTTGCCTCTTCGCCTGGCTCTGATGGGCATTTTGAAATGGCTATCCTGCAAATGTGTAAATGGCTTGTCGCGCGCACCGTGCATTATGTTCCGCGCCACCGGTGCCCTGTGCGTGAGCCGCCGTGCAAATGCTACGGGTGCTGTGGAGTTCGTGGACTGCGGTGTTGACTCTCCCGTGTTCTGCATATGCATATGTGCGTGCAGGATGATACATGTTAGTGCACCTGATTGGGCTGGCCACGACGAGCTGGCATACGTCAGAACTTGGCACGCATTTGACTTGACATACACAAAGAGGTTGACATAGCATATGTGATAGTTCCGTCAGATGGGTTGACATGGGTGAGATGAGGTGACCTCAGGCACATTATGTCACATTGACATAAGTACATTATGTCACATGAGATGAGTTGACTTGCGTCACACACACATCATGTCACATACGTCACACACACATCATGTCACATACGTCACACACACATCATGTCACATACGTCACTAGGTCACATAATGCGACATACCTTTCGTCACATTTGAATCAATTATCCAAAAATGAAGGTCATTTCAATAAATGATCCCAAAAAAGGACAGCTCACACTGAAGTATGTCCTTCATTTTTGGATAATTTATTCAAATGTGTGAGGTGACATCATGTGACATGCGTCGCACCTTGACAGACGCCAATCTTTCACAGCTATGGTCTACATCTCAGGGATCGGTTAATTACAAAAGTGGTCTAGGTATTGTCTAAACGCCCGGTCGAAAGTCACCGCGCCTTTGCTCCCTGGTGGGCCTGCTGTATTGTCAAACATGGCTGTGGCTGCATATAAACGCTGGTTTCGATTTGCTAGAGTAGACAACTGTGCGGCATGTCCAGGGACAAGGGCGATTGCTCTGTTGCTGAATGCACTAGTGTATTTGTATGCTCCAGCCAAGCGTTGGCACGCACTAGATAGAGTGCACGAGATAGAGTGCAGTAGATACAGTGCATATCGCGTGCCAACTAGATACAGTGGACTAGATACAGTGGACTAGATACAGCGCTCCCTTGCACAGAAACTGCGTTTGAGAAACATGTGGAGCACGACTTTACAATCAGGGCTGCACGCATTGAGATGTGACTATTCATGCATTGAGATGTGACTATTCCACGCCAGGACTACAATTCTGTTGATGTATCGAGTTGATGTATCGAGCGAAACTGCCGCGCAGCGTGTATCTAACGAAGCTGCCGCGCGCTGCGCGAAGCACAAGACATAGTTGGACAACGCAGAAACACAAGACATAGTTGGACGACACAACACATAGAAACTGCCGTGCACTGCGCGAAGCACAAGACATGCGCCAAGCACAAGACACACACATAGTCAAGCACAACCCTGCGCGAAGCACAAGACATAGTTGGGGCGTGCAGCGGGGAGAAACTTGAGCCCCGAAGCGTGCTCTTCCAGGAAAGTTGCATGATGACTGTTGTATCGTCATGGGTTATACAGCCCCTTCTCGAGAAGAACAGACTCGAATAGTCAGAATGGAAATTGGAATCTGAAACGAGACACTTGAGGCTCTCTTCTTCAAATAATTTCTCGGAAAGAGACCTACATCGATTCATCCTGGATTCCAATTTCCAGTCCGTCAACGAGTCTCTGCTCCTTTCGAGTCTCAGCTCCTCGTCAGCGGGCTGCAACGGTTTAATCGTCATGGTTTATAGGTGTTGTATCATTAGTTTCTTTCGAAAATTACTTGTGTAAGGAATATTCAGTTCTTCGCCAATTAGTTGTGTATTGAGATTTTTCGCCAATTAGTTGTGTATTGACCTTTTTCGCCAATTAATTGTGTGTTGAGAATTTTTAAAAGTGGTTGTGTATTCCGCAACCAAATCTCAATACACAGCTAAAATTTGGGAAAAAAATTCTTTTTTTTTGGGTTGAAATACTCCCTTGCTCTGGTCCGATCCAGTGGTCGCGCGGCGACGTCGAGCTAAAGCCCTCCGCCGCCGCGCACCTCGCCACCGCGTGCCCGACCCACAAAAACTTACCGCAGCGGAAGTATGGGCGCTGCAACTAGAAGTACTAGTAACAGTGTCGGGGCGAGACAGAATCAAATCAAGGTGATGGTGTTGATAGCTCGCATATTGGTCGGCTAGGTCATCTGTTGGCTTGCAAGAGGCACCTTCAGCGTTGTCATTGACTCTGGCATAAAGATCTCTCCGCGCTGCTGCAACACGCGGCGTGCGCTCGCGAGAAACAATATGCGTGTGGGTTGGCGCGTTGTGCAAAGATGGGCGCAGCGCTTTGGGACGTTGCAGCGGGGGCGGCTCGAAACCAGGGCTTGCTGCTGGTTGTCCAGGGTTCAAATCCAAGTCCTCTTCTGCCCACACCATGCCAAATACAGAATCAACTAAGAGCCCAATCTGTCACTTTCAAGGCAAGGCGGGTGGACAGGTTACAGCAAGCCAGAAAGGACGCAAAGTCAACTCACCGCCATGCCAGTGGCAGTGATCTGGCGACTCACTGCCATATTCGTCAAAGCTGATTGGGTAGCATGAGCTGTCGTGTAAAAACATAGACGACTGCGGGCCAAGCGTCATGTCCTGTCAAACCCATTTTCAGAATATGGCACGTTGCCAGGCGATGGCATCTCTGAGCAAGCAATCTGTCCCGATCGCATAGCGTCGCAAGTGCACTTGCAATTATCTTCAGGACACATCAATTGTTCTGGCAAAACAAGAAAGCAACACCCCGAACTTAGACGCACCGACGAAAAATGCAAACAAGATCAGAGCGGGCGAGGAAAAGCACAAATTGCGGCACGAGGAAGAGGGGCAGCGAGCTACCTGGAGAGCCAGAACAGACATGTTCGGCTCAGATCTCAAACGGGTTGGAAGCTGTCGCTGCCAGACAGATATGTATGGAGCTGACCGAGGGACAAATTGTCGATGGCGCTTTTGCAGCAAGTATGACAAATCCAATCCGCTCTTCCAGACCCGGTAAGATGGGATCAAGCTGTACACAATTCCAACTGCGTACACGGTGCACCAATGTTGTGTGTCGCACACATCGAATGGATATTCATATGTATCTCACTCAAAAGTTGTGCATTTTTGGGCAAAACTTAGAAACCTGTGGATTACGAACTCTTTTCTATCTAGAGGGTGTTTCCTGACAAGTTTGTGTCGCGGAGGAAGATGGCCATCTTCCGCCTTGGCGCCCCCGCTGTGGTGCTGGTGCTCATGTGCGTGTCGCCGGGCGGTGCCCTGAAAGATGATTTGGCGCCTCGGAAGCGAGCGGCGCCAGCGACGGCCGCATTTGCCGGCTCGGTAACAGGATTCTTGTCACCCTCGGCGTCCGGGCTCAAGCCGCACCTCTGCGGACTGGCCGCGCAGTTTCACGGTGCCAACATGGAGATGCGCACGCGGCACCCAGCACTACGGAGTTCAGCGTGCCGAAGCCATCTTCCTGTCGCAGTCCCGATGGGTCGGCTGCAGCTTAGGAGCAGAGCCTCCAGGTACGTCCGCACAGGCCCGCTCTCGATGACGGAGAACGCGCAGACGGAGCCCAAATCTCCTGAAGAAATTATGGAACTCAACTCCAAACTGTGGTCTGCGGCGGAGGTGGGTGATGCTCAGCTGATCCGAAAATTGGTCGAGGACGGTGCTGACGTGAATTCGGCCCCCTTTGTTGCCGACGAAGATGACGATGACGATGACGGCGACTATTCATCCTCACCCCCCTCGGAACTCTCGATAGAATCGTCCATGCCTGAAGCCACCGTTTCTTCGGACGGTACGGTCGAGCAGCCCCAGGTCTCTAAATCCCTTCGTCCCACACCCCCTGGAAGCAACTCGGGCAGAAAGCCCAGAAAAGGAAAAAGAAGCCAGGGAGGCACCGTTTGATACGGAATGCTTCTGCCCCACCGATTCAAGCTACTCTCTACATGCAGAGAGTAGCAGCGGCTACTTCTTCTTTTGATAGCTGCTTGCACTCTCTCTTGTCCCAACAACATAAAAGACTGTGCTTTATATGCAGCCGAAGAGAGCTTTAATCCGACAAAACATCATACCTTTGTGGCTCTGTGTTGTATTGTGGTGTGCACAGGAAGAGACACCCGAGGAGAGGAAAAAGCGCAGAAAGAAGGAGAAGGCTCGCAAGAAGAAGCTTGCTGCTGCCAACCGGGTTAGTAAATGCATTTTTTAATATGGAATCTTCATGCATTCCGGTATGATTACACAATTTACATGTATGTCGCAGGTGTATATACGCATGCTCGCTGCACACACATACAAACACACACAAAACACTGACATATGTATGCCATGCATATTTGTCTGGTATGTCTGCATGTATACATGCCATACAAACATGCAAGGTAAAAATGTATACATATAGGCCTGCATGAAGGTATATATGAATGTGTACTGTGCGTAATTGGTGGCAAACTCCGGAGCATGCGCATGTCAGTGCCCAGACTCTCTGCATGACAATATGATGATAGTTGTGGTAGGTGTTGGAGCTACAGCCCGTGATTCAGTGACGTGTTGCTCACGACCGAGTGTGATGATGCGAGTGTGACGACGTGAGTGTGCGCAGGGACCGTCGGCGCTGCACCGAGCATGCGAGGGGGGACATAGTGATGCGGCGTGTGCGCTCGTGGATCTTGGTGCGGATGTCAACAGCCTCACTTCTGAGCTGCTCACGCCACTTCACTGTGCCGTGTCTTACAGCTGTCAAGGTATGTCTGTTGCATAATAAGTCTGCATACAATATGTGTATATATGTGATTTGTATATATATGAAGGTGTGTGTGTATATGAAATATGTACTCGTATATATATGTGGATGTATGTCAAGAAATCCTCTTTATCTCAACAGGGTCCTGCGACGAAATCCTCGTGTTCGTGCACACTTACACTCATACACACCAACATAAACACACACACACATACACACACACACACACACACACACACACACACACACACACACACACAAACACACACACACACACA
>Ga0335398_10007231_pt1 | contig 13679 bp, 6 predicted proteins | sample BON03_FD_205742 | JGI IMG/M metagenome (GOLD analysis project Ga0335398, IMG submission 205742) | Freshwater microbial communities from Lake Bonney liftoff mats and glacier meltwater in Antarctica - BON-03 (spades assembly) (version 2) | ecosystem: Environmental > Aquatic > Freshwater > Ice >... | reverse complement strand
CCAAATGATGACGGAGTCGTCGCGAAGCTTGAGAAACCTCCACCTTGTATAGTTTGATTTCCACCTTGAAAGAAGCCTGTACTACCAGGACCATACTTCTTCTCTAGCTCCGTATAGAGCTGGGTTTCTTTGCCCATATACTTTTGAGTCGTTTTGTCAATGGACGCAATTTTCGATGGATTATACTTTTGGTAAAACTGGGTAAGTCGTTGTCGATGATCTTGATTTCCGGGTGCAGCATTAGTAGTAGCACCAAAAGCAGCGTTTCCAAATCCCTGAGTTTGTGGTATCGAATTGCCAAATCCCTGGTTTTCAGATGGCGTAGAAGTCAAACTACCAAAACCTTGGGATGGTGGCGGCGTTGAATTGACATTCCCAAACCCAGAAGGAGTTCCTGCAGCACCGAATCCAGCAAAGGAAGCAGCTGGAGTTGACGACGAAGGAGTTCCTGCAGCACCGAATCCAGCAAAGGAAGCAGCAGGAGTTGACGATGCAAACCCAGTAAATCCTGCTGTACCAGTTGGTGTCCCGAATCCACCGCCATTCACCAACTTGACTTTTGCTTTGTATTTCTTTTCTAACTGGTCCAGCATGTTGTCGTACTGGCCTTTGTATTTAGAAAGCGCTTGATCTATTTTGGCGATATTCGATGGATTATGTGTTTCATAAAATTGCGTCAACGAGGCCTTCAAATTCACATTAGTGAAATCGCGTGCAACTCCTGCAGCAGATCCAAAAGAACTCGCATTCACGTTTGGCTCTTCTTTTATTCTAATAGAATTCTCTTTAAAACCAATGGATGTTTCTTTCGCTCCAATAGAACTTTCCTTCGTTCCAATAGAACTGCTTTGGGGGAACAAATTTGTTGCTGGCACTTTCTCGTCGCTTGAATTTAATTTCCCAAATGAAGATGGAGCAGAAGGAGTCTTTACTGTTGTATTATTTAACGCAGTTTCACCAACAAGATTGAGCCCACCAGACTTTTTAATAGTTGAAAAAGCTGGTTCTTCCTCGGTTTGTTTGCAAGAAGGATTCCATTCTGCGTTGGCTTCTTCTGATGCCACCGTTTTTAACACTGGAGGAATGACTTGAGTTTGAATAATTCTTTGTGCTTGTTGATCAGGTTTGTAAGCAGACTTGAACGATTCAAGAAATGCTAATGCCCTTGAATCCTCTTCGGCTCGCTTGTCGTCAGTGAGAGGACCAATTTCTTTTGTGAGATTTCGAGCCAATTGCCTTCGATGATTCCGTTCATCTTTTTTGTTCGGACTCTTAGGAATATTTTGCAGCTTTGAAATTTCGATTCCCGAACAATCTTTCAAAACGGGATCTTCAGGAAGTGAGAAAATCAATGATTCGTGAAATGTAGCGAGATCGTGAAGCTGATCATGCCTTGATTTGAACTTTCGAAGTGTCGGTGTTGATGCTCTCTTTTCTTCAACCACAATCGCTTCGTGATTTTCAACTTGTGAAATATCCCCGATTACGGAATCGAAACCATTCAATCTCGCATTCATCTCTCGAAGGTCTACCATATTCTTGTGCCCACGTCTGTACGTAGCAAGAACCATCTCCAGGAAAGCTTCCGCTGATATTTTGTTGGTTCCAAAAAAAAGTGAAGGGCGTGTTTGTTTTTCAGCAGCTCTAAATTGGTTCTCCAAAATTGAAAACTGAGTTCCAAGATTGCCGAATTTTTTTTCCAGGCGGTTCTTCGATTTTAAAAGTTCCGTCTCGAAATTGGAATCAGGTTTCGTGTCCTTTCCATCCAGCAACTTGTTGACAATACCGATGCAAGATTTCAGTCGCAGTTCCTGGTCTAAGTATATCTTCCTCCTAGTAAGCAACTTTGACCGCAATCTCTCCAAATTCTTTTTCAGGTTGGATGTATCAGCTTGGTCCAATCCATTCAAATAACGCATATTGTCGCTATAGACCAATTTCAATGACTCCATCTTATCACGGAAATTCTCCGAATCGTCAGGTCCCCTTGCAAAATCCTTCTGCAAGTCGTTGTGTTTACTGTTAATCAATATATTGATACTCTTTAGCAGTGAACTTGCTTCGCTCTCAAAGCTATCTCCTTTGTTTGAATGTTCGGGGAACCGCAGGGCGGAAGGTGATGATACTTCCTGACGAGAATACTTCATTGCCAGCATCGTACCATCACCATTTGAAGGAGGAGCATCCAAACTTCGTTTCTTCTCTAATTCTGATATTTTAGTTTCAAGAGCAATGTGTTTTGATTGAAGCTTGTGAACTTGTCTTTGGAGCTCCATAATATGAATATCTTTATCATCAACGGATGAGGTTTGTTCGTCGACTTTTTTGTTCTCCTGGATTGGAATATCTGAAGTAGTATCGGGAAACAGGTCACTTGGGAAATATCCACTACCATACTTTTCCTGCAGCTTTTGAAACAATTCCATTTCTTTTCCTTTGTATTGATCAATAGTACTGTCCACTTTGGGAATCTTGGAAGGATTTGCTTTTTCATAAAAACATTTCAAAATGGCTCGGAACTTCAATGTCTCCGCGCTTGCTAGTGGTTTCTGCATATTAAGAAATTCAGGGGCAGATTTAGGAACTACGTTCTTAAAATAATCAGTTATTCCGTCACGAGTTGTAAATATAAAACCCTCTTTGACACCAGAAAAAGCAACATTAGTAGTCGGTTCTTTCTTTCCAATAGTTGAAAATGCCTCTTGTTTCTTTTCAATGCCCAAATCTGCAAATGCCGGTTCCTTCTTTTCATTATTTGAATTTGAAAATACTTGTTCTTTCTTTCCGATACCAAATCCTGAAAATGGCGGTTCTTTCTTTTCAATACTTGAATTTGAAAATATTGGTTCTTTCTTTTCAATGCCAAATCCTGCAAATGCCGGTTCCTTCTTTTCATTATTTGAATTTGAACATATATGTTCTTTCTTTTCGATACCAAATCCTGAAAATGCCGGTTCCTTCTTTTCATTATTTGAAATTGAAAATACTTGTTCTTTCTTTTCGATACCAAATCCTGCAAATACCGGTTCTTTCTTTTCAATACCAAACCCTGCAAACAAATTTCCAACGGCTTGCAGTTCTTTCACTTCCTCTTGTACCATTTTCTGATTGCTTTCATTCGTTTGTTGCACTGGCGGTATTTGCGGCAACTTCTGCAACGGAACAATCATATCAGGATATTCATTCGGCACAACGATATCACTATCCATTAACGAAAATACCTCAATAATCCCATCAGTACTAACAACAACTAATGCGGGACTCGGGGAAAAGTTTGGCTTTGACTCTAAATCACCTCCTTCACCGTACACATAAAAAGGATGCATTGGAATCGTCAGACCATAACATATAGTAGCACTTAAGGGCAATGAGTCATTTTGAACTTCCATATCGCCGTCTTCATTTGGGCCCAACACAAGTGGTCTTTCATCCAACTCAAACATCGATAGTTCAAGGATCTGTGGACGAGCCACAAGATCACCTTTTGGGGATTTGACAACTAGAATTTTCCAGTCAAAATCATCTTTAGAGCTTCCTATTAGTACCATGTTTCGACTCCATGAGGAAACAACAAGGACTGCGTTGAGATGAGGGACAAAATTCAAATAGAACTTATGCTCCCAAGGTTTATCTGTGCTATTAAAATTCAACGGATCTTCAAACAGAATGGAATCCAATACCTCAATACCGTTACCAAGTCTGCAAAACATAATAAATGGAAGTGATCCAGGCTCGTCGTCGTCGACCTGAACACCTCTCAGTCCTAACACCAAAGTATCATCATTCACCCACAGTAACGTATGGCACTGCACAGGATCTTCACACGACCCGCATACTACTGAATCTACAACGGATCCATCTTTGATAAGAACTGCTGCTCCATGAACATCACCCACTGCCCATACTCTGTATTTAGTGTTGAATGCAGCACACAGAACAGGTTGATCAAGTTTAACAACTGATAACACAGAGCCACTCATTAAATCTACATGATGTATGGCATTGCCTTCTAGCACAGCTATAGAACCATCGCCGCTAGCAACCTCAGACACAGCCACCTTGAAAGCCCAACGGAGGACAGGATTGGTAGCGATCTCAAAGCAAACAACCGACATGTTACTCCATGCAATAAGAATATCGTTACCTAATAAAGTTGTCACAAGAGCACCTTGGATCTCTTCCTCGTCTACCAACAGCCATGCATACATCATCGTCGATTGTGGTTGAATTATGGCGTCTTTGATCTTAGCACTTGATGAGGATCCTCCTAAAAGTACTTTTTCAACTTCATGTGCTGCTAATTCGACGTCTGAAAACGAAATGGCCGATATACCTTCACTCTCCACTTGGAAAAGGTACCCAAGTCGATTAGATATCGCCAATCGACCTTGGAATCTGTGAATAGAAGGGTCTGCAGGACGACCATGGGAACTCAGAAACTTGCCTCTCGAAACTATCTTAACGTTGTCAACCTGCTGCTGAAAACCTTCATCGTCGCATTCGATCCTTTCAGGGTTTACCTCACCCATCACCACACACGATGCTCAAATAAAAAAGGATGCGGGGACCGTACCGACATTTTCCTTTTGGAACGTTCTGCTAATGCATTTCAAGGAACGATTGTTTTTCAAATCCCAAATATCTCTTTCAAGACTATTTTCTTAAATAGATGGGTTTGAAATGCAGCAAAAGTTTCTCTAGACAATTGAGCAAAAATTGTTCTAAGAAATTTATTAGTAAGAGTTATCAGGGTTTGATAACGAATTCAACCAATAAATGTTTCTTTATTTCATGTGATGGGACTGCCCCTAATCAGCAACGAACTGTGTTCTACTTGGAGCCATTTTCAAGTGAAAAGGTTCATGCTGAAAGAATCACCCATTTTAATGTCTATAACGTAGGTTCCGGATGGTGTGAATGCGTGTTTGGCTTTACAATCGAACCCGGTAAAGTCGTTGAGTTCGGGATCTCTTTTGAGCATTTGAATTTCGTGCAAGCAATTTTAAAACTCCAGCGACAAATTCGAAAGCAAAGAGAGCAGCGGAGAAAGCAAAATGCGATTTCTATACAAAGGCTCTTCAGGGGTTTCAGGTGCCGACGACCAGAACTATGTGCGATGTGCAATTGTTTCAATAAGAAAGGATTCGGAGTCGAATTAATCAATTCCAAATACAATCTTGGAAAAATATTTCCCAAAAATACCCTTTTCAACCAGACTGAAGGGGTTCTATGCATCCCTTGCTTTCGGATCCAAATGTATGAAACACTTGTGATTGATTCATGGATCATTATTCCATCCAGCATTCTGTACAGCAAAGAGATTTTGTGGCTTGGATATATTCCTACCAGTAACGTCAACTGGGCAAAGTCCAACTTGTATCATGCAACCAGGGCAGCCACTTTGACCCAGAGTACTTTCCGATCCTCGCGGTATTGGACCAAGTTCAAATGCATGATTTGTCTCGATCATGTCCCACAGGGGTTTTCGTGGCAACAATATATGAAGCGAATAAACGTACGCACTGGTTGTAGCAGTGACAAGTCGTGCAATTTCTGTATTGAATGCATGCGAAATGTCATGGTTCATAGTGCGAATGATGGGAAGATGAACGCTGTTTGTCCAGGAGAATGCAAAAATGTAATTCCGCATGAATTGATTGCTAATATTGCAGGACAAGGTACCGTGGAGAAAATGTGGAGTAATAGGAGAAAATGCTGCAAGGACTATTTGACACACATCAAAAAGGGGAATGTTGAGAAAATGACTTGGAACTTTTACCGTGATCATACACGAGCATGTCCCAATTGTTTTGTGGTGATCTACAAAGATGGTGGGTGTCCAAATATGTATTGTCATTTTTGCGGCACTTCATTTAACTGGGAAATGGATTCACATAGGTTGAAATAAATTATTTTTGTAATCACGAGTAGTTTTATCTCTTTCTTCAAATATCATGGTTGATTAAGATACATTATACAAAAAGAGCAGTTTATCCCTTTCTTGTATAACATGGTAAGATTCATTAAAGTTGCAATACTAACAGCGCAACTCGCCCTAAAGGAAATGCTATATGCCATATTGTATGCCACTTGAGGTAACTATGGGCGTTTCTGGTTTCCAAAGCTAGGATGGATTTAGTTCTAGCCAACGAGCCCGCTAACAAGGAAGAAAGAAATAGTGCTGCATGAGTATATTTGAATTCCCACATCAACATAAACCAAAAACAGAAACAGAACACGAAAGCACTCGCGTGAATTTTGTCCAATATATTCCAATAACTTGTTTCCCCAAAAGTTAAAACATCGTTTCCCCACGAAAGAATACCTTGAAAAAACCACAAGATTGGCTCAAACAAGTGGATTTCTTCTCCTACATATAAAAACAATGAAACCCCAACCACAGAATAGGTCCAGCTCGAAAGTCCGTATACGCTGAAATGAGATGGTTTGCGTCTGAAAAGACCTCTTGGAATAGCGCTCTTAGAAGTGAACATGTTTTCCCAGCTTCGAGTTATCACAAGAGGAATCATTCCGTAAGTTGAAACCCAAGAAGATCCGTTACAAATATTGAACGCACTAAACAAATGTAGTATTAGTATTGCTTCATCAATCAATCAAAAATGACGGTTGTATTTTAATTCATTAATGGTGAATATTTTCGGATTTAACGATCTTTGTAACGATCCACTAGAATTGGTTAAGGAGTGTGTTCACCCGTCGCTGTTAAGAGGAGAGAGCTTCCTTCCTGCATATATTATATATACATAAATACATATATATACTATATCATCTCGTTGGATAAGTATCTCAGTGCAAGAGCCTCTTCATCAATAGGATTGCCGCATTGAATTGAATCGTTTCATTTCTTATGCGCTTGAGTTTTCTGTTTTAGTAGTATGAAGGCGATAGATATAAAAAAACATCACACTCGATCAAATACAATGACCTTGGCGGATACCCGGAGCAGCTCCGTTAATTTGGTTTTGGGAGATGATGCTGGTGATGAAGACGCTGAGAACCGAGCATTGTTGCTAAGACGAGCACGAAGCGACACAGATATTGGCAAAGTATCTTCGGATAAATCCGGTAAAAGCCGTCGCGGACTCGCCAGTTTTGAATCAGACGATTTCATGAAGATTAATGTCCTCCAAGCGAAGGGAGCGAAAGATGTTCACTTGGATTATGTGTTACACGACAACGGGGAAGTTCGTGATCTGTATGGGTTTGAAGTTAGTGATGTTGAAAAAGATAATCTCTCAAAGTTAATTGTGGAAGCATCTGAAGGAAATGAAATGTGTTACACCCCTCCTACCACTAGAAAACATATCATGGACAAAGAGTTAATAAGACGCAAGCAGGATCATATTTGGAACCAGCTCAAAATGTCTACAGATGATTGGAAAGGTCTCTGGCGCATTCCGCAACCTGCATTGGAGCGTTGGCATAAATCCTACCAAAGTGAGAAGGAAGATTTGCGAAAAGTCAACAAGTATTTGCTCGATTCTTCCCTGCCAAGTCATCCATTTGGAACAGGTGTTGATGCTATTTTCGATAACGATGCTAAATATGCGCGGCATGTGATTATCTTTTCAAGGAAACGACGGCGCATGTATAATATAACTACAAGCATTCGGCAAGTGGGAGTGCCTCCGAAATTGCGAAACAAAGTATGGCTGATATGTTCAGGTGCGCTAAGGAAGAAATTAGAAGCTGGCGAACATTGCAGTTATGCAAAAACTCTTAATCAAGCTTCGAGGGAACCTCCAGAACTATCAAATGTTATCGAGAGAGATTTATATCGTACGTTTCCAACGAATTATCATTTCAAAGATGAAGAAGGCATTACGAGGATGAGAAATGTTTTATTGTCATATTCTTTGCGAAATAATTCTGTTGGATATTGTCAAAGTATGAATTTCTTGGTGGCTGTCCTTTTGTTGCATATGGACGAAGAAGCTGCGTTTTGGGTTTTAAGTTCCATTGTTGAAGATTTGGTTCCAGGCCACTATACAAAAACGATGACAGGAATGCATTTGGATCAGAAAGTATTTGAAGCACTGGTTGAGCAACGATTACCGAAAGTACACGCCCATCTTGCTGAACTTGATTTCCCGTTGGAATCAGTTACGTATCAGTGGTTCCTATGTTTGTTTGTAAATTCTTTACCCTTGGAGACAACTTTACGTATTTGGGACTGTTTTTTACATGAGGGATGCAAAGCACTTTTTCGAACTGGTCTTGCGATACTCATGCTCCTTTCAAAAGATATTTTATGTACGGATAATTTCATGGATTTGCATCAACTTCTCACCGATCTTACTATTAGTGGCGACAAGCTTCTGAAACTAGCCTATGATCCATTTTGGTTTGGATCATTTCCTTCAGATAGAATTGCGTCGTTACGAAGCCGTTTTCTTCCTATAATTCTAGAACACGAGAAAGCACAGATTAAATGGAATGAGAATGAAACTGTCAAAACGGAGCCCCAGAATATGTCCCGGCGCCCTTCCCAATCTTTTAAATACGCTTTGAATCGAACTCGTGATAGGAGATATGCCTCGGTAGATTCGGTAGATTCAGAAGGTGTTCGTTTGTCGTTAGGCCCTCGGAGAGCCAGTACAAATTCATTGCCTTTAAATTCTTCCCCTATCCCACTCACCACTGTTTCCAGTGACCCTGGACAACTATCGGAATCCGCTATTAGTGATCTTCCTCAAGAGTATTCTAAACTATACAACACCCTGTCGTTCATTATGACTGCCAAGCCGCTTATGCAGGAAAACAAAGACTAATCGTACTATTGATAAAAACTTATTTAAATAAACTACCATGTGAAATCTTATCATCTGGTGAAATCCACTATTCGTTCCTCAAGATAAATCCAAACTACTCTGTCATCCATCAGTGCTCAAGATGGGAAAACAAAGAGTAATCGCTCTAATGATAGTTTTTTATTTAAATCATATCGTCTGGGGAAGCTGAGAATTCTTGCTTCTTGGTCTTATTTTGAAATGTTGGATTTGAGGATTCAAATGAAGAATTTGAGGTTTGGCCCATTTTCGCTGCTCGTAGACCATTTTGAAGCTCTGCCTGCTCTTGCTTCAGCTGGGCAATTTCGATATCGCCCCCAACAACTTTGCCTCCTTTCTTTTCTCTCATTATATCGAATTTACTTGCCATGATGTTCTGGCCCAAAGCAGCTGTAGCTGCGTGATTGTCTGCGTATTCAATGCCTTGATCTAGATTTACCAGCTTGCCTTCGTCGACGTATGCTTTGTCCTCTCGCCACTTGTTTCTGAAGCGAACAAGGATCAAAGCTACAGCAGCAAGAACACAAGTAGCAGCAGCCAGCCCGATTCCAAGAGGAGCAGCGATGGACTTTGGAGGGGTCAGGTTTTCAAATTCAGATGCATTCGTTGGAATTGTGGGAGGACTAGTCACAACAGGAACCGTTTGTACTACATCATTGAGACTTTTTGAAAAACAGTCTTGAGCTCCAGCGTCGGTTGTTCTGCAAAACGAAAAATCAAGACTCCAAAGTGTTTCGATAACGGTGCTAGGCAAGCCCACAACATAAGATCCGTCACCCTTATCCGTTACTACGGCAGGCAATGAGTCTCCGTCAGTGGAGGTAAAAGTGCCTGACATGGATGCACTATAGCCACCATATTGAAGAGCTTCATTACAGAGATCCTTTGTTTTGAAAACATATCCATAAGCCTGAACTTGGTTGTTGGCTTCAACTTTTACAGGAGCAACCGAAACATCCTCCGTGAAGGCTGGAGAAATCTGCACGGTGTCAAACCGCCATTGTGTGATAGTTTGAGGAACTCCTGCACCTATGCCAGTACCAGTAGAAAACCCAACATACGCTTGACGTCCTCCAAGCATGCCCTCCAGAGCGCAATCTTCTTGTCGTAGATACAACTCATCATTCAAAAATACCTCGAGTAGTTTGGGTTGCTCAATGTAATTGATAGTGACATTTACCTTCCCGCCATTACTTTCAAATATCGATTTGATTGGAGTGCTCAAAAAATATTTTGCAGCGGATGCATCCGGAGTAAGCTCTTTGTTCACAATGTTGCTAAATGAGAGGTAAATAGTACTTTCAAAACAATCATTAGGCGAATCGATTCTATCAGAACATAGATCAAAAACAACAGCTACTGAGTTTTCAGTTCTAGCATATCCAAGACCACCTCCAGAACTGACCGGATGTTCTTCCAGCTGCAAAGGTCGTTTTTGAATCACAAAGGCAAATCCTTGAGGTGGCCTTCCATCTACATCACTGTATTCAAATTCAAAACTAGAGAGAAATCCAGGCCCTACGTTTTCCGGTTCCCCAAAATAAATGAAGTTGGCGGAGTTTGGAATGGTGCTGGCATCTGACAAAGCCAAGCCGGAGTCAGAAACGGGAACACTGTTTCGACTCCAGAATTTTGACCCAGTAGCCGTTTCGGGATAGTTGAAAGACTGTTGTCCAGATGTACGTACAGTGCAAGTAGACGGAGACAAAGTAGTAGGCTCGGATGTTGGGGTTGTACTTGGTCTCAAGGTCGGCGAGAGTGTAGGGACAATGGAGCTCGGTGGCAGTGACGGTGACGTAGTTGGAGCACGGGAAGGAGTAGACGTTTTACAGACTGACTCGCCGATCAACGAGACCAACGTACTGAAGAATTGATCGAATCTCCAATTGCCCAGATCTACAGTGGCAACATCAGGAATCGGATCAAAGAGATCTCGTTGAGCGTTCGCAATCTGTCCATAAATCAGTTCCACATTCGGAGAAGCTAACAAATTTCTAGCAGCTTCCTGAGTTGCTTGAACTACTTCCGGAGTAGCTTGATTTCCTGGGCCAAATCTGCTAGGCGCCTGGCCGTAGTACGTAGGGACACCATCAGTCAACAGAACTACAATAGTCTTTACGTCGCTTGTTCCAATGAGTTCTTTTGCACGAAACAATCCATCTTGAATGTTGGTGCCTCCTTGTCCAAAAGTCCAAGATTCCATAATATCCTCAAATTCTGAAGGAGTTGAAACATCTGTGCGAACGTTGTAATGCGTTGAAAATTTGATGCCAGCGACACCGTCGAGGACCTTCTCATTGTGATGCTTGAGCGCTGCATTCATAGCCAGTACAAACTCTTGCATTAGTTTATAGTTACCAAGTTGCACACTACCAGATTCATCTAATACCCAAATCAAATTGTAATTCTTTTGAGCACATGGCTTGCCAGTGCCTTCCTCCTTGCTGTAGTAGATGTAGTTGTTGGCACTGCATGATGATGATCCGGAAGATATAAGAAAGCACTTGGGACCCCCAGCACCATAAAGGCCATTCCGGTACTTGACTCCGATGCAACTAGCTGAGTTTGTGCAAGCAGTTTGGCATTGGTCCAAGTAGCAAGACCGGGCACTAGCACTTGCTTCAGAGCAGTATGCAGATTGAGTCCCTGTGCAAGTACTCCCGGTCTCGAAATAGGAAAATGTTTCAGTAACCTGCGCTGTGGTCGCGACCGCGAGTAAAGCTGGCACTAACCACTTCATCTGTGTGCTCGATTCAGATTTGAGAAGTATCACAGATCTGTCCGAAAATAACGGTACATTATTTCAGAATAGCGGATTCTTTTTCACAAGAATCGGGTGTACCATCGTTAAAGTAATGGTGGTGAGTACACACCTTTTCGAAAGTGAATGAATATTTTGTCAGATGGCCACGCGTTTTCTTCTATATGCATAGAGTAAGTAGAATTAAAAATTAAAATGTGGTTGGAGGAAAAATGGTCTTGCGTACAAAAGAGTAAGAGTTTGGAACGACCTTTGTACCATTTTACGTTAACTTTATGGCTGGCTTGTAGGGGCGTAGGGCCCTGGTCCGACTCCCAAGTGCACCTCGCTTGAACGTGATGTTGCTCAAGGATAGATAACGGAGGAGGATATTCCTCGCTGCGTTAATGTCTCGATCTGCCTCATAGTGACAATGAGGGCAGATGAAGGTTTTATTTTTTCCAAGGTTTTGTGGTGAAGTTCTCCACATGATCCACATGTCTTGCTGGTGTATTGCTCATCACAAATAATGACCTGGTAACTAGAGCGTTTTGTGGTGAAGTTCTCCACATGATCCACATGTCTTGCTGGTGTATTGCTCATCACAAATAATGACCTGGTAACTGGAGCTGAGAGCGCCCTTGATTAGTAGCATCTTTCTGAATCTATAGTGTCCCCAATTCATCATCTTTCGAGCAGTGACAGCTGATATGTTACGATCTATGTTTTTACCATCCTTGAGGTTTCAAACTTTAGTAACAACACAATGCGTAAATTTCGACATAGGTAGGTGGCAAGCTTCCTGTGAGCTTCGTCGATCGCGTATCGAAGTCTCAATGGCAAACGGAGGTAGGCGCGATTGTAAGTGGATACTTGCTTTCTCATCTTGACAACCTTGGAATTGCTCGCTACCAGCACATCCTTGTATTTTCCAAGTTCACCTTTACTTCTGGTGACATCGTTGTGAGCCTTGGCAATATCGGGATCACTCGCCACCAGATGCTTCATGTTATTATCAAGTTTTTGAATCTCCCTTTTTAACTTTTTAACAACGTGATGATCCTTACCCAAAGATTCCGTCTTTTCAGCCAGTTCTTTCTTTTTGGAAACACTTTCACAACAATATTGAATGAAAGTTGCTTTGGTTTCTTTCAACACCTTCGTTAGTTGAGCCTTGACAGCATTCAATCTAGCAAGCTCCACAGTTCGTTGTTTTACCTCAGGATGCTCCTTAGTCAATTCATCCTTGTAAGTGGCGATCTTATTCTTCCACTTTTCCATTTTAGAACGAAGCTTCTCTGCAAAGCGCAACATCGCGTAGATTCGATTCATATCAATATTATCCCCCCATCTGCATAATTTCCTGTCATGAATGTCCTCACACCAGGATCTAATGCAACGATTTCATGTGGACGATACGTTGAAGTATCCAGAGTTGCGCCTTCTGTAAAGTTCAAATACAATCCAATCCTAGTTTTCGTGATATTCACGGCTCGAAGTACCTTCTTAGTTATTGCACCCATCTCCTTACTAGTGAAGTCATTCATCAGAAATGACTGTTCCCCGATACCCCAATTTTTCGACATAATTTTAATGGTCTCGTTGATGGCCTCACTCTTTCTCCTAAATCCCATTAAAAACTAAAAGGGATTCCTTTCTTTCGCATAGTGATAAATTTTTGTTCATTGATTTGTAACGCCTTGCAATAATCGCGAACTGCTTCTTTTCTCAGATCACTAGGACACTTTCCAACCCAAGGATGGTCGGGTATCATCGATGTTATATTATCACATAGGTCACGTAGGACTAGTGCACTCTCCTGTTTTAGTTTCTCAGGACGGCTTCTTCCAAACGCAACATATTGGTTGTAGCACCATCGCACAGTACCAATCCACTGACACAACTTCTCTAAACTCGCTTCACAACCTTTCTTCAGCACAACCTTGGTGCGCTTAGTTCGAAATGTTCCCTTGATTCTTTGTTCTTCCTTGTCCTTTCCTTCTTCTTCAACCTTGATTTCCGGTGTATACTTTTTCACAAGAAACTTGATATCATTTTCACGACGAATGATTGTATACGCACGTGCTTTATGTCCCTCACCTACCATCTCTTTTTCCGTTATCAGTATC
>Ga0335398_10007229_pt1 | contig 13682 bp, 8 predicted proteins | sample BON03_FD_205742 | JGI IMG/M metagenome (GOLD analysis project Ga0335398, IMG submission 205742) | Freshwater microbial communities from Lake Bonney liftoff mats and glacier meltwater in Antarctica - BON-03 (spades assembly) (version 2) | ecosystem: Environmental > Aquatic > Freshwater > Ice >... | reverse complement strand
ATCGGTTGTGTTCATACTTCCTGGCGAGCCTGCTTCGCCAACATCGCCAAAACTCCACGATCCGTTCTCGCGTTGAATCTTCTGCAGCCACTTGAGCCCAAGGTTGACGGATTTCTCGCTCTCCGCAGTTCCGCCATACATTTTCACCGCCGCTCGACGACCGGCCTCAGAACGGCCGCCAAAGTCACCTTTCAGGACGGAGACATCACCCAGCTCGACAAGTTCCACGGGCATCCGCAGCTCTGTGTCTTCCGGTGAATCGAATTGCTCGCGATGCAGCCCCTTGTCCAGTTCGGACACCAACTGCTTCACGCTGCTGTCGAGATTCAGATCCGTCATTTTTTCCGGCTGCACAATTTCGACAATTTCTAGCGGCTCATCGAGCGCAGCGTCATCGACAGTGCCGCTGATAATCGCAAACACGCTGTCGCGCGATTCTGGTGGCAGCAACCAGACCATCAGCAGCAGCGCACCCACAAGGTGAATCAGAAAACTGACAACACCGGTGATGATTTCTCGCTTGCGACGTTTGAGCGAACCTGGAAGTGTCTCGCGGAAGAATCGTTTGACGGCGACTATCGAATGGACAACTTTGACTGCCCATGCCGGCGGTTTGCGACGTTTTCTTTTGCTGCCGCGCAGTTCAACTTTCTGCAACACGGATTTCTTTGGAGCAGATTCCGGCGACGCAGGCGCGGCGAGTTCCTCACTCGGCTGCCGTGCAGCCGCGTTGAGTTCATCCTGCCGTGTTTTGTCGCCTTCGGTCATGGGTGGATTCTTTACTTCCCGCGGTCAGAACTGTTCCTTATCGAGGTTTCCGTTGCCGGAACATCGCTTGAAGTTGTCAACACGCGAAAGCCGCATTCGATTATAACGCAAAAGACGCATCGCCATCGGGTGAGAATCTCGCAGAACACCGCGTTTGCGTTTTTTTACCGTTCCCGCAGGAATCTAAACAGACAGAGTAGTATTCAGCAACACCTAACCGCAGAATCGGTAATACCGGTTTATCCGGCCCTCAGTAGAATCCTTTGCCCGTATCCGGTTGATCCCAAATGAACCCACCAGAACCCGCGTCTGAAGATGCTTCTATGGAGTTCCGCTGGAACTTATTCCACGATGATTCCGTGCGATTATTTGAAACCAGCCGATTCCTCTTGGGTGCCCTGATCACAGTCTGCGTGTTCCTTGCCGCACAAATTTGGCTATGAATAACGGCAGCCGAAGTCGTGAAACTTCGGCTGAATTACAAAAGGAACGAGATCCATGCCTCAAAAAAAAGAAGCTCCCGGGCTCAAAATTGCACTGATCAGTCTGCACGGGCTGATTCGAGCACACGAACCCGAGCTGGGACGTGATGCCGACACAGGCGGGCAAATCCGATATACACTTGAATTGGCCAGTGAACTTGGGCGACACAAAGAAGTCAGCAGTGTCGAGCTGATTACTCGCCAGATCATTGACCCTCGAATTGACGCACAATATGGCCAGTTGGAAGAACCGATCGGCCCCAACGCTAAGCTCGTGCGAATTCCATTTGGTCCCAGGAAATATCTGAAGAAGGAATCGCTGTGGCCATACATCGAATTCTTCATCGACCAGATGCTTGTGCATTTCCGGAAGCACGGTCTGCCGGATGTGATTCACGGTCACTATGCCGACGCCGGATTCGCTGGCGCGCAGTTGTCCAGACTTCTGCACATTCCATTTGTGTTCACAGGCCATTCCCTTGGCCGAGTCAAGCGACAGCGAATGCTACTGGGGCTAGATAACCTGCCTGTCCTGGAAAAGAAGTTCCGTTTTCAGACTCGTGTCGAAGCCGAAGAAATGGCGTTGGAAACGGCGTCGATGGTTGTCACAAGCACACATCAGGAAGTTCAGCAGCAGTACGAACTGTACGATCATTATCAGCCCGATCGCATGGAAGTGATTCCACCGGGAGTGGATCTGGAGTCCTTCTTTCCCGCGCCACCAGAATGGCCATCACCGCCGATTGCGAAAGAGATTGGGTGGTTCCTGAAGAATCCGGAGAAGCCCATCATTCTGGCAATGTGCCGTCCCGATGAACGCAAGAATCTGGAGATGCTTGTCCGCGTCTATGGCGAAAGCGAACCACTGCAGCAACTTGCAAATCTTGTACTCATCATGGGATCACGCGAAGATCTGCGTGAACTTCCAACGGCACAGCAAGCAGTTCTTACCAACGTGCTGTATCTGATCGACAAGTTTAACCTTTACGGATTGGTCGCCTATCCGAAATCGCATGTTCCTCTTGACGTCGCGGATTTGTATCGACTCGCAGCAAAACAGCGAGGCGTGTTTGTGAATCCTGCACTGACAGAACCCTTTGGTCTGACACTGCTGGAAGCGGCGGCAAGTGGATTGCCGGTGGTGGCCACCAACGATGGCGGTCCGATGGATATCATCGCGAACTGTCAGAACGGGTTGCTGATCGATCCCCTGGACAACGTTGCCATTGAAAAAGCATTGCTGCGCGTATTGAGCGAACCCAAACACTGGGACGAATGGTCGGCCAACGGAATTCGCGGGGCTCATGAATTTTACACATGGAAAATGCATGCGGATCGGTATTTGCGTGACGTCGTCGATATCGTGAATCATACCGAACGCCCAGCAGCGATGGATCGCGCAAAAAGTCGTCAACTGCCTGAGTTCGATCGATTCATTATCACCGATCTGGATAACACACTCACAGGTGACGACAATTCGCTGCGAGAGTTCCTCGATATCATCAAGAACGCAAACAACGTGGGCTTTGGAATTTCCACAGGACGGACACTCGACAGCGCGTTGGCTTTGATGGAAGAATTGGATTTGCCTCGGCCCGATGTTCTGGCGACGGATTGCGGAACAGGATTGCACTACGGTCAAAATCTGACGCCTGACCTCACATGGCAAAAGCAGATTGGTGAAGCGTGGCAGCCGGACGCTGTTCGCCGAGTTCTCGATCACCTGCCGGGCGTCTTTCCTCAGGAAGAAGAGCACCAGTCACGGTATAAAGTGTCTTACGAAATTGATGCTGCTGTTGCTCCGAAGCAAGCCACAATTCGCAAGTTGCTGAGAGAAGCGGGCCTGCGTGTGAAAGTCATCCTTTCACTAGGAATGTATCTGGACATTATTCCTGTTCGCGGCGGCAGCGGTTTGTGTCTGCGACACTTGTTGTGGAAATGGGGTTTCAGCCCGGATCATGTTCTGGTGGCTGGTGACTCCGGCAATGACGCGGGCATGTTGCTTGGCGCGACATTGGGTGTCGTCGTAGGAAATCATGGCAGCGAACTCGAATACTTAAAAAAACGTCCGCGCATCTATTTTGCCGAAGCTCGTCATGCCGCCGGAATTCTGGAAGGCATCCACTATTATCAGTTTCTGAACGACATTGTGATCCCCAATGACTGGACCGAATGACGAAGGTCGGATCACTGACGTGGCCTTCGAGGCTCAGTTGTCTCTGCAGAGAATTCTGCCGCGACTGGAGTCTGTCTGGCAAGCGGAAACTGACACTCAACTTCAACGTGAATTCCTGAACCGACTGCACCTGCACTGGCCGGACCTGTTTGCCATCCTGCTGCAGTTGTACGGCACGCGCTACGATTTTTTTTATCATATCGAACAGATTCTGCTTACCGCAGCGCAGGCCTTGCGAGACCGCCCGGAACCGCTGCAGGAACTTGATCGACAGCGCATCAACGACACCACATGGTTTCAATCACAGGAACTCACGGGCGGCGCGCTGTATGTGGATCTGTTCAGCGAAAACCTCGGCCGGCTGCGCGAACATATCGACTATTTCAAGAATCTGGGGCTGACATATCTGCATCTGATGCCGCTCTTTGCCGTGCGACCCGGTGACAACGATGGCGGCTATGCGATCAGCAATTATCGATCGGTCGATCCGCGACTGGGCACGATTGAAGATCTGCGACTGCTAGCGGACGATCTGCGAAAAGTCGGAATTTCACTGGTCCTGGATTTTGTGTTCAACCACACGTCCGAAGACCACGACTGGGCACAACAAGCTCAGTCCGGCGTACGTGAGTATCAGCAGTTTTATCACATCTTTCCAGATCGACAGTGGCCGGATGAATATGAAAAAACGCTGCGAGAAATTTTCCCTACGGTACGACGTGGCAATTTCACATGGCACGACGGAATGCATGCCTGGGTCTGGACGACGTTCAACAGTTTTCAATGGGATTTGAATTATCGCAATCCTGCCGTGTTCCGCGCGATGGCGGAAGAAATGCTGTTCATCGCCAATACCGGTGTTGAAGTTTTGCGTCTGGACGCCGTTGCATTTATCTGGAAGAAGCTGGGGACCGGCTGCGAAAACCTGCCCGAAGCGCATTTGTTGATTCAGGCATTCAACCTGATGACCAGGATTTCCGCCCCGGCGTTGGCGTTCCTGTCCGAAGCCATTGTGCATCCGGATGAAGTCATCAAATACATCTCGCCCAAAGAATGTCAGATTTCGTATAACCCCACACTGATGGCGCTGCTGTGGGAATCACTCGCAACGCGACATGTGTCATTGCTGGTGCGCACACTGAGTCATCGCTACCGGTTGCCGACGGGAACGGTGTGGGTGAATTATCTGCGCTGCCACGACGATGTCGGCTGGACGTTTGATGATGCAGACGCCGCCGCGATTGGCATCAACGGGTATGACCATCGCCGATTTTTAAATGACTTTTATACCGGCCAGTATCCCGGCTCCTTTGCGCGGGGTGTTCCTTTTCAGCATAACACTATCACCGGCGATATGCGAATTTCCGGCACACTCGCATCGCTGGCCGGTTTGGAACAGGCGATCGAAAAAGATGACGAGACGCTGAAAGAACTGGCCATCCGTCGTATCCTGTTGCTGCACGGAATCACGCTCAGCATCGGCGGCATTCCGCTCATTTATCTGGGCGAAGAATGGGGCGTGCTGAACGACTACGACTTTGTGAAAGATCCCGCGAAAGCCGGCGATACGCGTTGGGTTCATCGACCGAAAATGAAGTGGGAATTTCTGGACGACCTGGATGATCGCATCCGATCGTCCCGTGGTTCAATTCGCAATCGTATCTATCGTTCACTGCAACGCATGATCGGACTCAGAAAATCCATGGCAGCCTTCTACGGGGCTCAGATGGAATTATTCGATCCCGACAACGAACACGTACTCGGCTTTGTTCGTTCCCATGCGGGCAGTCGAGTCGTCGTGATGGCCAACTTCACGGAAGAACCCTGCATTGTCTCCGGCAACCATCTCCGCACCGCCGGCCTCGGTCGCTTCTTCCGCGACGCGATTACGTCGGAAGAACTGCCCACGTCCGAAGACCTGCAACTGGAGGCGTATCAGATCCTGTGGCTGCAGCGAATTTGAACTCTGAACGTCGGCGAGCGGCATGCGTCAGCTTGCCGGTACGATTCAGCGCCGGGATAACCGGGGTTTGAGTCGGGAATGTTTCAGCGCCGGGTGGCCGGGGTTTCGGGCTACCGCCCTCCAACCCCAGCCACCCATGTGAGTGCAAACGACCGCCTGTTGCGGTATCATGCCCGCCGCCAGGTTTGCACATTTCTCAGGATGTGCTGTCCCAACATTTTTTCGAGAGGATTTTATCCATGTCAGTATCTCGCCAAGCCACCCGTCGTAACTTTCTTCAGGGAGTCGCCGCTGTCGGAGCCGCAGCGATTTTTACACCATCGACGAACCGAGCCTTCGGTTACACGTCGCCGAATGAACGACCGGTGTTCGCCACCATCGGCCTGCGAAATCAGGGCTGGTCAATTACCAGCAAGTCCTTTCAGTTTGCTGATTTTGCGGCACTGGCCGACGTGGATGCCAACGTACTTGGGGCCAACGTCGAGAAAACCGAAAAGGCGCAGAAGAAGAAACCAGACTCCTACGCCGACTACCGCAAAGTCCTCGATCGTAAAGATATCGACGCCGTCATGATCGCGACGCCCGATCATTGGCATACAAAGATCGCCATCGAAGCGATGCTGGCTGGTAAAGACGTGTATTGCGAAAAGCCGCTGACACTGACCATCGACGAAGGCAAGTTGATCGAAAAAATTGTCAAGCAAACTGGTCGAGTCTTCCAGGTTGGCACGATGCAGCGCACGGAATCGGATCTGCGATTTCTTCAGGCAGTCGCACTCGTGCAGAATGGCCGCATCGGCAAAGTTCAAAGAGTGACCTGCGGCATCAACGGGATGGAAGCGTCGCCCATGATTCCGGTCGCTCCAGTGCCAGAAGGACTCGACTGGGAAACATGGCTTGGTCCAGCAGAGAAAGTCGATTACCGAGCGCTACCGGAACTTCGCGAAGGATACGGCGGCGGCGTGCCGTTGTTCAGCAACTGTCACTATTCATTCCGCAACTGGCATGAATACTCCGGCGGAAAACTCACCGACTGGGGCGCTCATCACGTCGATATCGCCTGCTGGGCTCTCGGCGCAACCGACACTGGCCCGAGCAAAATCACACCGCTGGAATTCATACTGCCGGTTGAATACAAGGACGGGCAGCCAGTGGTTCATGACCAGTACAACGCCGCCACCAGCTTCAAGATCAAAGTCGACATGCCAAACGATGTCGAAATGATCATCACCAGCGAAGGCGACAACGGCATTCTGTTCGAAGGGACGGAAGGCCGCTTCTTAGTCAACCGAGGCAAGATCGTCGGCGCACCTGTCGAAGCTCTGGCGAGCAATCCACTGCCAGAAGGTGCCATCGAAAAAGTCTACGGCGGCCCGGTCAGTGCGAACCACACCGCCAACTTCACCGAAGCGATCAAGTCCCGCAAGCAACCGATTTCCGACGTGTGGTCTCACAACCGCATGTTAGAAATCTGCCACCTCAGCAACATCGCCATGCGTCTGAACCGCCCGCTCAATTGGGACGCCGTCAAGCGGGAGATCACCGGCGACGATCAGGCGAACTCATTCCTGTCGCGAGAAAATCGCAAAGGGTATGAGATCAACATGTAAACTGGTCAGCGACAACGCAGGGCCGGTTTCCACCAGCCCTGCATTTTTGGGGTAGTTCTTGAGATTGACTTGCGTCGGTCGGGCGGAATTCGTCTCATTGAAAGGCTGGTCGTATGCACGAAACGGTTGACTTGTCCGAGTTGAAACTCGCCAAAGAATTTGGAATCGGATGCCTTGTCGTCAAAGGTGCCCATCTGTGGCCACTCTCCCATTTCGTTTGGGAGTCATCGGCCAAAAACGTCGGAGCAACATTCTTTGGAGATGCAGAGCCGCCGTGGGATGCCGCCAACCTGCTTCGCATCGAAGTCTATAAGCTGCCTGGTCGTAACGCTGAATTCAATGATCGACTGGAATGGTACACTCGCCATCGAAAGAGCAAGCCAATCAAAATCAGTGATGGCGAGTTGTTCCGCGAGGAGACGCTGCACTTAAAGGGACTGCCCTCGGACTGGGCTCAAGACTCCTTCGCGTTGTCCAAAGGTGAGGTCATCCGAATCTATCAGACGAAGAAATTCGCAATCATCTTTCGCTTTCTGGCTCGCTCGGGCACTCTGCTGGATCATCCGATCTTCAAACGAGTCGTGAAGAACATCTCTTTCGATGAGCATCGGTGGGTGCAGTCGGTGCCTGACGTTGTTGAGACCAGACCGAAGTCAAAACGCAGTGCCAGTGTTCCGCTGTCTGATGCTGCCATGCAAGAAGTCAGAACAAGCGTGGAGTCCGTGATGAAACGCCTCAAACTATCCCGGATCAAAGACACAGGCAAAAAATGGAAGTCATTCACAACGAGATCGATTCCGCACGAGCCAACAAGAAGCTTGATAAAGATCAGCGAGTTTCTCTGGCGATTGAAGTGGGCAGCTTTATCGGACAAATGTTCTGCCAGGAAATGGACTGGGAATGGCTTCAAGTTCTCGATCCGGACGGGACCGAGGCAATTGCGGTTGTCAGCGGCAATCGTGCATTGGCCCTGGATCCCATCCGTTGGGTACATGAGTTGATAAGCGACAAGAAAAGAGCAAACAACTGTCTTTTGTTATTCAACATGATCCATGCCGGAAGGCTTCCGCCATCTCGTCCGAACAGCTATGTGTGGATTGGATAGCAGGGCCGATTGCTACCGGCCTTCCAAATGGCGGTGCCATGCACGGTCATTTCGCCGGATATTGGGAAACGCCTTGAACCGATCAAGTGGCAGCCTTGAATCTTCGAACCACGACCTGTCTGGTAAAATCACTCATGTCGCCAGTACAATCTTGTCGGATGACATTTCTCAGAGATCAAATCAGGGACGTTGACAATGAAAATTCAAACGTGGACTTTAGGCATTTGCGTTTTGATCACTTTCGCATTGCATCGGCAAGTGGCGAATGGCCAGGAAGCTGCCACATTGCAGCTTAGTCCGCCATCACTCAACCCGATCGATCCTGCAGCGTTGAATGCAGCACCGGCTTTTGGAGACTCTGGCCCTGTTTCGAAGCCGCCTTATGTGCCGGCGACGGAACCTGCTGAAACGGTAGGGACCAGATGGATTCCCAAGCTGCGAGTGGTGCTTGTGACTTCGATGAATGAGCAGACCGAGGTACTCGTCCACACATTTGGGAGGAATGGAAATTTATCTGCGTTTCCCTCCGACGGGCCGAGACCGGTGGTGCAGAAGACAACTCGCACAATTGACATGCCTTCACAGAGTTCCGTTATCCTCACATGTGATGATGTCAATGTGCAGGTGGTTTCATCAGAGAACGACAAACTGACGTACAGTTTTTCATGCAAAGGCAAAGCAGTATTGTCGATCGATGGTTACACCGTGTCCGGCGATTCTATTTCAGCCAGCGAGGGAACGTTGACCGTAACCAACGCTGTCATCAAAAGCGATCAGGCAACAATGACGAGCGAAAAGATGATGCTGCAATTGCCGATTCTGGCGGTCCAGGTTGGTGCAGCAAACGCCCACGTTTTTCTTAAGCCAACCCCCGATCCGATCAGTGCGAATGGCCAGTTGAAAACTCCTGATATTTTTGGGGCAGATCAGCCTTTTGACAGGGTTCCGGCATCCTCAGCTAAAAGCAATGATCTGAGCTTCTGATTCAAACAAAGAAACGCGGCACTGTTCGGCGGAGCAATGTAGCCATCACGCTCCGCGTGATGAGCCTCAACCAGCGGCCCGTCGCACTACAACCGCACATCGCCATATCGACTCACATGTTGATTGGCGATGTTCAAGCAAAGGTCGTTCTTGTGGGCTCGTGACGGCGGAGCGTGACGGCTACTTTTTTAAAGGCACTGCAATGACCGTCACAGAAAAATCTGCCACTCGTGCTGCGGGATCACCGAATCTCAAGATCAGCAAGTACGACATCACAGTCGCGGCACTTGCAACATCGACGATCGCGGCTGTTCTTACACTACTGGCAATGATCGTCATTCGATTTGCGATGATCATGCCGGAGCCTGATCCTCCGATTCCCGGCCCGCACATCGTCTCAGAACCAGGTTCCTTGCCATTCACATCGTTGGAAGCAACAGAAGTCACTTCGCCCGATGACGCAGCGGCAGATCCATCACTCGCGAATGAAGAACGTGCAGCCACAGAACTGAACGACATCGCTGATCAAATCGTTTTGACATCCGCCGACGCATCGGCAATCGTGGCTCCGCAAGAATCCATCGGATTGATGATGGCGACGCGAGCGGATGGAACAGGAAACTCTACGATTGGCACGGGTGACGACCACAAAAGGTCTGAGTCACAACGTGAGACTCGCTGGATCGTCGAATTCACCAATCCTGGTGATCTTGCCAACTACGCCGCTCAACTTGATCATCTTGGGATCGAACTGGGAGCCATGTTTACCGCAGAAGGCAAACTTGTCTACATAAACAAGGTAACCGCTGAAAAACCAACCACGCGAGAAGTCTTTGAAGCCGACGCAGGCAGCGAGCGTCGATTATTCATGAACTGGGCCTCAGGAAGTGAAGGCCGTCGCGAAGCTGATGTGGAACTGTTCAGAAAAGCTGGCATTGATGCCTCTGCTGCCACAATTCTGCATTTTTACTCAGCAGAGACGGAAGCTCAAATGGAGAAACTCGAACGAGATTTCGGTCAGCTTGAAACGAAGGATATTCGCAAGACGCATTTTCGAGTTCGTAAAAATGGAACAGCGTTCGAGTTTTATGTTGACAAACAATTTCTGAGGTAACACGGGCAAAGTCGGTCAAGGCTCTCGTCGGGCAGTTTGGAATAAGGAGGACTGCTTTTGAGCCGACGTCTCAGAAATATCTGCGACAACCTGAGGCCATCGATCTCTGGAATGACCTGGCCCACCACAAATTCGACGCCGTACAGGCGTGGTTTCTTAGTCAGCGTGAGTGACCTCTGGATTCCAGAGCAGATCGAACAATGTAACAATCATGCTTCGCATGGTGAGCCATCCGCTCAGTTTCTGAAAGCCCTTATTATTGGCCAAAAGCAGCTAGTACTTTGATCATTGCGACAGCAGACTCCATGAGTTTCCTTGAGCTCGCATGTCCGATAGAATTTCACGTTAGAGCATTCATGCTGTGATTTCTCCCTATTCTTCGACGATTGTGTTAAAGCCGATTTAGAAGCAAATGAAAATTGATGGCACGCTACGTGAGTCTGTTTAGTGGTGCAGGAGGCTTGGACATCGGCTTCGAGCGAGCTGGGTTTGAAGCGGTTTCACTCTGCGAAATCGAATCCGTTTTCTGCAACACACTGATGGCCAATCAAGGTTGGACACACAACGACGGCCAGGAATATTTGTCTCATGCAAAGATCGTGAATGCTGATATTCGCGATGTTCGGGCTGCTGATCTTTCGCTTGGCAAACCGATTGACCTGGTCGTCGGTGGTCCGCCCTGCCAGGCATTTTCCAGTTCCGGTAAGCAGTTAAGTGTACTGGATCCTCGAGGTGCTCTGGTATCCGAATTTTGCCGTATCGTCGGAGAGCTCAAACCGAGAATGTTTCTTTTTGAAAATGTTCGCGGTGTTGTGACGGCTCGTGACAAAAACGGTGAACCGGGCGGCGTTATCGTTGAACTGATTCGCGTGCTTGAAGAATTGGGATATAGCTGTCGTGCGGCCCTGTTGAATTCAGCAGATTATGGTTCCTTCCAACGCCGCGTTCGCTGTTTCATCATAGGTTCCAGCCGTGGTAAATCACCGGTATTTCCGGAACCAACGTGTCAGAAAGACGCTGGTCTGTTTTCAGAACCATGGAAATCACTGCGGGGATTTCTTGAGCAGCACTCCGATCAAAATTAAAGCATTGCAGGGCTTCCCGGATGACTGGGCCGTTGAGGGAACAAAGGCACAGCAATATAAGCAAGTTGGAAATGCCGTCCCAGCAGTCTTCGGTGAGGCCTTGGGACGGACGATTCTGCAGCATCTGGAAAACTTTCCAAAAGGCAAACCCGTGCTCATTGATATTCCCGAATGCTTCAAGAGTTACATCGACTATACCAAACGTGATCACGCTCGAAATTCTGCGTCACGAACGGTTCATCGTCAATTTCGAAAGAGTGACACAGCAGAGTTGTAGCCATGCGAAGTTGCCACGATCGAAGTTTTATTGGTGCGCCCACAATCAGACGATCAAAGTAAAGGTGAATGAAGTTCCATGACAAACCGAGCTCTGTTTCAGCCGTTCTCTCTGCATGATCTGACTCTTCCAAATCGCATTGTTCTTGCGCCGATGACGCGATCACGAGCGGGAGCCATGCGAATTCCGAACGCGTTGATGGCGGAGTATTACGAACAACGCAGCTCGGCCGGTCTAATCATCACCGAAGCCACGACGATTTCCGAAGAAGCCAATGGCTGGATCGAATCACCGGGAATTTACAACGATGAAATGACAGAAGGATGGAAGCCGATCGTGAATATCGTTCACGCCAAAGGCGCGGCCATCTTTCTGCAGCTTTGGCATATGGGACGTTCATCTCACAGCAGTTTTCACAACGGGCAACTTGCTGTGGCGGCATCAGCCATCAAAATCAACGAACCCCATATCCACACAACAACTGGCAAGCAACCGCACGAAGTACCCCGCGCGCTGGAAACAGCTGAGATTCCTCGCGTTGTTGCGGACTATGCCAACGCAGCGCGGCGAGCGAAGGATGCCGGGTTCGACGGCGTCGAAATTCATAGTGCCAACGGTTATCTGATCGACAACTTCCTGCAGTCGAAAACGAATCAAAGGACAGATCAATACGGAGGAAGTATTGAGAACAGATACCGGTTCCTCAAGGAAATTGTGGAAGCCATCGTCGCTATCTGGCCAGCAAATCGAGTTGGTGTGCGGCTTTCTCCGAACGGCGTTTTCAATGATATGGGCTCACCAGATTACCGTGATCAGTTTACATATGTCGCCACTCAGTTGAATTCCTGCGGCTTGTCGTATCTGCACGTCATGGACGGCCTGGCCTTTGGCTTTCATAATCTGGGCGAACCAATGACGCTGGCAGATTTTCGCAAGATCTTCCACGGCCCGCTGATTGGCAACTGCGGCTACACGCAGGCGATGGCTGAACAGGCGATTGCTGACGGGCACGCAGACTTGATTGCATTCGGACGGCCATTCATCAGCAACCCCGACCTTGTCAAACGCTTCTGCAACAATTGGCCTCTCGCAGAGTTAGCGCCGATATCTGACTGGTACTCGCCGACTGGAGAAAAGGGCTACACAGATTTCCCGGCGTATGTGCCATAGAACTGACATTCGTGTCCGTCGTTTAGAGGGTCCAGCTTCATTCTTGAACTACGCACTGTTGCTACTCGTTTACGCTCCCCAAGCGATCGAAGAAATCGAAATATGGTTTTCTGAACTGGCTTTTGAATGCCAGATCGGAATGCCCAAACCCGGTTTTTGGGGTCAAATCACTGACGGCTTCTTTCGCAGTTTGTCACCGATGTTCTGATTCCGACACCGTCATGGTCACGTGAGATTGCCCTGCCTATACCGGCCAAATCACTATTGTTCTCGCGCCGCATGATCGCTGCCGCGCCAGCATTGACGGGAATTGCGGGCAGAGACTTTGCCAGTTTGCCCGCAGGCTGCTATCGTCTGCCGTTTCGCGGAGTTTGTTGTCCGCTTTCACTCACGTCCCGCCTGCCGAAGTTTGATTGTCATGACCCAGATCAATAAATACAGCCGTAGAATCACTCAGCCAGCCTCTCAAGGCGCGTCTCAGGCCATGCTTTACGCCACCGGCATGGACCGTGCCGATATGGACAAAGCTCAGGTCGGGATCAGCAGTGTGTGGTTTGAAGGCAATCCGTGCAACATGCACCTGATGGACCTGGCCGCGAAAGTTCACGAAGGCGTGCAGGCTGAAGGCATGGTCGGCATGCGGTTCAACACCATCGGTGTCAGCGACGGGATTTCCATGGGAACCGATGGCATGTCGTATTCCCTGCAGTCGCGCGATCTGATCGCCGATTCGATCGAAACCGTGATGGCGGCTCAATGGTACGACGCAAACATCTCACTGCCAGGCTGCGACAAGAACATGCCAGGCTGCATCATGGCTATGGCACGCTTGAATCGACCATCGTTGATGGTCTATGGCGGTACTATTAAACCAGGCTGCGGACTCAAAGGCGAAAAGCTCGACATCGTATCTGCGTTTCAGTCTTATGGTGAATTCCTCAGCAACAA
>Ga0335398_10007225_pt1 | contig 13683 bp, 22 predicted proteins | sample BON03_FD_205742 | JGI IMG/M metagenome (GOLD analysis project Ga0335398, IMG submission 205742) | Freshwater microbial communities from Lake Bonney liftoff mats and glacier meltwater in Antarctica - BON-03 (spades assembly) (version 2) | ecosystem: Environmental > Aquatic > Freshwater > Ice >... | reverse complement strand
GCGGTCGACGTTTCCAGCGCAAAATCATTCCGAACCTCGCCTCGGCAGAGCTCACCTCGACCAACGTGATCGGATGGAGATTCACTACCAAGCCGGTCGTCGCAACCTGGACAGGCAACAAGGCCGACGTCCCTAGCAACGCACCTGTCGCCGAGTCCTACACTGTGCCTCTCCAGCGTTTCGCCGGAGCCTGGGACATCGCTCGCGAGTTCGTCGACTTTGGACAGGTCGACGTTATCGCCTCCATGCTTGGCTACGCTGTCGACTCCTACGCGCGACAGTCCGACCTTTACGTCCTCAACGCCGCACTTACCGCGGCCGGGGACGGGACAGCAGTAGGAACCGTCCCCGCAGGTATCTCGCCCGCGCTGGTGAAACTGGTGGAAGGTGCCCTCGCTATCATTGAGAACGCAGACGCCCTCCCCACCTTCGCCATTGTCGCCTCCGACGTCTACCGTGAGCTCGCGCTCGTCCAGACGAATAACGCGCTCGAGTTTCTCAATATGAGCTTGGGACTGGAAGAAGGAGATCTCGCCGGTTTCCGTATCATCCCCAGCGCCACACTCGACGCCGGAGACGTCCTCGTCGGTAACCGCGACGCAATCAAAGTTCACGAGCTCGCCGGATCTCCCATCCGTGTCAACGCTCTGGACATCGTCAAAGGTGGAGTGGACGAGGCAGTCTTCGGCTACTGCGCAGCGAGGATCGACGACGCCTCCGGGCTCGCTCGCATCATCAACGCATCCTAACCACGCACCACGAGAGAAGGGGATCCGATGACGTACTTCTATATGGGAGATATCCCTGCGGCAGCGCTCATCGTTTCCCCTTCCCTCAATGGCGAACCCATCACCCTCCAACCTCTTGACGACGTCGTCGTCCTCATGACCGACCCCTCCGGCGACGAAATCACCACGCTCACCGCCACGGTCGACGAGCAAGAGATCGAGGTCACCTTCCCGCTCGCCTCCGTCTTCACGGAGGCAGGGATCTACACGCTCACCGTGGTCATCGATCACACACCGAACGCAGGAGGCGTAGGCATTCAGCAGGGTGACCCTATCCGCCTAGTTGTCGACGACCCGAGTGCAGAATGGGCAACTCTCGCACTCGCTCGAAACCAGTGGGTAGACGCCCGCGCAATCGACGACCCCATCCTTCACGACCTCCTACAGCTCGCCCAGGACCAGGTCATCGAGTACGCGCCGGTATTGGCAGACGACGCGCCGGTCCCTTTGCCTTACCGTCTCGCACAGGTTGCGCAGGCAAAGAACGTGTACAACGGATCCCTCGTCGACTCTGGCTCCGGCGACATTGGGAGCGACACCTTCCAGATCAGACCTTTCCCGCTGGACTGGCAGATAAAGCAGATGCTCCGGCCTCGCCGTGGGACGCCGGTCGTCGGATGAGTTCATTCCGCAAAGAGGCGGCGGCGCAGCTCCGTGCAGCACTCCCGACAAAGTGGACCTTCATCGACGACGAGCGCTCCCTCAACGCGCTGTCTCGCCCTACGGTCGTCATGTCACAGCGCGACCTGGAGCCCTCCCTCATCGCCCCGTTGTCCTACATATCCGCGTCGTTCGCCGTCATCGTCCTCTCCGAGCACACAGACCCTGTGGCAGCGGAGAACGCCCTCGACGACCTACTAGTGGTGACACTAAACGCAATCGGGACCCTGGCCGGCCTCACCTGGACCAAGGCGACCAAGGTGGTCCACCAGGAGCGTCATATGGGATACGAAATCACGACCCTCGCAACCATCCAACTCGACTAGAAAACAGGAGAACCCCCTCATGGCAATAATCACCCCAACCCCCCTCTATTTCGACGACGTAATCCTCACGATCGACGGCGACGATTACGCGCCGGCCGCATCCCAGGCCACACTCGAACCCAGCACAAGCACGACCGTCTTTCACGGTCTCAAGCCAGACGACAACTTCCCGGCGTCGTCGACCGACTGGGCCCTCACGGTAGCTTTCGTCCAGGACTGGGACTCTGCGGCCTCCCTCGCCCGCTTTCTATTCTCTAACCAAGGCTCCACGATAGCGACAACGCTTAAGCCTAAGTCTGGCAGCGGACCATCGTTCACGATGGACTTGCACATTGTCCCCGGCTCTGTCGGTGGCACCACCAGATCACACGCGACGACCACCGTTACCCTCCCTGTTAAAGGTATTCCGGCACTAGTCGAGGCGTAACGTGTTGCACGTGTCCGCCCTCGCCTCAAGGGAGATCCAGCTTTTGGTCCTCACCTTGAGGGAGGCGGAGCCGGAAATCCGCAAAGCAATCAACAAGGCAAGCAAGGACACCATCACAACAATCTGGAAACAGCAGATACTCGAGACCTCCAACGCTACCGGAGGGAAAACTCAGAAGGCACGAATCAAACTGATAGCAAAGACAGCGAAGGTCACAGTGGGCAATAAGGGAGTGACTCTGACAGCAGCGACCACCGGGCAACCTCTATCGGGCGGGCTTTCCGGGAAGACTAACTGGCAGGCACTGGAGTTTGGGGCCACCGCAGACAAGGCGACCGTCAGCTTCACTAACGGCGCCGGCACGCAATACACCCAGGTGAGAAACGTCTTTGCCCAGCTGGACTTTCGCCGCAAAAAAGGCTATCTATTCTATCCCGCCGCACGAAAAGCGGTCCCCCGTATCCTCTCCCTATGGGTACAGACTTCGGTCCGCACTCTCTTTGACCTAGTGGAAGGACGCCGCTAATGGTAGCCGGCGCACGCCTGGACCTCACCACCGACACAAGCGACGTCAAAAGAGGGATGGGCGATATTGAGGACGCCCTCGACAAAGTAAGCGACGCGCTTGACGACGTCGGAAAAGACGGCGACGACGCCTCAGACAAGCTAGAGCGCAGCTTTGCGGACATGGCACGAGAGACAAAAAAAGAAGCCCGCGATATGCAACAAGGTGTGGGCAAGTCTTTCCAAAAGATGGAGCAGGACGGCGGCGAAGCAACAAAGAAAATGCAGGAGACCGGCACTCAAGAAGCGGAGGCGCTCGCCTCAAGTTTTGACGGATCCGCCGAGTCCATCGTTGACGGTTTCCAGGCAGCGACTGCCTCCATGTTCAGCGGGTTTGGACCGGCAGGCGCAGTGGCCGGCCTCGCCGCCGCCGCGGGGATCGGCCTCATTAGCAAGAGCCTCCAGGACGCACAAGAAGAAGCGGACAACCTCGCAGCGGCAACCGATGAGATGGTGGCCCAGATGCTGGAGGCGGGCACTACTTTCGTCACCCAGCAGGACAAACTCAATATGGTGGAGGCTCTCCTTGGCGACCCGGAGAAAAGAAAAGAGGCGCAGGAGTTTGCGGACAAGCTTGGGATCCCCCTAGTCACGTTCGCCGCGGGAATGTTTGACGTGGGTAAGAACCGCGAGCTGGTCGAGGGTAAAATAGCCGGCCTTTACGACGAGCACCTCGAGTCCCTCAACAAGCAAACAGGGCGCGTCTACGAAATGAAGGAAACAACGGGCCTCACGCTGAAGGACCAGCAGGACGCCCTTAAGTTGCTACGAGAGCAGGACGGAGTCCAGAAGGACGCCCGCGATATTGTCTTAGACGTGTTCGACCTGCGCAGGGAAATCAACGGGCAGATCCGTGACGAGATCAAAGGCGTCAAAGCTACGGGCGAGGAGTACGGGCGTCTAAGTCGTGTGGACGCCACCCCGAAGCTCAACATTGAGGAGGAGGCTAAAAGGCAGGTACGCGAAGCACAGCGAGCTATCAACGGCCTAACAGGGAAGACAATCGATATCAACGTGAGGGTGGTCCGATGAGCGCAACGATTACGGGCTCCGGTGACACCATCCAGCCTGACCTGGTCATGGATTACAGTACAGCCCGCGACTCCAGAAACGTTTACCATGATGTTGTCGGGAAGCCAGAGCAGGACGTCAGCCTCGAGGTCGACGGCAAACGGTACGGCACCCTGAAACTATTTTTTAGCTCCAGGAGTGACGCTGTGGACGCTTTCGCAGCGCTCGCCCTGGGGCTCCCCTACGAGTTCGCAGACACTGAGATCCCCCAGGTGGGTATGCGCTTTGCGAGGGACGGCCGGATGGTCCTGGAGCTCACCGAAGACCGCCGTCACTGGATCGTTGACATGGAATATCGGGAAATAATCTAGTGGCCACCGTAGTCGACCGGCACAGCATCACCGCGACCGTCGAACCGTTAGGGATTACTCTCGACGTGCTCGAAGCGACGTTTAGCCTTGACGAGGCACGAGCGCCCTACGCAGAGATGAGCCTCACGGCAGAGTTTCCGACGGCATCAGAAATCGACTTATTGGACATTACAGGGCAATCTTTACGACTTTCGGGGGAGATTCGCCGCGATTTTGGGGTTTTATGGAGTCTGGCAACACTGTCGGCCGTCGGTGGAGGCTCAGTTGCGACCATTACAGACTTCGGAGGTGTAACACCGTCCTCAATCACGAACCGTCTTTTCAGCTCATGGAACCCCAGGGCACGAGCCTCTCAAGCGAGAACCTTTAACCTCTACATTACCGAGAGAGTTTTGGACACTAACGACCGCAAACTCACCATACGGGCGAGCTCTGATGAGTCCCTCATGATCAACGACGCGCTTATAGCCGGCGCATCATTAGATCCAGGGAGTCAAAGCATCCCCACAATCGTCCAGGCGGTCCTCAATCGTTACGAAGCGACCCTAGAGCCCGGAGGCTCCACGGGGACCGTAGCGGAGCAACCAGCGACGCTGTGGGATCCAGGCGTCAGAGCATGGGACTATTTGGATGACTTTCTCGAGGCGGCGTCGCTGAGAGTGTGGGCCGATGAGAACCGAAGATGGTATCTGACCCCCCGACAAACCGTGAGCACCGGCGCCCTCAATATCAGCCCCACTAATTCGATGCTCTCCCACACCGACACGATGGCGTATAACCCGGACGTCTTCTTCGATGCTGTCGTCGTCGAGTACCGATGGACGAACGCCCTCAACGTCCCCGAGGTCGCTTACGACTTTGCCGGTGCCACAATTCCCCGATCTGTGTCAGTCCTAAGGCACGATGACACCGTCTTCCCTGGACCAGGCGCAGCGCAGGGCATCCTGGACCGGATGACAGGCCGCGGCCGAGTTATCGACGTCGACGCCGTTTCCGCCTACACGGCAACCCCTGGCCAACCCGTAACGATAACCCCGCCGATCGGCTTCGACCAAAACGGGTTTCTGGTGTCGGTCGAGTGGACCCTCCCGGCCGCGCAAATGTCTGTCGTTTCCCGCAACATCACCACGAGTCTGGTCACCACCTGGCTTTCGCCATTACTCGAACACTTCACCGTTGCGAACCTCACAGAAATCGGGGGAGGATCCGTCGCAGACTTGACCGCGATACCAGGCGACAGTGTCGCTGTGATCACGGCAGCTCTCGACCTAATAGCGACCGGCATTGAGTGGGATCAGATCCCCGCCAGCGTTTCGTGGGATACTTTTGGGGACACAGAATGAGGGCCACACGATGACCGCAGGGGACGCAGCCGCCGCAATCGGTTTCCCGGTCGTCGCCGGCACCGCACCGATTCGCAATGGTTACGCAGAAATCAACACGTCGCGCGACCTCCTCGCCGAAGACATTACCTCCGGCACACGATCCACAGCGCAAATCACCTCCGGCATATTCGCCACCTCACGCCTCCCTGTAATAGCAGTCAACAAGGGTGGCACCGGCGCGACCACCGCGGCACAAGCGAGAACTAACCTTGGCATTGACGAGCTCGAAGCAATCATCACCGACCTAACTAACCGCGTCACAGCATTGGAGGCCTAATAATGCCCATTGGACCAGGAGGACTTGACTCTAACGGTATCTGGCAATTCGGAGAGGATGACAGCGAGGCGCTCGCTTCGGATCTGCTCAACCTTGGCATGGGATCAGTGTCGACCGCGATCTCGACACTGGGCGGCGTGTTGCAGGTTGTGTCTACAACTAAGACGAATGCTTTCACCACGACGAGTACGTCAATGGTAGACGTTACGGGCTTAACTGTGACCATTACGCCCGCTTCCGCGTCTAACAAAATTTTGGTAATGGCTAACTTTGTTACAAGCAACAGCTCTACGGCGGGAAACTTGTTCAACCTTGTGCGAGAGTCTACTGCGATTGGTGTGGGGACTGGGGCTACTAATAATGCGACAGTTATCCACTATGAGGGCGTGTCTGCGCCAAGCGCAATTTCCCCAATTAATACATCATTTTTGGATTCACCTTCTTCGATTTCTGCGACAACCTACAAACTTCAGATGGCCGTTGCAGGTCACACGGGTTTTGTGGGCAGGCGTGCGACGGACACTCTATGGGCTTCTTCTTCAACTATTACGGTGATGGAGGTATCAGGCTAATGGATATTCCATTCATTCTCACAAGACGTTACGCGCTTTCCGAGTGGACTCTCAACGGTGAAGAATACGCAGGACTTGTCTGGCTATCAGACAGTCCGAAACCTACTGAGGCGGCACTCGCCAAGGCTTGGCCTGGCGTGCAATCAGAGATAGCGGCAGAGGCACAGGCGAAAACTGATGCGAAACTTTCCACAATCGAGAAGCTTAAAGCACTCGGTTTGACGGTGGAAGAAGTACAGGTTGCGTTCGGACTCTCAAAATGATAAACCTCAACTATCCGGTGGAGTCCCCCGTCATCGGCAGCCCCTTCGGGATGAGGTGGCACAAAATCCGCAAACGTTACCAGCTACACAAAGGGATCGATTTCGCTAACACCGGGCCTATTCTGGCAGCGTACAACGGTGTGGTCCGCAAAATCGGGTTCTGGGGCCACAAAACTAAAGGCTACGGGCACTATATCTACCTCGACCATGGCGGCGGCCTCCAAACCTTATACGCGCATATGGCGTACAGCTCTCCGCTCGAGGTCGGGAACCGAGTCATGGCACTACAGCAGGTCGGAACTGTAGGCTCCACCGGCGCCTCTACCGGCCCCCACCTACACTTCGAAACTATCCTCAACTGGAAGCGAGTCGACCCTATGCCCTACCTCACCACAAGCAAGCAGAAGGTCCGCGTGACGGGCCGGTATGACAAGCAGACGAAGAAGGCCTGGCAAGTATTCCTCACCGAGCGCGGCTTTTACTCCGGAAAAATCGATGGCGACATTGGTACCAAAAGCATTCTCGGCATACAAAAATCACTCTCGAGCCTCCGCGCCGACTACGTCTACAACGTGCCCCAGCCGGTCCTCAAGCCTGGCGTCCTCGACGAGAACACCCGTAAGGGTGTGCAGCGGGCCCTGGGAGTCGAGCCGGACGGCGACTGGGGACGTATTACGATGACTGTCCTCCAGAACGCAATCAACGCTGGGGCTTACAGTGGAGCAAAATGATCGCGACATTGCCAAAGCACTCAGCGCCGTCCAGGAGTCGTTAGCGCGAGTGGAAACAACCTTAGAGCTCACGAAGGACCACCCGCTCAGGATCCGTCTCCTGGAGCAGGCACAAGCCAAATCTTCGTGGATCCATAACATATTCACCGCAACTCTGACCGCAGCGATGACCGCTATTGTGGTCACCATGGTGCAGGTTGCCTTATCAAGGAGCACCCTATGAGCAAAGAACCGCAGCCTTTCCTGAGACGCTCCACCCGCGTCTATATATACTCAATCGTTGTCGCTACAGCCCCTCTCCTGGCCGCAGGTGGGATGATAACAGAGGGTGTTGCCCAACTGGGCATCCAACTCGCCGCAGCAATTCTCGCCGTTACCGGAGGCGCCTTAGCGTTAAAAAACGTTTCCCCCGACTAACCCTCGCACCTTGTAAGATGCACGGCCGCCCCAAGGACAGCGCCGGCCTCCGTCATGTAAAAACCCCCAAAACGTTCGCACCGATGCGACCACACCCACCCTAAGTCTGTCTCATGGTAGGTAGGCGCGTCACTTGCATACTCCTCCAACTCACGGTATCTTTCCATATATCAATAGTGGGCCGCACTACTGACAACGAGAGGCCGCAAAATGTCAGAACAGAAACTTTTAAAGCTCATCCTAGTAGCGTTCGTCTTATTCGCGATATCACTTATCTTTAGTGGGACCGCTATCTACCTCCTGTTGGAACGCTGAGTGAGCATCGAGGCGATGAGCCTAGTCCTGCACCACAGTAAGGCGCGAGGGACCGCAAAGCTCGTCCTCATCGGTGTCGCTAATCATGAAGGCGACGGCGGCGCCTGGCCAGCCCTGGCCACGCTTATGAGATACGCGAACGTTGACCGGCGCAACGCGCAGCGAGCCCTAACAAAGCTGGTAGAGCTAGGTGAGCTCCAAGTGCTCAGACAAAAGGGCGGCAACGATCTAACACATTCCGCGTTCAGACCTAACCTCTACCGTGTCGCTGTCCAATGCCCGCAAAGTTGCGACCGAACCTCCCAACATAAAACCAAACGCTCCCAGATCGCTGAAATTGAGTGGGCCGAGAACCAAGACTATCCGATGGTCCTCCCCCGCGTCGTGAGCTCCCTACCGGGCGGCGCTAACGCCGCCCCCCCCGTGGCGCTAACGCCGCCCGAACCGTCCTTTAACCTAATTGGTGGCAGACATGAAAAATCACTTAACTCTATTAGGGCGGCGTTAGCGCCGCCCCCTACGAGATGCACTCACGCAAAAGGTCACCTTTACGGCGAGGGACAGTCCAAGTGTTTCTGGTGCGACCAATGAACGCAGCGCAGCACTACCGCATGGCTTACACCCTCTACTTACTTAAAAAGTCAAGAAATCTGGCTCGCCATGAACATCTATCGGACTTCGACGATCAGACCCGTTATGTCTCCTACTGCCATTCCCTCATGGACCATATAGAAGCGGGCACCCTGGAACCTTTCGAGGTCGACGCTCACCTTTGGGCGCTCTCTAAGACTCACCAGAGACGCCTATCGAAGATCAAAGACCGCCAAATAATGAGACAGATCGGAGCGAGAAAATGACGACTATCACCGAGACGATGCTTGAGGCTCAAAGAGCCCTAATGCGCTTACACGATCGAATAGACGTAGACCGACGTAACCAAGCACTCATGGAAGCTATGAGGCTCACCGAGGATGAGGTCCTCAATCTTGCCCATATCTGCTCCAACTATCGCGCCGAGCATAAAGGCGCACAACCGGACGCTCTGGTTTCCGGCATAAAAAAAGTGATGGACGAAGCTAATCGAATCATGTTCACCGAGAGAGACGAGAGACACACTGCTGAACACGCCCGCCTTCACCTATCCCCAATCCCCGAGGCCTTAGAGTGAGAATCATGTCGGTAGCAGCCGAAGGTCTCACCCGTAACCAACTCGACGGAGATCTCCCACCCTGGTTATTCGTCACCCTAGCTGTCATTCTATGGGCATTACTATGGGGTATCCTGCGCTACCAGAGACGCAAAGAATGACCACCCACCATCAGCGCGTCAAACACTCGACTAAAGCTCCCAAAGTCCGAGAGCTCATAGCCTCACGCCTACCCCTCCCATGTGTCGACTGCGGCAACGCCGTCCAAGCCGGAGAAGCGTGGCACGTTGGTCATCGCATCCCCGCCTCCCAGGGAGGACAGACTACCGTCGAGAACTGCGGACCTTCCCATGTCAAGTGCAACCTTCGAGCCGGAGGCAAACTCGGAGCCCGAGCCCGAAACAACAACACGAAGCTTTCTAAAAACATCCGACCATGGTAAAGATCACCAGCCAAAAGCTCGACGAAACGCCAATTTTTGACTTACCGTCCGTACCTCCGCTAGCTTTCCGAAGGGAATTCTCTCTCACCCGGTGGAAAAAAGTTAGAGACTCGGGGATCTCCCCCGCATTCTGCACGGACCTAAGCGGATCATTAGAAAAGCGGAGGGAGTTTCTCAGGGGAGCCGCCCTGATGGGCTTCGCTAATAACCCGGACACTCTCAAACCGCAGCAGTTGCGCACCGCAGATTTACTGAACACCGATCTTGACTCTTTCGTTATTGAGAGCCCGCGCCGCGCCTCAAAGACCACATCGATCCTGCTCGCCCTTATCGGACGCTGTCACCTGCGCCCTGGATACCAGGTCACATTCTCCGCGCAAAGCGGCGTCGCATCGTCGCGCCGGTTTCGGGAATGGGCGAACCGTCTCGACCAGATCAACCCTCCAATGTTCGACGATCCGACCAACCGGCCGAGACCTATCTCCAGACACCTCGCGCTATTCGGTGACGATCCGACCGCTAACGTTGACCGAGGTTTCCGCATCCTTCGCGGTGCAGCTAACCAGCGCATCGAGTGGGCGAACGGCTCCAGCTTCATAGTGCTCAGACCGGAGGCATCCAGTTATCGAGGTGAGGCAGCCGACGTGTCATGGATAGACGAAGCGCAGGAGATCCTTCCCGCCGATGGTGAGGATCTACTGGCAGCTATTCTTCCACTGCAAGACACGAAGGTGGGCGCGGCCCTCATCCTCTCAGGCACCGCCGGCGAAATGCGGACCGGCATATTCTGGGACTACCTCACCCGGGGCCGGGACGGGGATCCCACCGTCGGGATCCTCGACTATGCAGCGCCCGAAGATACACCCTGGGAAATCATCGAGATAGAGTCCGAGGCGATGGCGCTGTTGCGGACCGTCCATCCTGGTATTGGGACTTTGACCACGATGGACAAGATGCTCAAGAACTATCGCTCCATGTCGAAACCGCAATGGGCGAGGGAATACCTGTCAATGTGGCCGGAGACGTTTGGCATCACCGCGGTCAAGCCGGAGCAGTGGACCCACGCAACACTGAAGACGAAGAAGGCTAAGCCGGTCAAGGTGGCTTTCGGCCTCGCGATCAAGCCCGGCGGCTCGACCGCGGCGATCGTCGCAGCCTGGCGCGACCGCGCAGGCGCCGCCTACATCGAGGTGGTCGAGCACCGTCAAGGCACCGCCTGGCTTCCCAAGAGGATGCAGGAGCTCACCCAAACCTATCGAGGCTCGACCGTCGCCTATGACGACATAGGGGAGGGCAAAGCGACAGCTGTCGAGTGCGCACCGCTCCAACCTCGAGTGCGGCTCAAAATGCAGACTTACCGTGAGACCGCTGCAGGGTGCATCCAACTACTGCGAGACCTGGATCGGGGGACCCTGTTTCACTTTGACCAGATCTCCCTCAACGAGGCAGTGGTCAAGGCAGGCAAGAGAGAGATACGAGGCGACGCCGGTCAATGGTTATGGACGACCCTCACACCAGGCGACGACATCACCTCCCTCGACGCAGCGACCAGAGCGCTACGCAACTGGGACCAGTATTTCTCTAAGAGCCCCACAGCGAAACCGGCCGGAATTATTGTCGGATGATTCACTTTGACAAGAGCGAAACATCGGTCGTCATTACCTGCGACGAGTGTAAAGACGTGTGGGCGGCTTGCTATCCAAACCTCAACCTTGCCGCCCGCGCATCCCTCGTCCACGAACATGACGTGCATCAAGTCCCTAGCGGACATACCCAAGGGTACGCGATCATATACAGCGCGACACGCCGAGGTCGTAAAGTGACAGAGGTTTGGGGGACACTATAGGTATGGCTGTCTTGGATATGTTTCGGACCTCTCGGCAACGCGCCGAGACTGCACCGTCCTCCCTCCCCAACGCCATGGCAAGAACCGGGATCGTCACACCCTTCTCCGATGGCCAACTCCAAAAGTTCGTATGGAATGATATCTTCGGCACCGACGCTGTCCCCGTTACTCGCATCGAAGCGATGAGCGTCCCTTCTGTAGTCGGTGGCCGTGGCCTGCTCCTTGGGGCTCTTGCAGGGCGGCCCCTGCGAGAGCTCCAAGGTCGAGAATTAGCAAAGCCTCAACCCTCCTGGCTATACCGCACCAACACCGACGTCTCCCTCTGGCACCGTATGGCCCAAACCTATGACGACTGGATTTTTTACGGTGATTCTCTGTGGGCTGTCGAGCGTGGCGCTCGAGACCAAATCACTGACGCCGTGCGAATACCGCGCGACCGATGGAGTATAAACACCGAAAACCTGATAGTGGTAGGCGACACCCCAGCCGATAAGGATCAAGTACTCTACCTTCCCGGACCTTTCGAGGGACTCCTCAACGTGGCAGCCAAAAGCATCAGAGCAGCAGTCGACCTCGAAGCCTCATGGGCAGGGAGGGCTCGCACGCCGGCCCCCGCAATCGTCCTCAAAGAGAAGGAAGACAACGGGATGGATGAGGTGGAGGCGAGCGAATATGTGAAAGCTATATCTCAAGCCCGCCGAGACCCAGAGGGTGCGGTCATGTTCGTCCCTTACTCCCTCGACGTAACCTTCGAGGGTGACACCGCCTCCGACCTTATGATCGAAGCTCGCAACGCGGTCAAGTTAGACGTCGCAAACTTTCTCAACCTTCCAAGCTCACTGCTCGACGCAGCACTCCCTAAGGCGTCACTCAACTATCAAACCCAAGAGGGCAAAGAAAAGGATCTCACCGACCGGCTCCCCTACTGGACCGAGCCGATGGAGTCCCGCCTCAGCATGGACGACGTGACCGCTCGCGGCCGTCGTATACGTTTCGAGTTCGATGCAAACCCTACCCAGCCGGGCGGGCAAACCGCTCCCTATACAGAGGACTAAACAATGGTTATCGCCTATATAGAAGCGGGATCTCTCAGCGCATCCCTCGCCGATCGCGTTGTCACAGGACTACTCCTCCCTTTTGGGGAGGTAGGACGCACAAACCTTGGCCGTTTCACTATTGCCGGCCCTGGAATTATCACCATCCCGGACGACGTTAGCGTCCTCCAAGCAAACCTCGAACACGACCAGTATGAGCCGGTGGCAAGATTCTTGACCACCACGGAGACGAGCGCCGGCATCGTCGCCAGTTTCCAAATTGGTCGCAACCCCGAGGGAGACGCACTGCTCGCAGAAATCGAGCAAGGCGCCAAAACAGGTCGACTCAAATCACTATCAGCGGAGGTAAAAAATATGGTAATCAAAGCAGGCAAAGCGATCGCAGGCACCCTCACCGGCGCAGCCTTCGTTAACAAGGGAGCCTTCCCTAGCGCACGACTAGCAGCAGCCGACACCGTCGACGAAGAAATCCTCGACCGTATCGACGAAGAACTAGGAGAACAGCAGCCCGCCGATCTCCCGCTCATGCCAGAGCTCACCACCGACGAGTACACCGACGAAGACGGCAACGTGTGGAATCGCACAATCTCCCGGACCAAGACGGCCCTCGACGGTGTCGTCACAATCGAAGAAATCATTACCCTTTCCCCCATCGAGTTAGACGTCCAACCCAACCCAGTAGAACCGGAGGCACCAGATATGCTCACACCCCTCGCAGCGGCAAGAGTCCCCGCCGCTTTGCGCAACCCACGACGCGCAGCACCCCAACCATCGTCTCTCAAAGCGAGCGATATCTTCCAGATGATCGCCTCCGCACACCGCACCCGCGAGCCTCGCCTCATGGCAGCACTCGAAGACGTCGCAATAACCGGATCCGGTCAAGTAGGCACCGCGACCGTCGTCCCTCAATACGTCGGAGAGCTCTGGAGCGGTCGACGCTTCCAACGCAAAATCATTCCAAACCTCGCCTCGGCAGAGCTCACCTCGACCAACGTGATCGGATGGAGATTCACTACCAAGCCGGTCGTCGCAACCTGGACAGGCAACAAGGCCGACGTCCCTAGCAACGCACCTGTCGCCGAGTCC
>Ga0335398_10007220_pt1 | contig 13686 bp, 7 predicted proteins | sample BON03_FD_205742 | JGI IMG/M metagenome (GOLD analysis project Ga0335398, IMG submission 205742) | Freshwater microbial communities from Lake Bonney liftoff mats and glacier meltwater in Antarctica - BON-03 (spades assembly) (version 2) | ecosystem: Environmental > Aquatic > Freshwater > Ice >... | reverse complement strand
TCCACGTCAATGGGTTTGGCCATGTAGTCGGACGCACCGGCCTCAAGGCACTTTTGTTGATCGTCCTTCATCGCCTTGGCGGTGAGTGCGATGATGGGTAGTTTTTGCCATTCCGGCCGCGCGCGGATGGCTCGCATCGCGGTGATGCCGTCCATCTCGGGCATCATGATGTCCATGAGGACGATGTCGATGCCGCCCGCGCGATCCTCCGCGGTGCCCAGCCGTTCGAGGGCGGCGAGCGCCTCCTTGCCGTTGCGCGCAATCTCCATTTTGGCGCCGCGCGGCTCGAGCACATGGGAGAGCGCGAATACGTTACGCACGTCGTCCTCGGCCAACAAAATACGCCGACCCTCGAACGCGGCGTCGCGGTTGCGGGCCTCGCGCAACATGCGCTGCCGGTCCGCAGGCAGCTCCGCCTCCACGTGGTGCAGGAACAGCGTGACCTCGTCGAGCAGTCGCTCGGGCGAGCGCGCGCCCTTGATGATGATCGAGCGCGAGTATTGGCTCAAGCGCTGCTCCTCGTCGGGATCAAGCGAACGCCCCGTGTAAACGATAACGGGTGGGTGCGAGTAGCGCTCGTCGGCGGCCATGCGCTCAAGGAGTTGGTAGCCGCTGAGATCGGGCAGAGTGAGGTCCATGACCATGCAGTCGAACGTCGAGGAATGCAGGGCCTCGAGCGCGGCGGTCGCCGTCTCGACGGCCGTGATGCTCACGTCGCCGCCGCCGAGCAGGGCCTCGATGGCCTGCCGCTGGCGTTCGTCGTCCTCGACCACGAGCACGCGTCCTATCTTCTGCGCGAGCTTCCGCTCCATTCGTTCGAGCGCGCGCAGCAGCTCCTCGCGCTTGACTGGCTTGAGCGAATAACCCACCGCGCCGAGCTCGAGTGCCTGCTGGATGTGATCCTCCACCGAAATCATGTGTACCGGTACGTGGCGCGTGATTGGGTTCCGCTTCAAGCGGTCGAGCACCGTGAGGCCCGAGTGATCGGGCAGGTTCACGTCGAGCAGGATGCCCACCGGGTGGTGCACGTGCGCCGCGGCGATGCCGTCCTCGGCGGTGGGCGTGGCGACGACCTTGAAGCCACGCTCGCGTCCGAGTCCGACGAGGATGCGGGCGAAAGCGGCATCGTCCTCGACGACGAGGATCACGCGGTCGCCCTGTACAATGAGGTCGCGATCGTCGTCAACCAGTTTCGCCACCGGGCCTGGCCCGGCCATCATGGGCGCAGATGCTGGTGCGAAAGACGGCGACGATGCGGGCGCGACCGGCGCTGGAGCGGCGGGCGCGGCGCTCGCCGGGCGGGTCGTCGCGGTGGTGCCTGGCGCCCCGAGCGAGCGGGGCACGGTCAGCGTGAAGGTGCTGCCCTGGCCTGGCTCGCTCTGCAACGTGACGTCGCCGCCAAGCAGGCGCGCGAGCTCCCGCGAGATCGACAAGCCGAGCCCGGTGCCGCCGTATTTTCGGAGCGTGCTGCCGTCGGCCTGGCGGAAGGCTTCAAAGATGACCTCGTGGTGATCGGGCGTGATGCCGACGCCGCTGTCGGTGACGCGGAAGCGCACGAGCGCCTCCCCGTCGGCTGACTTAAGAGAGTCCACCGCGAGGCGCACCGTGCCGCTTTCGGTGAATTTCACGGCGTTCGACACAAGGTTTTTCAACACCTGCTGCAGGCGCTGGCCGTCGCTCACGATGACATCGTCGTTTTCGTCCTCGAGCGAGGTTTCGAGGAGCAAGCCCTTTTGCGTAGCGAGCGGATCGAAGGTGCGCCGCAACTGCTCGATCATCGCGAGCAGCGAGAGCTTGTCCAAGTGCAGGTCGATCTTGCCGGCCTCTATCTTCGAGAGGTCGAGGATGTCGTTGATGAGCGTGAGCAGATCGGTGCTCGCGCCGTAGATCGTCTCGGAAAACTGCACCTGTTCTGCGGTGAGGTTGCCGTCCGTGTTGTCCGCGAGCAGCTTCGCGAGGATGAGCGCGCTGTTGAGTGGTGTGCGCAGCTCGTGGCTCATGTTCGCGAGGAACTCGGACTTCACCTGATTCGCACGCACAAGCTCGTCCGAGTGCAGCGTGAGATCGCCCTGCGCGCGTTCGAGGTTGTCCTTCTGCGCCTGTAACTCTTCGGCCTGTGTTTCGAGTTGGGAGTTTGTCTGCTCGAGCTCCGCCTGCTGCGCTTCGAGATGCACCGCACTCTCCTTTAGCGCGCGGCTCTGCTCCTCCAGCTCTTCGTTAGAGACGCGCAACTCCTCCTGTTGAGCCTGCAGCTCCTCAGCTTGTTGCTGCGTTTCCTCAAGCAGGAGCGCGAGCTTTTTGCGGTATTGGGCTGTTCTTAGGGCAATACCAATCGGCTCAGCGACTCGGCGCAGCAGCTCCAAGTCATGCGCAGAGACGGAGCGAAAGAAGCCTAATTCCAGCACCGCATTGGCCACCCCGTCGGCACTGGTCGGAGCGATCACGAGGTGCCGGGGCCGGCTGCCGCCGAGGCCGGAGGTAACAGGAAAATAATCCGGCGGCACATCGCTGATCGTCAGGACCGACTTCTCCCGCATGGCTTGTTTCGTCAGACCGCCCACAACATGAGGCTGGTCGGATCCGTCCGACGCTTGTGCGGGAATCGCATAGGCACCCACGAGGGAGAGGTGGCCCTCTTCTCCAGCAAAATACATGGCACCGACCTGGGCGTTGAGATAGCGGGCGACAAAGCCGACGATCTTTTCGCCGAGCTGCCCGACCTCCTGCTCACCCTGCAGCCGGACACTGAGTTCGTTCTGCCCCCTCCTCAGCCAGGCCTGCGTCTGCATTTCGCGGAAATCCCGCGAGGACATGACGGCGGCGGCGATGATTAGGAACAACAAGAGCGCTGAACCCGCCCAGATGACGAACGTCGAGAAGGCGGCGGCCCGCTCCCATTCCCGCGTGTTGGCATCGAGTGTCGCGCGCTCGGTGGCCTGCATCTCGTTGATCAACGCACGCAGACGATCCATCATCACCTTTCCTCCGCCCAAACTAATCAGCTCGAGTGCGGCTTCAGCCTGGCCGGCAAGCTTCAGCTCGATGCCCTCCTTAATGTTTGTCATTCTGTCCGCGGCAAGGCTTTCGACGGCTTCAAACCGCTGCAGTTGCGCTGGGTTGTCTGCCGCCAGACGTCGAATATTCGCGAGGTTGCGCGGCAGCTCTGCGAGCGCGGCAGTAAACGGATCAAGATAAGGCGCGGAGTCCGTCAGAAGATAGCCGCGGTAACCCGTCTCCGCGTCCGTGAGCGTGGAAATCGTGGCCTCGAGCGCCCGCGTCATTTCGAGCGCTTGCATCATCTGTTGTGCGCCTGTCGCTCTAGCCTGCAGGGCGCGATAGGAGACCACCGAAATGGCCAGGACGGCGATCAGGGCGACCATGAAGCCGAGCAGGGTCTTTCGTGGCAACGACGAGCCCCAGCGGCTACCCGGCGCGGCGATTAGGCGATCTTCTTCGAAGCGCAGGTCAGGCGGGCTCGTCAGCGGGGTTTCATCGTCCATGGATTCTTTGGTCATGATTTTTTTCGGTCCGCCTGATCGTCAGTGCCGCGGATGGGAATGTTTTTTGGGGTCATAAGAGCGCGGGAATACCTGCACGACGCCGACCGCTGCACAAACCCTATTAGGCAAACAAGAACTGTGCGCATACGTCAACCTTCTGTCAATGGGGGTAAATGCAAAGGTCAGGGGTTCATTCGCCACAGGGTGAAGTTCAGCACAGCGGCGAAACTCACCCATGCCAGATAGGGCACAAGCAGCCACATGGCGGTGCGGCTGACGGGACGAAAGGTGGCAACCGTCGCGGCAATCGCCAGCCAAAGCAGGACGATTTCGGCGAAGGCCACCCCGAGCCAGTGGAGTCCGAAGAACAGCGGCGTCCAGGCGGCGTTCAGTGCCAGTTGCACAAGGAACAGCGTCAGAGGCCGGCGTTGCGCGGCAAAGCCTCCCTGTTTCCAAACGAGCCAGGCGGCGACTGCCATCATCGTGTAAAGCGCAGTCCAAACCGGGCCGAACAGCCAGCCCGGCGGATTCCACGACGGCTTCTTGAGGTTCTCATGCCATTCGCCCGGCATGAACAGCCCGCCTAACGATGCGGCGGCAAAACAGAGCAAGAGCCAGCCAGCCAACGCAAGATAAAGGTGACCGGAAGATCGGGGAGCGGGGTGGTGGTTTGTCATGGAGGTGTCGGGTTTAATGTGAGGAATAATTCACAAGCTGATTTTAGTCGCGAGCAATCTATCTTTCTACCATCATGGAGAGTCATCAAAGTATTTTTCTTGTGCGTTCTAATTACCTATTGTATTCTTTCTAGGTATTTTAATTGTTCGATTTTGTGGTCAAATTTCTGATTCCACCTGCCGAACAGTAGCACATTCGCCTCCCCCTCTTAAATAGGGTGAAACCCTACCAAGACCTGTCCCGAGGCTTGAACGATCCGCACGGGGAGTAAGTTCAATCTTAGATCAACGCCCGGCGTAACTGGCCTATTCAAATTAATCGCTTTCAGCGATGCACACGGCTGCTGTAAACTTTTTTTGCGAGTTTAGATTTTTTAGGCGCATCCGGCGCAAGGAATTCGTGAAGTTCTAGACTAAAGGCCGTTGCGAGCCGTTCGACCGTAGAAAGCCAAATTTCTTTTTTACGCTGGGCTTCAATCTGTTGTAAGAATTTTTCTGAAAAATCGGCAACCTCCGCTAGTTCTTGCTGTGTCAAGCCATGCTTCAAGCGCAGTTCGCGGGTTCGGATGGCTACACGTTGGACAGAATTCATATCCCTGTGAGCATAGGGGAAAATGATTGACTTGATTACCTGTGTTCACTGGGGTAGCTCTAGCAACCCACGTGGACTGCTAACCTTTATGCAACCCACTCGAAACTTTGAGCCATTAAAATCGCGAAGAACCTCCAGAATAACCTTAGAGCTGAAATGAAACTGATAAGATATTTCGATAAATTTCTGTCCGCGTGCTAATGATTTGACGACCTTTCAAGCCACGCTCAGCCTTTACTCGATACCTATCAGTCTACTGAATTATATCGGCTTCATCTAAAGACCATGAAAACAATTTTAAACCTAATTCTCACCGCGATGTCGGCTGTGACGCTAGCTGCAAACAACAACTCAGCCAATGTTCGTCCGATTTCCGAGATAGAAGCGGCAGTGATAGTCCAAACTCAAGAAGAGGCCAAAGAGAAGGCTAAAGACGACCGAGAAGCAAAGCTTTTGAACGCACGGATTACCAGCACAGCATTTGCAGAGATTGGAGACAAAAAAGTAATACTGAACCGTGTTCGTAATGAAAAGGCTCTGCAAGTTGAACCAACAAAAATAAAAAAAAAGGAAGCGGTCTTAGATGAAGCCGCTTTTTTTAGTGCCGAAGTCAAAGAACAGAAAAGTTTGACCCTCTCAGGCACTGTCCGTGATGGAATTTCAGAGCTTTGGTGGATATTTGATGAGCAGCACTATAAAATATTCACAAACGCTAACTTCCTCTATTTTTCGGGCTTCACCGAGGATATCGAAGATGACGAAACGGTATATTCCGTGTTTCCGATAGTGGTTGAAGGTAGCAGCAAACGGCTCATCGACACAAAAGGCAATGCCGAGTGGCAACCAACTCATACAGATTTCACCAAAGGGCAAATTGAATACTATGTGTTTAAATCAAGCGGTATCGAGGCAATTGATGCCGAAGCACTCAAACCGATTAAATTGATGCTGGAGTTCTACCGTGAGAATCTCGAACAAATGAGAGTTTCTTACGAGAACGCCAAAAAAATCCATTCCGCCCGTGCCATCTATTTGAAGGCCAATCCACCTAAAAAACGTGACGTAATCATCAATTCGGCTCCGATTGACAAAAGCACCCGCAACGCGGTCAGCAAATAACACCTCAACCATTGAAACAGATGAATAAAAGTATCGTAGCACTCGCGTTGACCGTTCTTTTGGATGGAGGGCTTCATGCCCAAACCGCAACTGATTTAAACGAGGGTTTGAGCATCAGTCGCGATTCCGCGACTTACCCGACCCTACCATTTGAACTTACTTGGTGGGCGCGCCCCGATTTTTACTATTTTGTGCTTCAAACCAATGATCTGCGAGAGGATTGGAGTTACCACGACTACGCGGTAAAAGGCTCACTAGGAGCAGGTGGACTTGGTGATGTCGAAGGTTTCCGGTTTGATAGTTCCTCATCAATGCTGTTTTTCAGGATTGAGTTTACGAACACTCCGTCAGATGAGGTTCTGTTGGCAGACTTCGATGGAGATTTCATCTCTAATAAGGATGAGCTAGACCAAGGAACCGATGTTTTTGGCATGCTCTTTTCTGATGCAGACTTGTTGCCTGATGATTGGGAGCTTTTCTGGTTTGGTAACCTTCTTGAGGATGATTCAGGCGATGGTGACGGCGATGGACTGACAAACCTGGAGGAGTCCCGGATGGGCGGCAATCCAGGGCTGGCCGCCATTCCTGTAAGTGCTTCAAGCATCGGTTTGAGTATCTTCTCGCCCCGTTAACTATCGATCAGTGATTACATGAAAAAAGGATTACTCATTCTAGCTAGTATAGTCGCGGTGGTTTTGCTCGCAATCGTTTTATTGCGTCAGCGGGAAGCACCTTCGGATAATTCCATTACGGCAATTGAAGAAGCGACGACTCTCCCAATAACAGAACCTGACTCACTTGCAGAGGATCAGTCTCCTGTGCCGAAACTCACCCAAGAATTACACTCAGACCCAGGCTTACTGCCGACTCCAGAAAAGAGTCGCGATGAGGGGAATGGAGTCGTCGCGGCCCTGCAAAGTCTCGAAGAGTCACTGATTGAGCGCAAATTACATCAAGCTCAGATCGCAGCGAAATATAGCAGCAGCGGAGATGGTGTTTTATCGGAAGCGGACTTTAGGCGCTACGCTCAGGAGCGCTACGTGACCCGACGCGATTTAAATGGCGACGGCAAAGTTGATGGCTTCGAACTCAGAGCCAGTGCTCAGCGTCCTAATGTAAACCTTCAAGAGACGAGCGAGTCAGTCCGTGCGCCTAAAAGATAATTTAATCCAAGTAACCGATGCCCCAACTCTTCAAACAAATCTTTTTCCTTTTAATGGCTACGTTGGCAGCTGGAGCCGCTACGACTTCTTGCGACCTAGACTGGAGTGCCGCTATTGGGCTGCGGGTGGATATAGAGGACTCGGGTGGTTTCGATATCCCTGATGGCGAAGACCCTGAAGATTATGGTGATTGTGGCGGTAGTAATTCCGATATTCAAAATCCAACCGCCAGCGCTGAACTAAAGGATGGTATCGAGTGCGGAGACTACGTTCTGGCTGTGACAGTCTCTGGCTCAGTCGAAGATCAAAACTCTGGTTTTGATTACGTTTACGTGAATGGAATACTTTTTTTCAGTGGGCGCAATAATGGTGGTGGTTGTGCCATGCATTCAGCCACGGAAACACGGCAAATCACCGTGAAAGCCACCGATCCCATTGTGCTCGAATACGACACAGTCGATGCCAATTTTCATGAGGGAGCTTATGCCCAGATCACCAACATTGCTCTGATCAGCGGCCCCGGTTGCAATGATGGGGCTTGCTCTACCTGCGGCAGTGCGGGCGGTGGCTCCGCCGGGAACTCCAGTGTCGATGTGCGTATTTCGTTGGGTGAACCCGAGCTTGGTAAATATCCAGGCATGTTTCGGATCAAGACAGAAAGCCCCGACGCCTCTATCTACAACACCGCAGCCATTGAATATGGGGTCGATATTGACGCAGATGTGGAAGCCATTAGAGACGGTTCGGGCGCGATTCGCCAAGTTTTGACGAATCAAGTATTGGCCGATGTAGTCACTGTTTCACCGCATAAATACCAAATTCTTTTTTATTACGCTTCGGAGGCGGGCACTCAAGTGAGCGGTTTATATGTGCCCACTGGGAGCGCATACAAAGTGTGGACACTTGAAGACCCCGACAGTGGCACCGGCAGTGATTACCGATTCAAAGTCACCGAGACAGTCGATGGGGTGGATACTGTGCATGACTACGAGTGGGTGCCAGCTAATCAGGATTGGACGCTTGTGAATGCGGGAATCAAAGAAATTGGTCGCAAAAAAGCGACTGTGAATGGCAACCGCGTAGAAACTTATTGGCTAAAAGAGGTCGGCGGCAGCGAGTCTCTGCGCCGCGATACCACGTATCAAAGTTTTGCTTGGGGTGATGAGGTGATTTCCGAAACCCTTGACCCCCTGAATCCGGCTGAAAGCCAGACCACGAGCTACACCTATTACACGGATGCGGGCAATGACGGCTTTAATTACAAAGAGCTAAAACTCATGGAGTCGCCGAGCGGCTACTGGAAGCGCTACGAATACGATTCGCTCGGGCGCGTGATTAAAACAGTCAGCCCCGTCGGCGATGCTTTACCTACAGCAGCTGAAGCGGATTGCAGAGTCATCGAGCGAATCTACCAAACTTCGACGCCCCAAGAAACCCGTATCGAAACCCGCTTAGGGCAAGAAGTTAGCCGCAGCTACACCATTCACAGCGGCAATGTCACTCGTAGCATTCAAGCGGCCACTCCTGGAGCCGCTTGGGATGCGACAGGAAATCTTGAAACACGCACGACCAAGCTGGGCGGTTCTAGTGAGTTCAAAGAGAAGATCGCCTACATCGCTCATCCCGATGGCACACTCACTCGGTATCAGTACAGTCGTGATGCGGCGACCGGAGCCGCCACCACGATTCAATCCAGCGGCGCACCTAACAGTTCCAAAACTGCCGTGATTGACGGGCAGCGTAGAACAATCGTCGAAGATGCCTTAGGTCAGTTAGTCACCGAAACAGTCATGGACATTGCGAGCAACTTAACCCTCTCGTTCAAGGCGGTCACAGATAGCGATGCGCTGGGCCGCCCTCTGCGGATTGATTATTTAGACGGCACTTACGAAACCTTTGCTTACAGTTGCTGTGGATTGGGCACCCACGTAGATCGCGAGGGTATCGCAACCAGCTATTTTTATGACGCACTCAAACGTAAGACGGGCGAATTGCGCAACGGAATCACCGATGAACTCGCCTACAATGCTTCAGATCGTGTCGTGGAGCAAGCGCGTGTGGGCACCGATTCTACCCGCATCGTTCTTGCCGCATCTGCCTATAGTTCCAGCGGGCGAAAACTATGGCAGCAGGATGCGCTCGGCTTCAAGCGTAATTACAGCTATGGTAACGCAGTAGGTGGCGGTGAATTAGTCACCATCACCCATCAGGCGGATGGTTCCACGCAGACTGAATCGTATCTGCGTGATGGCAATTTAGTCGAGCTGGAGGGTGACTCCGTAGCTCCACGCAAATATGCCTACGGAGTCGACTCCGATGGTTCGACTTGGACACAAGAGATCTTGATCGGTGCAGGCGGCAGTGAAACAGAGTGGGTGAGGAATTATGCGAACATGCTCGGACAAAGTATTCGCACCGAATATGCCGACTCCGCCGCCACCACTTACGGATACAACAATTTGGGGCAGTTAATCCGCCAGACCGATGCCGACGGTGTCCAAGTGTTATTTGCTCACAACGCTACTGGTCAACGAACTGTGCAAGCCGTCGACCTCAACCGTAACGGGATCATCGACTTCGGTGGAATTGATCGGATTGAACGCAGTTTAAGCGAAGTAGTCGATGTTTCCGGCAGTACCCTAATCCGAGAGAGTAGTGAACGTTGGGAGACAGAGGGCACAGCTACACCGACACTGTATGCCACGAGTGAGCGATCACCCAGCGGCTTGCAGTCTTCGCGCACTGTTCACGGTCAAACGCAATTGGCCACCACGACCTACGATGGCTCAGGAGGCCGCACTGAAGTTAGCATTTCTCCCGCAGGCGTCACTTCGATTAGAGGATATACGCAGGGTCATTTAATTGAAGCTAAAACTCTGGATTCAAACGATCAGCTCATTAAACAAACGACTTACTTCTATGACCCTCACGGCCGTCTCTCTTCGGAGACCTTAGGCGGAACCGGAACCACCACTTACACCTATACCAGTGGCGACCAGATCGCCACGATCATGTCACGTGATCCCGATTCAGTGCAGGAAGGAGCGGGGTTCGATCCACAAATTACCCAATATGACTACAACAATCGAGGGTGGCTCACACGCGTGACGCACCCTGACTTAGCCGAAACCCATACCAGTTATTACCCGACGGGGAAGATCAAGCGCACCTGGGGTGCTCGCACCTATCCGGTCGAGTATAATTACGATCCTCAGCAACGTGTCGCCAGTATGGAAACGTGGAAGGATTTCGAGGGCACGAGCGGATCTGCTTTGACTGAGTGGAATTACCATCCTCAACGAGGCTGGCTGACCAGTAAAGAATATGCTGATGGCAACGGCCCTACCTATATTTACACCGATGCAGGCCGTTTGCTCAGCCGCACTTGGGCGCGTGGTATCACCACCAATTACAGTCACGAGAATGGAGGCGAAGTGGCCTCGGTTACTTACAGCGACGGCACTCCAACAGTCGCCTACACCCACGGTCGCACCGGTGAAATCGAGACGATTTCGGATGCTGCGGGTCTTTTAACGCTATCTCGGACGAATGGCCAGTTACTCGACGAAGCCTACACTGGTAGCGGTCTTCTTACAGGCAAAAGCCTCTCGCGCACAGTCGATAGTTTTAACCGTATCAATGGGCTCTCTGCCACTTCCACCGCCAGTGTTTCTCTGACCTACGACGATGCCTCCCGTCTTGCGGCATTGACACAGGGCAATCGAGTGGCAAGCTACATCTATGAAGGAACTTTGGGAGTGATCGCGCAGGTCAAAATCGAAACGGATGGCACCGAACGTTATCGTTTGAATCGTGAGCATGACCGACTCGGTCGGGTGACTCGCATCGATACGCACGGTAATGAGACCACCTTACACACCCGCCGCGACTACACGCACAATGCCGCCAACCAACGCACCGTCGTTCGCGAAGAAGACGAGCAAGCGTGGCACTTTGATTACGATTCGCTCGGTCAAGTCATCAAGGCCAAAAAAACAGTATCCGGTAGCGAAGAAGCGATTCCCGGCTATGCGTTCGAGTTTAGCTTTGATAATATCGGCAACCGAACGAATGCCACCAGCAACGGACGCACCGCCGATTATACCAGCGACGCGCTCAACCGCTACACCCAGAGAGACTTCCCCGGTGCTGTAGATGTAAGAGGGCACGCTCCTGAAAAAGTGGGCGTCATCGTCAATGGAGAACGCACCGCGCGAACGGATGGCGATTTTTACGCGGAGGCCACTGCCGACAATAGCGCTGCCTCCGTAGAAATGGACATCACAGTCAAAGCCGTCGATCCCGGTCCACCCGAACTGCTTGCACAGGAAAACCGCTCGGTAGTGCTACCAGAAACCCCAGAGGCCTTTACCCACGATTTAGACGGCAATCTCATTCAAGACGGTCTTTGGACTTACGAATGGGATGCTGAGAACAGGCTTATTGAGATGGAGTCACGCACCGATCTGCCAGCTTCGGTCACCCGCCAACGCTTAGAGTTTGCCTACGATGGGCGCAGTCGCCGTATTGCCAAAACAGTCAAGGAATACGATTCTGCTGCATCGGCATGGACAACCACGAAACAAGTCAATTTCTTATATGACGGATGGAATTTACTCGCTGAGTATGATGTTTTAAATAGCCAAGCGCTCCTTCGCTCACACGTTTGGGGCGTAGATCTGAGCGGTTCACCGCAAGGCGCGGGCGGTGTCGGCGGCTTACTTTGGACAACTCAAGCAGCAAATGCCTATGCGCCAGGATTTGACGCCAACGGAAACATCATCGCGTGGATCGATCTCAGCGACGGCACGCTAGCCGGCACCAGTGAATACGGCGCCTTCGGCGAAACCTTAGTGAAAAGCGGCGTCAGTGCTGATTTGCCCTTTGGATTTTCAACTAAGTATGAAGATTCAGAAACGTGTTTACTCTATTACGGCTTCAGATATTATGATGCCGAAACGGGGCGTTGGCCATCGAGAGATCCGATTGAGGAATGGGGTGGGTTGAATCTCTATGGGTTCGTTAGGAATAACCCAATTCGTTACGTGGACAATCTAGGCAATAGCATTGTTGAGACTATCCCAGGGCTAATAGGTGTACGTCCTCCAAGCGTGTGGGACGACTATGATGGAGGTTTTGGCGCACCGAGTGAAATCAATACGCTTAAAGATTTAAATGATTATTATAGATCTGGTGCGGGTGGCTCTGTTCCTGCCGGACAGGGGCTGTATGACAACATGAGGTCGAATAGTTCGTATCAAGGTAAGGTTTTAAACGTGAATTCCACGGATCCGAAGTCTGTCATAAAAAGAGTGAAAGATAAACTGAAACAACAAACTGGCTGTGAGGGAACAATAACCAATGCTTCCGGTAGCACTGTTGGTCTAGGGTCATGGTTGGGGAGCTATCAGTTAGAAATAACTTATTCGATAGAGTGGACTAGGTCTGGTGGTAGTATGTCAGGTGGTGGTAATATTGATGTTAATGCCCAAACAATTCACTATAAGTTGAATGAGGAATGGGATTATGAATGGGAGGCTGGCCAAGGTATTTTTAATAATGTCGTTCGTGGATGGGCAGCTGGTTTGATCGTTGGAGATGGCATAGCATATAATGTTACAGGCGACCTATCTGAAACATATACCTTTCGAGTAAATGCGAATTGACACTAAAAATTTGAAAAACCGACAATAACGCTGCTTAGCCTCAGCAATTATGAAACGAAACATCATAACTGGCGCAAAAATACTTATTATTGTGTGTGGATTTGGAATCTGTGCAGGTTTCGTTCGAGCATTTGAATCGCTATTCAATGACATGTATGACGGTGAATCTCTTCCAATTGTAACTACATTCATATTCTCGGCCAGTCCAATGCTCTGGATATTATTAGCACTGTTTTTTTCAGCCTTAGTAATTTACGGTGAAATTAAGTCTAAAAAACTAGGATGGCTTATAATATTTGGCATAGTGTTAATTACATGTATTACCATTGGCGCAATATTTCCTACTTATATCAGCTTGTATAAAAATTAACGAGCTGGAACTGAAAAAGGGGGAAGAACTGAAAAAGGGGTCAAACGTAGAACTGAAAAAGGGGTCAAAGAACTGAAAAAGGGGTCAAACGTAGAAAATAGAATAACTCACTAAACTTCGTTTGTTACACCGGCTCTCGTATCCACAAACCAACCTCGTTCGCTCCGTCCTACAGATCGAATTTGCTCGTCAATCCGCCCAAAAGGCACCCGTTTTCCTCGTCCCTTCGGGACGTTGCCATCTCCGCGCTGTCGCGCTTTGTCGATCCTTCGTCCTGCGCTCTCTAAGCGCCGCTAACACGCAATGTGAAAGGTGGGTTGAATGGGGTCAAACGTTTAAATTAAATGTCGTCTGTATGGCTTAGTTTTACCTTTAGCGATTCTTGCTGCCTCATTGCTTGTATCCTTTGCGAGAACTCAAAAGCTAGGGGAGTAGGCTAATATTTATTTTAAACGTTTGACCCTATTTTGCATCGGGGGTTTCGACTGCTAAATGGTAGTGGTTACTCATGATCACATACGCGTGCAACTTCCAGCCGGAGCGCTCCACGGTTTCCATCAAGGCGCGTTCAAATGCCGCCCCTGTATTTTCTTTGAGGA
>Ga0335398_10007219_pt1 | contig 13687 bp, 10 predicted proteins | sample BON03_FD_205742 | JGI IMG/M metagenome (GOLD analysis project Ga0335398, IMG submission 205742) | Freshwater microbial communities from Lake Bonney liftoff mats and glacier meltwater in Antarctica - BON-03 (spades assembly) (version 2) | ecosystem: Environmental > Aquatic > Freshwater > Ice >... | reverse complement strand
TCGACGAAGAATTCCTGCGACTTGTGGGTCGTGAGGCGACCCACATCGCTCATCGAGTCGGCGTCGATCTCGACGAGTCGCACGCTGCCGGGACGTTGACGGGGCCGATTGCGCCACACCTCCCAGTCGCCACGAGTCATGCCGTAGATCCAGTCGTCCGAGTTGTCGTCACCGAGCCAGAAGGACAATTTCGTGTGACCCTCGAACAACATCCCGACGCGCTCCAACACCATGGCCGAGGCGGGGTTGTCCGGGTGCAGTTTGCCCTCGATGCGCGTGACGCCGACAGTTTCGAACAGGTGGGTCACGAGCGCGTCGAGCGCCTCGGTCGCGTATCCGTGCCCCCACGCCGGCCGGCTGAGCGAGTAGCCGACTTCGGCAGTGTGGGCGTCGTCCGTGATGTGTACCGCCAGGTCGCCGAGCACCGTGGCGTCGGTGGGGTCGGCGATGGTGATCATCCACCAGTGCCCCGGCGTCGGACCGTCGAGCTCCAGCGATTCCGCCACGAGCACTTCTGCCCGATCGAGCGGGTACGGCACCAGCCAGTCCTGGTAGCGGGCGACGTCGGCGTCGTTGCGCCGGGCGTGCAGGTCGGCGGTATCCGACGAGCGCAGCGGGCGAAGGAGCAACCGCTCGGTGCGGAGTGCGTCGAACTTCACCGGCGCGTTCACCGGCGCGAGCGCACCAGCGAGACGAGGCCGCCGACGTCGAGACCGAACCGCGACAGGATGGCGTCCGACTTCGGGTCGTGCGGGATGAACTTGGTGGGCAAGCCCAGCACGTCGACATGGGTCGACTGGTCGATCGAACACACCGCGTCGGCGATCGACATACCGATCCCGCCGTCGCGAATGCCGTCCTCGATCGTGATCACTCGGTCGTGTGCAGCGGCGTCGGCGATCATGTCCGGATCGAGCGGCGCGCAGCAACGCGCGTCCCACACGGTGACCTCGACGCCGTCCGCAGCCAATGTGGCGGCAGCTTTCTCGGCGGTGTCGAGCATCTTGCCGACCGCCACGATGCAGACGCTCCCAGAACCGGTGACGGCCTTGCGCGCAGCGAGGCCTGATCCGACTTCGTGTTCACTCACCTGACGGGCGGCGCCCCGGGGGTAGCGGATGGCGATCGGGCCGGCGTCGGCGAGCGTGGTGGCGTCGTGCAGCATCTGAGCGAGTTCCTGCGCGCTCGATGGTGCGAGCACTCGCATACCTGGCACCTTCGACAGCAACGCCATGTCGTAGACGCCGTGATGGCTGGCTCCGTCGGGGCCGGTGACACCTGCGCGGTCGAGGCAGAAGATGACCGGCAGTCGGTGCAGGGCGACGTCGTAGACGACCTGGTCCCATGCCCGGTTGAGGAACGTCGAATAGATGGCCACGATCGGCCGCAGCCCGCCCATTGCCATACCGGCCGCTCCGGTGACGGCGTGTTGCTCGGCGATCCCGACGTCGAAGAACCGGTCGGGATAGCGCTCCTGGAACGGCAGCAGTCCGGTCGGGCCAGGCATCGCAGCCGTGAGCGCCACGATCCGATCGTCGGCCTCGGCCTCTTTCAGGATCGCCTCGGCGAACGCCTGGGTGTACCCGGTCGACACCGCTTTGGGCGGACCCACCAGCGGGTCGAACACGGGAGCGTCGTGGAGGTTCTTCTCGTCGTCATCCTCGGCGGGGGAGTAGCCCCGACCCTTCTGGGTGAGGACGTGGACCAGGATCGGACCCTCGGCCGACAGTTCGATCGCGTTCTGGAACGCCTGCTCCATCTGCTCGATGTTGTGGCCGTCGAACGGTCCGACGTAGCGCACGCCGAGCGCTTCGAAGAACGATGGCGGCTGGAGGAACTCGCGCACGCCGGCCTTGAACGCGTCCATGGCCGACCCGGCCTGGTTGCCGACGACCGGCAGGTGCTGGAGGAACTCCTCCAGGCGACGCTGGCGGCGCACGTACACCGGGTTGGTGCGGATGTCGGTGAGTGCGTGCGCGAGCTTGCCCGTGACCCGAGCGGTCACTCGGGGCTGGTTGGCCGGGTGCTGGGCCCGTTCGTCGCGACTCTGGGCGCTGGCTGACAGCATCGACACCGTCGGCGCGTACGAACGACCGTTGTCGTTGAGGACGATGATGACCTGCTTGTCGCTGTGGCCGATGTTGTTGAGCGCCTCGTAGGCCATACCGCCGGTGAGCGAGCCGTCGCCGATCACCGCGACGATGTGGCGGTGCGGGTCGGTGCCGAGATCGCGGGCGACGGCCATTCCGTAGGCGTACGACAGCACGGTGGAGGCGTGGCTGTTCTCGATGTAGTCGTGCTTGGACTCTTCCCGGCTGGGATAGCCGGACAATCCACCCTGCTGGCGGAGCTGTTCGAACTGCTTCTGGCGGCCGGTGACGATTTTGTGGATGTAGGCCTGGTGGCCGGTGTCCCACAGGATCGCATCGGTCGGTGAGTCGAACACCCGGTGCATCGCCAAGGTGAGTTCGACGGCGCCGAGATTCGACCCGAGATGGCCACCGGTGTCCGACACCGCCGAGACGACGAAGTCACGGATCTCGCCTGCGAGGTCGCGAAGTTCGTCGTACGACAGGTCCCGCAGATCGGCGGGTTGGCGAACGCGCTCCAGATACATGCAGCTCCGACGCTATCTCCACTGCCGCGTCGGCGCATGACGCGCCCTACCGTCGACCTCATGACGCTTCCCGAACACTCCCCGTTCGACCTCACCGGCCATGTCGCGGTCGTCACCGGTGGCAACGGCGGCATCGGGCTCGGGATGGCCGATGCGCTCGCTGCTCACGGTGCCGATATCGCCATCTGGGGCACCAACCCGGACAAGAACGACGTGGCGATCGAGCAACTCGGTCGTCACGACGCCGAGCTGTTGTCGATCGTGTGCGACGTGGGCGACGAAGCCGCAGTCGAGCAGGCGATGGCCGACACGATCGGCGAACTCGGACGGGTCGACTCGTGCTTCGTGAATGCGGGCGTGGGCGGTCAGGCGCCGAGCTTCGTGGGGATGACGTCCGACGAGTGGCGGCGGGTGATGCGGGTGAATCTCGACGGTGCGTTCTTCACGGCGCGTGAGGCCGCGAAGCACATGGTGTCGCGTCATGTCGGCGGCGACGAGGCAGGTGGCTCGATCGTGTTCACCACATCAGGTTCGGCGTTCTTCGGCCAGCAGTCGGGCCAGCATTACGGCGCGTCGAAGGCGGGTGTGAACTCGATGATGAAGGCGATTGCCGTGCAGCACGCCCGCCACGGCATCCGCTGCAACTCGGTGCTACCCGGGTGGATCGAGACCGACATGACCGCCGGTGCGTTCGGCTGGGACAAGTTCGTCGACAACGTGCTCCCGCGGGTGCCGATGCGTCGCTGGGGCACCGCCGACGACTTCGGCGGTCTCGCCGTGTACCTCGCCAGCCGTGCTTCCAGCTATCACACCGGCGATGTCATCACCATCGACGGCGGCTACCACTCCTTCTGATCGTCCGTCACCCCCCGCCGCACACCGAAAGCCCCCCCGAACCCCACCCCACGAACCCCCCGAACCCCGCCCCCCGAACCCCCCCGAAAAATCACCGAAACGTTGCGCTGAGCGCAACGCTGGCGAGATTTTTCGGAGTGGGGTTCGGGGGGTCAGCGGGCCGGAGGTCGCAGCGTCGCCACCGGCCGGGCTGCGATCGATGAAGCAGGCGTCGAACGGTGCGTCGCTGTCTCGAAGATTTCGGACCGTTGAAACGCACTCGGTGAACTCGTCGACCGTGAGGTAGCCGCCCGCCTTGGCGACCGGCCACACGCCGTCGAAGCGGGCGGCCCGGCGGAACGGTGCACCACCCGGCCAGCCGCCGGCGATCCAGATCGGGATGCTGCCGTTGACGGGCGTGGGGCGGAACTCGACGTCGTCGATCACCACGTGCTGGCCGCGATACGACACCTCGTCGCCCGACCAGAGCAACTGCAACGCGTCGAGGGATTCGTCGAGGATCTGTGCCCGAAGCTTGGGGTCGGCGTCCTCGCCGAAACGCGTGAACTCGTCGTCGGGAGCGCCCAGGCCCACGCCGAGTCGGAGGCGCCCGCCGGCGAGGCGATCGAGCGTCACGGATTGTCGGGCCACCACCGACACGCGTCGCCGAGCCAACGGCGTGACCATCGGGCCGATGATGATCCGCTCGGTCGCCACGGCGACGGCTGCGAGGGTGACCCACGGGTCGACCATCGGCTGCCACGGTTGCCGGCGGATCACGTGATCCCACAGGAAGAAGCCGTCCCATCCAGCCGCCTCGGCGTCGTGGGCCAGCGTGGCGAGACGGATCGGGTCGGCGAAATCGCCGCCGTTGGGAACGCCGAGCCCGAACTTCGGCTGCATCCGCCGTGTGCCGGTCATCCGCTGTGAACTGGTCATCCAGCGTCCTCCCGTCGGTAGATCGACACGTGTTGGGTGCTGTCGTCGGTGAACGTGACGCCCGCCATGTCGCCTGCGCGCTCGTCGAGTCGGAGTCCGGCGGAGGTCGCCATTGCGTTGAGCTGCGCCGGCGTCGCCCAACGGATCGACCACGGCCGGAGTTGCACGCCGCCCGACTCGGAGAACTGCACGAACTGGCCTTCAGCGAGTTGTTCATCGGGCCGGTTGACTGACACGGACAGCACGACGTGGTCGACGGCCATCGAACGAACGCCCACCTCGGAGGCCCCGTCACCCGGGCCGAAATCGGGCACGAACGCTTCCACCACGAAGGCACCGTTGGGCCCGAGCCGTGCCTCTACCCGCTGGAAGAGGCGTTGCTGTTCGCCGTCGCCGATCAGATTGAAGATGGTGTTGTAGGCGATCAGCACCGCGTCGAACGGGCCGTCGGGGAGGTCGTCGATCATGTCGCCGAGGATCGACTCGACCCGACCGTCGATGTCACGTTCGGCGAGCTTGGCGAGCATCGCCTCGCTGCTGTCGATGCCGACGACCTGGAGGCCCGCATCCGCCATCGGCACCGCGAGCCGTCCGGTGCCGACCCCGAGTTCGAGCACTCGCCCGTTCGGGCCAGCGAGTTCGACGATGCGCGCCACGGTTGCCGCGACGTCGGTGACATCGGCGTACCACTCGTCGTACACGTCGGCGAACCCATCGCCGTACGAACGTCGGTCGTATCCCCGCACCACCGCGAGACTACGGCCGATTACCCGTGATGTAATCAGTAGCGTGGTGGCGTGACGGAGCCGGCCATCACCTATCTCGACCATGCTGCCTCGACGCCGATGCGCGCCGAGGCGGTCGAGGCGATGATGCCGTACCTGTCCGAGCTGTACGCCAATCCGTCGGGCTCGCACCGCTTCGCTCGTCGTGCTCGCCAGGCCGTCGACGAGGCTCGCGACACCGTTGCCCGCGTGGTCGGATGCCACCCGAACGAGGTGGTGTTCACGGGCTGCGGCACCGAGAGCGACAACATGGCGATCGTCGGCGCCATCGCCCGCCGAGGCGGTGTCGCCCTGTGCCCGGCAGTCGAACATCACGCCGTGCTCCACGTCGTCGAACATCTCGACGGACGCTCCAGCGGCGGCCATGCCAGCGGTCGGGGCAGCGTCGTCGGCGTCGATGCGTTCGGCCGAGTCGACCTCGACGAACTCGCGGCCATTCTCGGTGCAACCCCCGACGTCACGATCGTCAGCGTGATGGCGGTCAACAACGAGGTCGGCACCATCACCGACATCGCCGAGGTCGCCCGGGTCGTGCGCCGTCACGCTCCCGACGCGTTGCTGCACACCGACGCCGTCCAGTCGGCGTGCTGGCTCGACCTGCGCGACATCACACCCCACGTCGACCTGCTGTCGCTGAGCGCGCACAAGTTCGGCGGCCCGAAAGGCGTCGGCGTGCTCGTGGAGCGCGGCGGACCGAAGGTCGACCCGCTGCTCGTCGGTGGCGGGCAGGAACGCGAACGCCGCAGCGGCACCCACAACACCGCTGGCATCGTCGCTGCTGCGGTTGCGCTCGACCTCACCGATCGCGAGCGAGTCGACGAGAACGTCCGCCTCGTGGCGCTGCGCGACCGACTGGTCGACGGCTTGCGAGATCGTCTCGACGGGATCACCGAGACCGTGCCTCGTGAGTACAAGGTCGCCGGGTCGGCGCACGTGTGCATCACCGGCATCGAGTCCGAGGCATTGCTGTTCCTGCTCGACGAGGCTGGTGTCTGTGCGTCGGCCGCGTCGGCCTGCGCGAGCGGGGCCATGGAGCCGTCGCACGTGCTCGCCGCGATGGGTGTCGATCGGTCGATGGCGCTCGGCGCCTTGCGACTCACGCTCGGCCAGACCACCATGGCCGCCGACATCGAGCGTGCGGTCGACGTGATCGGCGCCGCCGTTGATCAGCTGCGCCGCCACCACCCGACGCCTGCCGTTGCCGACGTGTCGGCACCGACGACGCTCGATCCGATCGCGAGTGCGTCGTGAAGGTGATGTGCGCGATGTCGGGCGGGGTCGACTCGTCGGTCGCGGCGCTGCTTCTGCAACAGGCGGGCCACGACGTCGTCGGGGTCACCATGAAGCTGTGGGGTGGCGACAGCGACACCGGCTGCTGTTCGGTGTCCGATGTCGACGATGCGCGCCGCGTGGCACAGCAGCTCGGCATCGACCACCTCGTGTTCAATTTCGGTGACGACTTCGACGAACACGTCGTGGCCCCCTACATCGACGCGCACACCCGTGGTGTCACGCCGAACCCGTGCATCGAATGCAACCGGTCGGTCAAGTTCGCGCGGCTCGCCGAGCGAGCTGATCTGCTCGGCTTCGACGCGGTTGCCACCGGGCATCACGCCAACATCGGCCGCAGCGCGAATGGCCGCTACACCCTCGTCCGCGGTTCGGACGCGGCGAAGGACCAGAGCTATGTGGTGCACATGCTCGACCAGGCGCAGCTCGCCCGCACGATGTTCCCGGTCGGTGGCATGCAGAAGGCCGATCTGCGAGCGCTCGCCGCATCGATCGACCTGCGCACGGCCACGAAGCCCGACAGCCAGGACGTGTGCTTCATCACCTCCATAGGCGGCCGCATCGCGTTCCTCGGCGCCCGGATCCCGTTCAGATCGGGCACGGTCGTCGATGCCGACGGCACCCGCCTCGGCGAGGTCGAGTCGGTCGAGCTGGTCACGGTCGGCCAGCGCAAAGGCCTCGGCGTACCCGGTGGAGGCCCGAAGCGCTACGTGCTCGACGTCGACACGGCGTCAGCGACCGTCACTGTCGGCAGCCACGCCGACCTGCTGCGCAGCGAGCTGATCGTCGACCGGATGAGCTGGGTCGACGGCCCCGTCGACGGATCGGTGCTGATGCAGTGCAGCGCCCACGGGCGAGCGCTGCCCGCCACGGTCAGTGCAGCCGAGGAAGCCGACGCGATCGTCGTGCGCTGGGACGAACCGCAACGCCGGATCGCCCCCGGCCAGAGCGTCGTGGCCTACGACCCCACGAACACACGGGCTCTCGGCGGCGGCATCTGCCGCTGACGGCGTTGTCGATCAGGCGACAGGCAGGCCGCGAGCCCGAGCCGAACGCAGCACTCGACCGGGTCGGCTCGGCGCAATGAGGAACGATCGCAGGTGGATCGCCTTGCCGTTGGGATCCGAGGGTGTGAACGCGAACACTGCGGTGACCGACTCGGTGGTGGCGACCTCGATCGCATATCCGCTGGCCGGGCCGGTGAGATCTGCTGCCTCGGTGTCGGTCGAGGCGAGCCCGATCGAGGCCACCTGCGCAGTGCGGAGCGGGAACGTGTCGGCGAGCACGACGGGGTCGTGGACCACCACGCCGGCCGGAACGAGCACGAACCATCGCAGCGACAGCCGATGCCAACGCGGCCCGAGCAGCACGACGCCAGCGATCGCCAGCACGCACAGGAGCACACCGGCGATCCACGACTCGGCGGCGACCAGGAGCGGCCCGGCGATCAAGGCCGGTGCCCACGCCAACCACGAGATGATCGCTGCGAGCCCGGCGCCTACGGGGAGGCGCAGCGGGAACCGCTCCTCGTCGCCGTAAGCCGATGCCTGCACCCACTGGCGACCGAAGTCGGCCGTCATCACCGCCGCTGCGGCGACGACCGATGGACCACCCGACAGCACCAGATCGACAGCGGACACGCCGCCGATGCCAGCGGCGATCGTTGCCAGCAGCGACAACGGCACCACGATGCGCACGACCGTGAGCGACCAGGCCGACGCGACCGCCAGACCGAGCGCGCCAACGGCCCACAGGCCCCATCCACCGATCGCTGCGGCCCATGCAACGACCGAACTCCGACCGTCGACCGCCGACTCGATGGCGCTCCCACCGATCACCGCAACCAGGATCCATGCGAGTCGTGCAACCCACGGCGAGAAGGATGCAAGCCGATCGATCGGTTCGTCGGAAGCTGTCGACATCCCCACAGGTTGCCGTGCCCGCGTCGGATTGCGGCCTATCGACCCTCGAGTGAATGGTCGCGAGTGAACGGTCGGTGAACGATTCGGTCAGGTCAGGCCAAGCGTGGAACGATGCGGAGATCCCAGTTCGACACCCGTCGGGCTGGCACAGTGATAGGGAGTCACCGATGGGAGGTGTGTCGTGAACGAATCCGCCGATGGCTTCCGTGCACGGACCGCCCCACGCTCGACGTTCGCCGACGGTGCCACCGCTGGCGTCGGGAGTCTTCCCCACGCCGATCCCGCTGCTGCTGCTGCGTTCGCGATCGGCGAGTTCGACGTCGCCACCATCCCCTCGCTGCCTCGCTGCTCACCCGACGAGTCGATGCTCGCGCAGGCGCTGGTCGACGTCACCGGAGTGCACGTCGAGCTCGACGGCACCATCGTCGTCGATCCGGCGACGGTGAAGCCGCACGCCACGATTGCCACCGACATCGAACGCGAGGCGTTCACCGGCTTCCGTTCGTTCCTCGACCTGGCGGGCAGGGTCCGCCTCGACGGTGCTGCGATCAAGTGGCAGTTCGTGGGCCCGGTCACGCTCGGTGTCGCTCTCCATCGTGCCGGCCTCGATCGTGAGACCGCATTCGATCTGGCACTCTCGACCGTCCGCGATCGTCTGGCGGCGCTCTCGTCGATCTTCTCCGAGGCCTTGCCGACGTCACCGCAGATGGTGCTGCTCGACGAGCCGCTGTTCGCCGAACTGATGCGGCCCGGCTTCCCCATTCCGCCCGACGAAGCGATCGATCGGATGTCGAGCGCGATGGCGGCGCTCCCTGCCGCCACGCTCACCGGCGTGCATTGCTGCGCTCCATGCGATATCGCTACGTTGCTGGCGTGCGGTCCGAACGTGGTGTCGTTGCCCGTCGCCCCCGAGTTGGTCGACTGGGTCGGCTATCTCACTCGGTTCCTCGCCGACGGCGGCATCATCGCATGGGGTGTCACCCCCACCGACGGCCCGGTGCCGTCGACGTCCGAGCGGCAGTGGCGGGCGCTGAGCGACCTGTGGTGCAGCCTGGTGCAGCTCGGTTGCGACCCGGTGCTGCTGCGACGTCAGAGCATCGTCACGCCCGAGTGCGGTCTGGCGATGCACTCGGTGTCGGTCGCCCGGCGAATCGCACGGCTCACCGCCGAGGTCGGCAAGCGCGTGCAGGACCAGTCGTCCGCCACCCGTTTCGCTCTCGGTGCCTGACGTGGCGGTCGGGTTCGCGTCGTAACCTCAGCGCAGATGACCGGAGCTGCCGATGACGCCACGAACGCCGACGGTTCGGTAGACCCAGCGCTGCGGGTCGACGAGTTGCGAGCGCAGATCGCCCATCACAACGAGCGCTACCACACGCTCGACGACCCCGAGATCAGCGACGCCGACTACGACGCGCTCGTTGGCGAGCTACGTCAGCTGGAATCCGATCATCCCGATCTCGCCGCCGACGATTCACCGACCCGACTCGTCGGTGCTGCGATCGGTGCCACCTTTGCGCCGGTCATCCACCGTGTGCCGATGATGAGCCTCGACAACGCGATGGACGGCGACGAGCTCCGTGCCTGGGCCGATCGGGTGGCGAAGGGCCTCGACGGCGCGGTGCCGACGTTCGTGTGCGAGTTGAAGTTCGACGGCTTGGCCATCAGCCTGCGCTACGAGGACGGCCGCTTCGTGCAGGCCGCGACCCGCGGCGATGGACGCGTCGGCGAAGTCGTCACCGCCAACGTCGCCACGATCGGCGATGTTCCGAGCGAGCTTCCCGACGGTGCGCCGCCGGTGGTCGAGGTGCGTGGCGAGGTGTACATGTCCCGATCGAGCTTCGAGCAACTCAACGAGCGCGCCGTCGCCGCAGGGGAGAAGACGTTCGTCAACCCACGCAACTCGGCCGCGGGCAGCCTGCGTCAGAAGGATCCGGCGATCACGGCCAGTCGGAACCTCTCGTTCTTCAGCTATCAGCTCGGCGAAGTGATCGGTGGGCCGGAGTTCACGAGCCACGTCGCGATGTTGGAGTTCGCCGCCAGCCTCGGGTTCGCGATCAACGACCACGTCCGTACGTTCACCACCATCGACGAGGTGGCAGCGCACTGCCTGCATTGGCAGGACCATCGCCACGACCTCGACTACGAGATCGACGGCGTGGTCATCAAGCTCGACGACATTGCGCAGCGCGAGCGGTTGGGTGTGACCTCGCGGGCACCCCGATGGGCGATCGCGTACAAGTTTCCCCCGGAAGAACGCACCACGTTGCTGCGCGACATCATGGTGTCGGTGGGCCGCACCGGTCGGGCGACGCCGTTCGCCGTGCTCGAGCCGGTGTTCGTCGGCGGCTCCACCGTTGGTATGGCCACCCTCCACAACCAGGACCAGGTGGCGGTGAAAGACGTGCGCCCTGGCGACACGGTGGTGGTCCGCAAGGCCGGCGACGTCATCCCCGAAGTCGTGGGACCGGTGTTGTCGTTGCGGCCGAAAGGCAGCACTCCCTGGGTGTTCCCGACGCACTGCCCGCGTTGTGGCAACCCGCTCGTTCGGCCCGAGGGCGAATCCGACACGCGCTGCGTCGCCCCCGATTGCCCCGCCCAACGCGATCAGAAGATCGCCTACTTCGCGTCGCGCGGCGGCATGGACATCGAGGGACTCGGCGAGCAGATGGTGGAGAAGCTCACCGCCGCGGGTCTCGTGAGCGACCCCGCCGATCTGTATGCCCTCAGCGCCGAGCAGTTGGTGGAGCTCGATCGGATCGGTCCGACGAGCGCTCAGAATCTCGTTGCCGAGATCGAGACATCGAAGCAGCGCCCCTTGCCGAAGCTGCTGACCGCCCTCGGTGTGCGCCACCTCGGACCTGCGGCGTCGCTTGCCTTGACGAACGAGTTCCACACGCTCGATGCCATCGTGTCGAAGTCGATCGAGGAGTTGGCGGCGGTGGAGGGTGTCGGTGAGGTGATCGCCACCACGATCGTCAACTGGTTCGCGCAGGACACGAACCGCGCCTACATCGACCGACTTCGTGTGGCCGGCGTGAACTTCGGTGACCCGGCCGCAGCGGAAGCCGCCGCGGCAGCTCGTGCGGCCACGCCGCAAACACTCGACGGCAAGATCGTGGTCGTCACCGGCACGCTCGCCGGCTACAACCGCGAACAGGCCGAAGAGGCGATCACGTCGCGTGGCGGCAAGAGTCCGGGCAGCGTGAGCAAGAAGACGTTCGCGCTGGTGGCCGGTGAGTCGGCGGGGGCGAGCAAGCTCAGCAAGGCCGAGTCACTCGGGGTCCCGATCCTCGACCAGGCGGGCTTCGAACACGTGCTCGCAACCGGCGAGCTGCCGCCTGCCTGACAGCACGCGGGCAGGTGGACGCCACGTCAGACGACGTTGAACTCCCAGCGATAGCTCAGCGCCTGCTCGGGACCGTCCTCGATCCGCCAGAAGATGACGCGGGCCTCGTGGACGCCCTGGGTGAACGCCTCGATCAGCGCACCCTCGACCGGCTGGAACGAGATCACGGCGTTGCCGGGGTCGAACACCGCCGTGGTTGGCAGGTCGACCTGTTGGCCCGGCTGGGACTGGACGGCCGGATCGACGTCGGACTGTCCGATCGTCGTGGTCGGAAGTTCGATGCCGTCGACGATCAGGCGAGCTTCGTAGCCGGGGAGGAGGTCGACGATGACACGTTCCTGCTGGAGGACCTGGACGGAGTTCTCCACCGGTTGGACCGACTCGATCGCTTCCGGCCGTTCGATGCCGTCGTCGCCGGTCAAGGCCGTGGTCAGACCGAAGAAGACGAGCGCAAGGCCGCATGCGATCACCAGACTGGCGATCAACAGGCCACGGTCGAGGCGACGCTTGGGGCGCACCGTCGAGGTGTCAGATTCCATCGGAACGTCGACATCGCCACCGGCGGTCGGAACGAGATCTTCGCTGGCGGTCGGTTCTGCGTCGTCGCCCGTTGTCGAAACGAGATCGTCGACGTCGGTGTCGTCGGGGTCGGTCACACGATCGGTCACATCTCCCATGATGCCCGGCCGGTACGCGACTTGCTCAGGCGGTAGCGTTTCGTCCGCTGTGGATGCTGACACACCTGACCCGACCCCAACCGGTGTGAGCTCGCTCTCCGGTCGCCTCCTGAGCGACCGGTACCGCATCGAGAACGTCGTGAGCGCTGGTGCCAACACCGTGATCAGCGAGGCGATCGACACCGAGGCGAACCGACCGGTGACCGTGAAGATCGTTCGTCCCGAGCTGGCGGTGACTACGGCGTTCCGCCAGGCGTTCCGCCGGCAGGTCGAGGTGGCGATGTCGCTGAACCATCCCAACATCGCCTCGGTGCTCGGTTGGGGCGAGACCGACTTCGAGGGCGAACGGACGCTGTTCTGGGTGGTCGAATATCTCGGCGGCGGCAGCCTTCGCGACCTGTTCGACCGCGGCCGGCTCCTCGCTCCGTCGCAGGCGCTGGTCGTGGGCCTCGAGGCGTGTCGGGCGATCGAGGCCGCCCATGCCAGAGGGGTGCTCCACACCGAGATCACGCCGTCGAAGCTGGTGTTCGGTGAGGACGCCCGGTTACGCATCGTCGACTTCGCCATGGCGCAACTGCTCGGTGCCGAGGCATGGGACGAACCGGCCACCGTGGCCACCCACGTCGCCCGCTACGCCTCGCCCGAACAGTCGCTCGGCCTCGACGTCGACGCGAAGACCGACGTGTACGCGTTGTCGTTGTGTCTGATCGAGTCGATCACCGGCAAGGTTCCCTTCGCTGGTGAGTCCACCGTGTCCACCTTGGCCGCCCGCGTCGGCAAGTTGATGCCGGTCACCGCCGACATGGGATCGCTCGCTTCGGTGTTGGAACGCGGTGGCCGCCCCGACTCCGAAGATCGCTGGACCGCCGCAGAGTTCGCAAAAGCGCTCGTGCAATCGGCCGAGGCGCTCCCACGACCCGAACCGCTCCCCGTCATGGCGAGCAGCCTGTTCGCTGCGTCGTTCACGCATCGGGTTGATCCGTCCGCTGCCAACGACGCCGAGACGTTCCTGACCGACGACACTGCCACCGTCGATGTCGATGTCGATGTCGATGCCGATGCCGATGCCGATGCCGATGCCGATGCTGATGCTCACCTCGCCCAGGCGGACGACATCACCGTCATCAGCGACATCAGCGACATCAGCGACATCAGCGACATCGCCGCCGGAGAATCTCCGGCAGGTGATCCGGCGCCGCTGCTGCTGCTGACCGACATCGCCGACCCGCCCACCGGCGCAGTCCAGGTGGCGACCGAGCCAGCTGGCAGTCTCGGTA
>Ga0335398_10007218_pt1 | contig 13689 bp, 15 predicted proteins | sample BON03_FD_205742 | JGI IMG/M metagenome (GOLD analysis project Ga0335398, IMG submission 205742) | Freshwater microbial communities from Lake Bonney liftoff mats and glacier meltwater in Antarctica - BON-03 (spades assembly) (version 2) | ecosystem: Environmental > Aquatic > Freshwater > Ice >... | reverse complement strand
TTCAAAAGTAACAAGTGTCATGGGTGTGAGAATCGAATGCAGACCAAAGGTGAAAGACTAGACGGCATAGTTTTCACCAATGCCGATCCGCGATATGCAGGAAAAATCGATGATCCGCAAGGAGGTGGCACGACAATGCTGATACAGCAGGTAAGAGAAGTCATGACGGTCAATCAAGAGTTGGAAGATGAATCAAGTTGGATCTGGCTAACGTCAGAGCAGATGGGGGTTCCGCAGCGGAATTAGCGAAAGAAAATCACGGTGAAGCTAGAAGTTCGAAACAATGCAATGACCAGCATACTAATCAAACCGCATCTTTCTTGGCGCCTATCATCACAGATTACATTCGAAAAGTTCTTTCGGAAGAACTTAAAACTACACAATAACATGGAAGGACTGGGACAACTTGCCAACCACACGTGCTGTGATGAGCTCTGGAATGCAAATCTCGAAGTGGCGGCTATAGAACATGAGGAGGACACAAATATAACACCAATGGCGATTCTACGAGCTAGAAGGGACATCGAGAAAGACACTGAAATTCTGACTCGATATTGGCATCAAGAAAAAGACGCGTGGCGTAGCACATTTGAATGCAAATGCTGTGCATGCACCAACCACACGATGATGCCGATGCCTACCCCGACAGAGACAGTTGACACGATTACAACCGAAGGCCTGGCTCAGGTATCGGACAAAACACTTGGGGAGATCCAGGGCCTAGAAATCGCCACAATACCACACCACGGTTGTAGCCATGATTGCTCTGTCAGGGCCGAAGAGGACTACCCAGAGTCGGAGATGGATTAAATGGATTGGAATGATCTCGAACAACTCCCCTTCAAGGGAACCATTACCAGGATAATATAGCTAGAGAAGACGCCTTCACCACCTCAGAACACCTCACCACACTCAGGGCAGGATACGCGGCAAAGAAATTTTGAAGGCCAACAAGATGCAGGCACCAATCACAAGTTGGTGGTGATTCCTAACCCAACAGAGGTGACACAAAACGTCGACACAAAAACAACCGAACGCCCGATGCAGCCATCAGAAAAAAATCCTTGGATCAACAAGGACCCTCATACCACCACAACACCACACCACAGCCGCAAAGAAGAACGCAGGAACACAGAAGACGACCACTCAGCCTGGGAGGTGGATAACCTGGACTGGAATGACCTAGAACACCCCCCTCACAGGGGTGCTATCACCGACAACATACTGTATGAACCGACCCCACAGTTCGAGGAGGCGCCTTCACCACCTCGGAACAACTCACAACTTATTAAAAAGAAAAGAACAGAAAAAGGAAAACAAGCACCAAACCAAAAGGGGATACCACATGCAAGACTAAATAGCCGACCCACCTTGGTATCTGGACAGCAAGAAGACATCATCATCATATGTGACGATCCAGTCCAGCAAGTGGAGCTAGAATCTGTTCCCAAACCAACTCCACCCCCCATCATCTCCCATACCCCAAGACATCTCCCGTCAGGGGGAAACGCGACTCAGACGACCACATACAACCTCATCCCTAACAACAAAAGAGAGATGAGGCTCAATACATTTCTGAAGTCCAAGCAAAACACCATAGGACGCCCACCCCCTACCATACTAGGCCGGGGTCTGCGAAACACGGGCAATACGTGCTTCCTGAATGCCACAATTCAATGCCTTGGGGCCATCGATGAAATACGCGAAATCCGGACCCTAACAAAGAAGCCTGTGACGACACAAGACAGACTTCTACTCTGCATCAGGGAACTCCAAAAACCGGAGCCAGCGTACACACCTTCTCCCCTCATACAACACATTCACAGTCTCATCTACTACAAAAAGGGGGAACCAGCCGATGCTCACGAATTTCTGATTGCCATAATCAATGACGTAAGCGAGCGCATTTCGCAACTGTTCCAAGGCCAAATGTCCTCGACGGTAAAATGCTCCCTATGCGAAAGCTCCACTATCAGCACAGACAACACACAAGACATCTCCCTTCAGATCGACAAGGATAGGAACTTGTCACTTGAAGACAGCTTGCATGACTTCTTTCAATCTGAGATACTTGAGGGGAAAAACACCTACTGGTGCGACACCTGCAAAAATACATGTCGAGCAACAAAAACCCTCTTTTACACGCGAACCCCTACGATCTTAATAAAGTACTCAAAACGATTGATACTGGGGAAAAAAATACAGACCCACACTTCCTTCGACACTACCTTGGACCTTGAACCATACATGACGCCAAGACCACCACAACCCCACGACATGAAATTGGTAGGCATTATTTCACATCACGGCACGAAAGACAATGGGCACTACACAGCAATAACGAGGCGAGGCGACGAGTGGACCCTCTTCAATGATGCCATCGCAGTACAAACTCCGACGCTGCAAATACATCAAACACAGGCGTATATCTTGATGTACTAGAAAACAGAACTCAGAGTAGAAACCATGGAGACAGAACCGAAGGTTGGATCCCAAAAACAAAAGATTCAATCACCAGTCAAAGGGGACCTCAACCCCAGACCGGGTAAGAGGCAGAATAAAAAAATCCCAGTTCCACAGCCGGACTTCTTGACACAGGCATCCCACGGACAGACCTCCACCAGACAGGTAAGAAGGGACAGGGGGACCTACTCTGAACCAATAGTGGAAACACCCAGAGAAATCCAAGGGGTGCCAGAAACACTATTCAACCCACACATCACCACTCCACCGGTCCCTGAAACTGAAGGCGGTAATGAATGGAGGCAGTGGACGGATGGGAGCGGAGAGGACAACGCAACGACCAATAGGGAAGATGAAATAGAAAACCCACAACATCTGGCTGAACAGCCGAGACAACCCCAAGGAGAGCTCCCCACCTTACTCCAACTCATCCCTATCTTCAAGTCAGCCAAGGCAGGATTGAAGACCTTACCGGCCTTCTGAGCGAACTGTCCGGCACACCGATCACTACAGAGATGACCAGTAAATGGCTAGACCTAGACCCTCAGACGGCAGAAATTCCCTATGATTCACGAACCAAGGACCTGATCGAATGCCTCACCGAAGACCCAGAGGACAACCCGGCCGTGTTCATACCAATTATAGAGCTACACATAGCCTGCCTTGAAAAAGCACATCTCCTCTGCGCAGCAACGTCGGCCATAATACAAAATAAATGGGAAGGGGGCACCGACCTCGCAGACATAGGCATATTCCTCCAAGCATGGGGCCCGGAACCCTACAGAGATGAACCGATGCCGCGAGGAAGCATACAAGCACTCCTAGGCACAGCACCCAACATCCAGGGCTGGTCACCTGCAGACCTGTCGGATTGTATTTTTCGGAACGCAGAAGCTACGGACACCGAGGAGGATCTAGTGAGGAAACTCAACAACCTGGGTACTTCAGGAGATTCCACAATCCAAGAACCCACCGAGAAAACATTATTTGCGGAGCCCAGTCTTATACACATATTCCCTCGAATGAGAAACCTCCACGACATCCGGAGGGACTGGCCCTCAGACGAAGAACTTTGGTTAGCCATCCCTGAGGGCGAAATACAGAGACAATGTCTCACTCATGCCCCAAGACACTCCTGGAAACTAATGGTAGAATTCTTTCTAGCCCTGAACACGAATGTCGGATCCTGGATACAGAATTTGGAAAGAAGGGACATGATGTTGTTGGGATCAATGGCGGGAAACATATTTGGTTTTGCAGGGACTTATGCCCGACCAAAACAAGCCAGTTTGGCCCCGATTTTAACGGTGTGGAAACGATGGGTGGAGTTGCCCTTCACGATTGATACCAAGACCCTGAGAACCGGCTGGATTTTGAACCTCGGGATATCTGGCTCCATAGCAACAAATAAGGTGGAAAAAGCAGTGTCTTGGAACGTAGGGCCTCACAGATACAAGAATAGTAAGGAGGAAGTGCACAAAATATTCGAACAAGGACCCCCCATCATCTGCCTCCAGGATGTACAAATTCCGAAACGAAGGAAAAACTCTGTAAAGAGAGAACTCCAACGTATATTCCCCCACTACTGGATTTACATAAACACATCCCAGAGCCCAAGGAAAGATAGCAGAGACCGGCCTTATGTATTTTCTGTCTTAACGGCCCTAAATTCAGCTTTTCTCTTCAAAGTCATGCAAGTACGATGCCCGCACCCTAGACTTATCAAGTCAGACATTCGCCAGGAAATAGATGGCCGTCTCTCTGTCACTCAGGCACGGACACCAATAGGGACCACCTTTCATTTCATGAATATCTACCAATTCACATCCTCCAACCCTACGGTGCAAAATGAAATGTGGAATACGACGGAAAACTGGATAACCATCAAGAAGAAAAACCGTACAATCATGCAGGGAGACCTGAATAGTGCACATCCGGGTTGCCGGTGGAATACGCACAAACCCTGAATAAGGATATATGAATGGCAGATAACAAACTCGAACACTTTCTCAGTAGTACTGGAGGACACTCCTACGTACAACAGAAACACACTTGGAAGGGAAAAGGGTGCCAAGCGGCACTGGATCACGTGATTACATGAAATTACCATCTCCCACCCCAGGTCGCCAAAGCCGAGCCCCAAATCCCACAAGAAATTCGACCATAATCAAATCTGGACCCAACTCCCCCATCTGAACTTCCCCAGACTGGCCAACCCAGCACGGACCCCTCCACCCGATTTCTACCAACGAATTGACACTGCCTTCTTTAAACGACACGTAGACGACTGGAAAGCACGGATCAAGACACAGATTCAAGGAGAATTGACAGAAAACCCGATGGGCCAAGCATTAGCTGACCTGATTCACAAGGAACAAGAGGTCCTGGCGAAAGAGGTCAGATGGCTGCAGGACAAAACATGGAAGGCGCGCAGACGAGCAGGGGAAAGGAAGGAACACAGGAATTAAACACAGAACACTCTACGGCAAAGGATCTCCTTACTAAAAGCAGCGCTGACGGAGACAGCACCGCTACAACCCAAGGATAAGAGCAAAGGAGCCACACGGAGAGCCATGCAGGGCCTGGGATTTCTCCACCTCAGAGCCACCTTCCAGAAATTGGTTAGACAATACAACAAATGGAAGGCCCTCCTCACAGAGGAAATAAGCAAAGCCGAGAAACTATTGGACAAGGAGAACCTGAATCAAAACAGACGAGATGACAGGAGGGACATTGGAAGAAAGAATGAGATCTTCAAGACCTCACGTGCAAGCGTGGCTCAGTTGGTCAGAGTGAGGGACTGTCAATCCCTAGGTCGTCGGTTCGATTCCGTCTAAAACCCGACAACTCAAATTCCCATGAATTTGAACTTCATAGACCCTCAAACAAGGGTACTAAACTACTTTTGAAAGTAATAAAAGCAATCATCATCATCAGAATGGCATAAAAGGGATAAAAAAATCACGGGGAAATACAACACCAGCAAACCACTGACGAAAGTTAAAATCTGCTGCCCGTGTGGACTCAAGCGGACATGGAAAGAGGACGTATCCTCGCCGAGAGCTCAACAGGAACGGGAGAAACGGACAACAATCTGGATCAAAAAATGTACCACCAAACTTCGAATCCACTCGACGAAGCTGTCTCAGCAGGGGGTGGAAATCAGGTTGGAGGCCCTGGCTCAGATGACCCTCCTTATACAAGCGACCCAAACTCCGTCACAGGACCTCGGGACAAGATCCTTCATTTATGATACTGGACCCTGGAAGGGGGAAAACCTGCTGGTAGGAATCGAAACCTTCTTTTAAAAGAACGCCTCTCACCCATACGCTACCTGCGACTATTCTGAATGTGGCAAAACGGGCCCTATACCCCTGTCTCGTGTGACCGAGAGCGCCATGCCAGAACAACCGTCCCCAACTCGAAGCATAAAACACTTCTGCGAAGGTAAAACATGCTTTAGGACAGACCCGACAAACTTTCGCAGTACAAGATATCTCACGAAGGATAGAACCTTTCTAGATAAAGCAGGAATATTTGATTTTCAGACAATAGCGATTGGGGAGACAATCCAAGAACCAGTAAATACCTTCAGAGAATTCTCACAATTTATACAAAGAATGCCCTCCAATAAGGCCCCGGGATTCTCAGCGGTACCGGCAGACCTTTTCAAACAAGCCCCGGCCCCATTCCAAGGGCGCATCCACCTCCCGGCCCCATTTCAAGGGCGCATCCACTTCCTAGTTATCGAGATACTAGCAGGAGAGTACGACTGCAACCAGGACCTGCTGATGGCGAAAGTAATCCTTATCCATAAGGATGAAGATATCGCCATTCTTGAGCACTATAAACCCATAGCACTCCTGAATACCATATATCAGCTGATTAACACTATAATCACGAGCCGACTCAGGCGACTCTCGGAGAAATATGCGGTAATGGAAGGCTCCCAATATGGTTTTGAAGTACAAATGGTGGTACAAAGGGCCCATTGGGTGCAACAACAGGCGATGAAAGAGAGCGGTACTCAGATCCGACTCGATTCAGACTTGAAGAATGCCTTCAATTCAGCAGGACACTCTTGTCTCTGGTTCATCCTCAGAGGACTGGGAGTCCCGGACTTGGATTTCCTCGAAGATCTATACAGCAACTCGTGGACGAAAATACAAGTAGGCTCCGAATGCACCGCCCCCATACAACTGGACACGGGAACGGTACAAGGATCCGTACTTTCCCCCCTCCTCTTTGACCTAATTCTCAACGCCCTTCTACGACTACTGGAAGCGACCGGTATAACACATGGCATCAGAAGAACACCTCAATGGAACCATGCGGCTTTTGCCGATGACCTGTCAATATATGTGTGCACCGTCAGAGATGCGAGTAAGCTGCTCGACGTGATCCACGAGTTCGATTTCTGGAGCGGTCTCCGTATCTCAATCCCGAAATCTTTGGCTACGGGGGATATGTATGGCACGGGTTCGGAAAGGCGATCAGAACGGGCGAAGACAGACGTGGCCAAGAGGAAAAGAGATACAGGACCGGAGATCTTAAATCCCCAAATCCAGGCTCTCGGAGCCATGGATAAGGCCTTGGATGTAGACAACACCTTACAACTCAGCACAAAAGGTCAAGAAGCCTGGCAGATGAACCTGGCAGCGATGAGCAGACAATGTCCTATATGCAACAAAAAAAAAGGAAACTGCCAATTCCCAACACAACTCCACCTCAACCCACCCTGCTTGGAATGTCAACACACATGGAAACCTTCAGGAATCAAATATATAGGAACAGACCTGAAGGTAATCCATGGCCGGGCACCAGTTCGACTCCTGGGCATACGATACAACATGTGGATCGATAGCACCGCCCAAAAGCGATACGTGATGGACGGAATTACAGAATTGGCGTGTTTCTTGCGTAAAAATAGAGACCTTTCGATCGAAAACAGCCTGAGACTAATCGAGTGCACTCTGGTCCCCCCTCCTCCTGGCCTTTTCAGGACCAGTAATAATTTGGCCGGAGAAAGAATTTAAACGACTCATGGCAACCTTTGCAAGATGCAACAAGGAAGCTTGGCAGATGTCACCCAACACGTTCACGGCACTTTTCACCTTTCCAAAAGACCAAGGAGGTCTACAGATAAAAATGCCAAGGGCCATCATATGTCCAGCTGTGTGGGGTCACCTAACCCGTTGCTGCCAATTCGATGACGGAACACGACAACTCGCAGAAATCACATATAAAGATGCCCTAGAAAAACACGGATGCCTTGACATAGAGGATCTTCAATTTGAAGCGGAATTCCTAACATGGGACCAAGCGAGCCAGAATTCCTTCGAATTTGCATGCCACCTGACGAGTTCACTAGGAATCAGAGTAAGCTGGGATCCATTTAACCCGGATTGGATAGCTTCAGCGGCAAATATCGATCTAGCACAGGCTATGATAACAACCCAACACCTGGTCCACATACAATACAAAAATAAGTGGAAATGGGCACAAACCATGGAGGTGTCGGCAGAAGGGAAATTAGTCACTATGCGGTTCGAAGGAGGGGACACGTTCACGATGAAAACAGAAGGCCAAGATACAACCACAGGATATCCTGCCCTCCGAGAGGCCATCCAACGAACCTTCCCTACCCAAGTCCAAATATCGCAACTGACAGAACCGGACTGCATATACGGCACAGAAATCAGGGAGAAGGGCAAGAGAAAGATGGGATGGGCCCAAGCGGTATACCCCCTTCGTGCTCGACTACAGGAGTTAAAAGAGACGAACCTTCACCCAGAGAGGGACGATACCCTCGAGACGAATTAACAGATCTCAGGAGCGGCGAGCAGGCCTTCATGGCTATTCGACCAAAACTGATCAGAGCGGGTTACACAACACTGGACTCAATCCCTCGCATACAGAAAGGGATCGGGATCAGGATTTTTTGCCCCCCCCTCAAAGGGGTAGACAGGAAAACCCAAGAAAGCGCAGCAAGGTGGATCCAGATGCTACACAAATTCCCGGCTCATTTACACGCACTGGATATTAAAGACGTCCAAACACAGAGAGACCCAGGAATAGAACAGTTGGGAGGAATGAGGACATCAAAACTCGTGGATAAATAATCAATCAATCATTGTAAAACAGAATAACATACGCAACCAATGCACCCTCTTGAGAAGCCAGGGTGAAGAAGGGGTGCTGCTCCACTTTGACAAAGTAGAAGAGATAATAAGGGCATGCGACAAACTCTTACTAACATGCAAGACACATGGACCCCCTCTGGGAGACCGCAAGGTGAAGGAAACCATGTATAGAACAATTTCCAAGACGGCAGACGAACTAGAACAATGGAGAGACCATTCCAGCACGGACGACACCCTGACCTCCCTAACTTTAATAGAGACATCCCTGCATGAGATTAGGGTAATGGACTCCGCCATACTGGTAGAGGAGGAGGAAACTGCCAGTGAATTTCCTTCCATACTGAAATTACTGATAAACAAGACCAGAATATCCGGAAACAACCCTCAGATCCGGCAGTGGTCGTACGAGGTGATGTCAACACGACCACCTCCCCTACCAAAAAACGAGGAAAAATATAAAGAGGAAATACTCGACCGCATAGAGGAGGGCTGGCAAGGAGAGGAACGGGCGATTAACATGCCACAAATAGCCAATGAAATATTGCACCAAAATCTACTTACCACAAGAACCCCACCAGCTACCCGAACATCTCATGAAGCAGATGGAATACAATGGATACGTATGGAAGAGTTAAGAGTTACGCAAAGCCCTCAAGAACAGATGCCGTGCCGTACGAAAAAAGAAAGATAAGAGACGCAAGACGCAGGGGGGCACTAGAGATAGACACACCAATAGTGAACAACTTGAATTTGAGTGCCAACTCAAAACACCCACACGTAGCCGTATTCATGAACTCCTTAACCTCAGAGCGTCGTCCTCGCACAACCTCTTCCAATTCCTGATAACCAATCAGGATCTGTTACGACTTAGAGAAGACATGTGGCCAAATCATAGGACCCAAAGGACAGGGTGGTGGTGCAGAGCATTTGCCACGGCGATTAACAGACAATGCCCGACTTGTAACAGACTATTGACCACGGTACAATATTCCCCCTCTCTGCCACAGTGCCTCGCATGCTCTCAGTAGGGGGCGAAAAAGAAACCTTCACAATTCAAACCCCAGAAAAATGAGGCGGGCCTCATCTCCCAGTCGGCTCTCCCTCAAGACTTGGAATGGGATACTAGGACAGAGGACGTAGCACTCTCATTGGACGCTATAAAACGGTGTCTAACGAACATGCTGGTGGCCCTAGATAGAGAAACCGCCCAAATAAAGGGAGGGTTGACGCTCTCTCTTACCTGCACGGCACAAGAATTAAAGATGGCCCAAGAACCTCCATGGCTCTTGCTCACGCTCCCAGAACTGGGATTCCCAATGCTCACGGATGAATATCGAAGGCCAATACACCCAGAGATAGAGGAATATATGCGCAAATATGTTACGAACGACCAGGACTGAGAAAAGGTAGATGACGAGGACTGCTGGGGGGTGAACTACACAGAACCCACGACGGAGATCATGGAGAAGATTGAATCTATCCTCCACACATGGGGAGGGGATCACCCAGAGGAGGAACAGGACGATATGAGAAAACTGAACCAAGAGAGAGAAAGGTTCTCGGTGCCACATGCATCTAGAGACCCTGAAATCCTAAAAGATAGAAACCTGGAGAACGAGGACATCTTTGAAATAATCAGGAATCCCTCAGAAGTGGGCGCAGTTCGGATTTTTGAAAGGCCCGAATCCTGGAATTCGACAGCAGGTCTCATCAAAGCAGTTACTACACAAGGCATAGCCACGATCCGTTTACAATCAGGACCTCTGAGTATGGACAGAACACAATGGTATCTACTCAAACACACCCTGACGAACTCGGAACCCAATACACTTGGAGCCAGCATTCAAAACGAACTGACGCGACAACTAAGGCTCGACAAAGACATGAAACACAGATCTTTTTCCTAGAAATTATTACGGACAGTGCAAGGAGCTTTCTAAGCCACCAAATACCAAGGAGATATAGCACTCATCATCCCACCCTTGTTCAAAAACGCGGGCAGAGGTAAGGAAAGAATCTGGGGAGAAGAAATCGCGACTCCACGGTCATTAACTGGTCGGGTCTTGACGACAAGGAGAAATTAGTCCTGATTCCTATCCTCTCTGCAACAGACAACTGGATCTTCCTCACCCATCCGCTAGGGGTGAGCAACAAAACCCAGCCCCCTTTCAGAGAGGTGCAGTTAGTAGCCAGGGCTGACGGCAAATGTAGTAGGCGTAAGGGCTGGTGGCGGGAAGGAAAAGATGAATTGGCCACACACTCCATGACAACAGAAGTGTGGATCAGCACCAGAGAAAAGATACCAGAGATAAGTCGGACGGCCATACAAGAAGCCCTGGAAGCAGACATTACGAAGATACTCCCTCTTTTGGATCGGAAGACCTCGAGGAAATACACAGAGCCGGCACAGAAGCGGGCCTCCTAGGCATCTATAACTTTCCAGGGGTTGTCTATGCCACTGATGGATCCAATGACAGGGGGGTCATGGGGGCGGGCTACTACAACTTAGATGAAAACAGAGGAGGATGCTGTCAGCGGGGTAGAGGTGAGGAAGGCAACTCCTCCAACAGAGCTGAATCAGGGGCAGCATGCCTAGCACTGGAAGATGCCAAAAAGAAACAGGATAGGAATCCAATAATCCTCTTATCAGACTCAGCATGCTTTCTATCCTCCTCCCAGAAATGGATAGGGGAGGGCAAATCCCCCTTATGTGGGGAAACCCAGACGCAGACATCATGAGAGACATAGTACAACTTTTACGAGAACGGATCGAACAAGGCCTTCTCACCATTTCCATCAAGATAAAAGCACACCGCGGGGACCCTCTAAACGAACTAGCAGATAGATGGGCAGATGAAGGGAGCCAGAGCGAGAACAGTCGCTGGTCCATTCCTACAAACAGACCCATCTTCTCCTGGACTGACAACGGTACAACGCACCGTAGCCCCATGAACCCAACGGTCACAAAAACAATTGACTTCCAGGTATCATGGCAACAACTCAAGACCCACACGGGGTCAACAGCAAATTTTTGAACCAGGGAGGACAACTCAAGAGACCTTCTAGGCAAATTTCACAAGGATAGAGGCGTATGGATACGGGCAAGACGGAGGGTTTTACAATGCCTCTCATACCAATTCCCCTGCGCGCTCCAACTTAAACAATGGGAAATACTCAACGATGTCAAATGCAGACTATGCTAAAAATATTACAAGGGAAAAAAAAATAGAGAACCTCCAGACTCAGTCGTAAGTGTGGGACGCATACAATGCTACTGCCCAGTCCTACAACTCCCACGAATAGCCATTCATCATGGCATATGGAGGAAGCTGATGTTCTCGATACGGAAATCCTCTACTGAACTCAATGACGCATCGGAACCCTGATGGCACTTCCCCTCCAACTTAAGCCCAGAAGCACATGCGGAGTGGGGCCTATACAAGATTCTGGAATACATGGGATTACATGAGATCCTCCCACCAGGAGCGGGACAGAATGGAGCCAAACTTCGAAACCACATCGAAGAATACCACATAGCTTACGACATCGACTTCGACGAAACACACATTGACACCTTCATCACCCGAAGGCCGGATGGCCTAGCCTTCGACAAGGAAAAAAGTTGTGTGTGTTCCTGGAATACACCAGAGCAATGGACACCAATGATGACTGGGCAGAAAAGAAGGAACAGGAGAAAAATGAAAGATATAGTTCCCATTTAGGCTTCATTAACCATCTCAGCAACTGAGAGAAGAGCGGCTGGAAAGCCTCTCAAACCAACTTTACAACGGGAGTACGAGGCTATTTCCATACAAACCAGTTCCTGACAAGACTGGAGTCACTCGGGGTAAAAACAAGAACACGCGAGAAGCCATACGTAATAGAACGGTCCAAACCCCCCTCTCTATGTCGGACATGATCCTCAAGTTCTTTTTAATCGCACTAAACTCCAAGACAGAATGGACACTTCAAACCCCACCCACAGAAATCGCCAACAAGAACATGGAAAGATTTAATCTACAACTTCAACCAGTAAGGATGTGAACAGACCACATAGTTTAGCCAAAGTTAAAGAGCCCCAACTGATTACAATCCTACACAGACACCAATACGCTTCTTAGATTAAGGTGCGAAACATACTCACAAAAACAGTAATACAGGATATTAACACTAGTATTGACTAACAAAAACTAAACAGGGAATAGAAATGCGAACAAGAAGCACACATTCTACAATACAAAAACTCCCCAAACCACTTGGAAAATTCACCAATTGGTAACAAAAAAGATATGATTTCTATTCGTAGCAATGAGCCTTCACGCCCCCCAAGTAGAAAGGAAATAGTTAGTTGAAAACAACTCCTACTCCAAAGCGTTGAGAACACGAACTTTAAAAATTCGAAATCGCAGTATACAAAGGGACGTGAGAAATCGCAAAACTGAACACCATTCAACCCCATCTAAGGGATGTAGCAGAGGACCCAAATTAGGTAACTATAGTGACCGGGGGTTTTAGGACTTTCTGTTATTAATAAACATCTTTCACATCATGGGGTCTCGATCAAACAACATGGGAGCTGATGTGGGCGAGAGAAGCAGCCATGCGAAAGAGCATTCCCGCTCTAAGGCAAGCTGGATACGAAAGTATTTCCGACTTGCCTAGAATTCAGCAGAGTTATAGAGAGAAAGCATTAATGGTGATACCACCGGAAATCAGGATATGTGCAACGTCGAACGGCGAGCAAAAAATTCAGGTGTTGATTCCGGTTGTGCAAGGACTTTCACAGAAACAGCGACAGCTTATGCAGCAGTACTTTGAAGTAGTGGCTTAGCAAGGACTCAAGCTGCCGTCAGCTGAGAGGAGGCAACGAGATATTTTGGAAAGTTTTGAACGCTCAGTCGAAGTGTGGAAAGACTGGATACGTCTTAAGAAAGAACTCGCAACACTTGATGAAAAGCTGCCTCCAGCAGAATTGTTACCAGCCAAGCGCAAGAAACAGAGTCCAGATCCAACAAAGAGGGGCGCAAGCAAAGAGGAATTCGGACAAAGAGCGCTAGCAGGGGGCAACATGTGGGATTCGTTG
>Ga0335398_10007217_pt1 | contig 13692 bp, 9 predicted proteins | sample BON03_FD_205742 | JGI IMG/M metagenome (GOLD analysis project Ga0335398, IMG submission 205742) | Freshwater microbial communities from Lake Bonney liftoff mats and glacier meltwater in Antarctica - BON-03 (spades assembly) (version 2) | ecosystem: Environmental > Aquatic > Freshwater > Ice >... | reverse complement strand
CCATCAGTGTGTGTTGAATTTGTGGAATAAAATTGTTGGATCTCACATCTCATGCCTCGAATCCCTTGTTTTGGTGTGTGGGAGGACGAACATGTACCACCGTGTCTTGTACTTATATTGTGTGCATGCAAAGCCCTTGTGTTGGCTGTGATGCCATGCTTAATCAGAACCAGTTTCCATAGCACTGTTTTCCGTATTTGCCAGCCCACCAAAACGTACCTCTTTGTTTGCCCACTTGATTGGGTGAGACATAAGCTGCGGACCTGAAAAGACCCGGGCCAGTGCCAGCGCCGGTTGTATACACGAAAGTATTGCACAAAGAATATATAAAGCATGTACCACAGTGCGTCACCACACCCGGCAAATAATGACTGCGCGCTTATTTCTATGCGCTGCGCGCTTATTTCTATGCGCTCTCACCTGTGATGTGTGTGTGGTTGAGGGCCAGCAAATGTGTGGTCTTGGACAAGAACGTAATCTGGACCTGATCGGGAGCGCCATAATATGCATTCCGTGTAAACCAAATCATTACAAAGGCCCAAACGATGCCGCGTGCAAAATGTGTGCCAGTGAAACACAAGCAATCAGCAGTGCGAGTACAGTTTGTGTAGCATGTGCCACGGATTCCCTGTTCAGCCGTGCCGTGGACCCAGCGAGTGGCACCACAAGCGCGTTGGTATTATGCAGTGTGTGTCCCACCACCAGAAGCATGGTGCAAGAGTTGATTGAGAAGGGAACTTTGCAAGGGTCGCTGGAGGATTTCGAAGCTGCCAGCTATTTCATCGACAGTGTGTCCTCTTGTCGCAGCAATGTTCGGATAAATATGGTGGCGGATCTCATGCAACCTCGCCGAATCTGCCCAGCCGGTCAATATGGGTCTGTGGAAAACGCGGACCAAAACACAATTTGTGCTCCTTGTCCAATGGGCACGTACAGCGCTACAAGCGGTTGGCATGCCTGTTTGCAGTTGGAGATATGCTCAGGACAACGCATGGATTCAAACCCACAGACTGAGGTCACTGGGCAGACGCAACAGTCGACCTGTGTGCAAGACTTTGACTTGGCGCGTGTGAACGCAGGGTATTATCCGCGGCTGAATACTCGTGACACACAGCAAGTCTTTACGTACGACATGCATCGGTATGTCGAGATTCACGAGTATGTGGCATGCGCAGATGTGGCCAGCAATACACGGCTGTGTGCCGATTCTGTATCCACGCGCTGCGTGCATGCCTTTCTTGCGGCATGGATCGCTGGCTCGATTTCCTTGCAAACGCTGGCCTCGAACAGCGAGTACGCGTGCATCTACACGTGCCAGGCGGGGTTTGCCCTGGACACAACATTGCAGACGTGCATGCCGTGTGCACGCGGCACGTACAAAGCACACAGCGGCACTGCGGGGGTGTGTGTGTCGTGTGAGTCGGGGAAAATCAACGCCATTTCCGAGGGCGTGGCAGAGTGTCAAGACTGCCCTGTCGGCCAGTTTTCGTACAACACCACCATGTGCGCAGACCTATGTCATGTCGGTCAAACATACACCGTGGGTCATTACTGTTTCCGGAGCACACCGTGGTATATACGCAAAAAATCCAGCAACAAGGCCATCAACATATCCCCGTGCAACATAAACAGTGAACTCGTGATTGGGGAATGGATTCGGCGTTCTGCCGGAATGCAACCGAATATACAGTGGCAAATGGAAGGTGAGAATGTCTGTCTGCAGATGCAGACGGAAGATTTTCAAAACTGTGCAACACAAGCCCTGCCACCCAACACTGATTCGTTCATTGGAGCGTCGTGTACGCCGAGATGTGTCGCACAGCACTACCGCACATACAATACGCAGCAGCGATACGAATGCGTGCCGTGTGATTTCAACTATGAACGAATAAAACTGCTCAACTGTGCTCCAGGGACGTATTTGGCCGAAGAGTGTTTCTACTCTGAAAATACCCGATGCATACCGTGCGACCTGCCCTCGTACCACATTCTAGACACCAACCTGATTGCTGTAAACTCCTACAAACAACAAGACAGATGCAAAATCAAGTGCATCGGCCCTCTTCAAATTGCAGGCATGTGGTGGTTTTTCGACACTCCCGAGCGCATCAAATCACAATTCAATGTGGCATTCGATACCAATGTTGGTTGTATCCGTTCTAATGTAAGTTTTTTTTTGATTCAAGTGTGTTTATCGAGTGTGAGACAACCTGTGCCAAGTGTATTTGTGTTCAGCGTCAAATGCAGTCGTTTTTGTTGTTTGCATAATGGTTGACAACATTTCGCCGGTCAACATACAGTCTGACGCAGCACTGTGGCGAAAACACAGATTCAGAGGAGTGTGGAGTGTGACACTGGGATCGTAACTATGTATGCCCAGTATACGATTCCGGGCGACGATAAGCCACACCCGACGATTGTGTGCGTGAAACCTCAGCTGGACTGCATAGGCAACAGCAAAGTACTGATGCAGAACATGCAAGTAAATGCAAGCACAGAATACCAATGCAAGTGCAGTGCTGGCTATTATGCCACCAACGACAGCGTAGCGTTGAAATGCCAGCTCTGTCCGATGTACATGACATCGGAAAACGGAGCAGAGAACATCGATGGCTGTTTCTGTCGCCCCGGAACATGGGTGAAAAGTGACACTTCAATGGAGTGTGTGGACTGCATGCAAACACAAGAAGGATCACAGAGTTTTTTTTGTCCCGGCAGAGGCGTGAAAATACCGTGTCCCATGAATACAAGCATTTCACACAGATTCGCATCCACCATTGCAAGTTGTTTACCGGATCACAATATGTTTTTCAGCGTTTCGTTGGGGTACTTTGTGTATTGCGACATACTTCCATATCGGAATGCCGAATTCACAACATGGCTGACTCCAGGTGGACAAGTGTGTTCTCACACGTGTGTGTCGCCAGGAGTGGTGCTGACGAGTGATAACACATGCCGATGTGACTCCGAGAAGGGCTACTCGCTGCTGCCGGCTATCACTGGGCCAACATCCAACCTGATCTGTCGTTGTAGGCCAGGTTGGTTCATGTACGGCCTGGAATGTACGAGGTGCCCGCAAAATTCCTTCTGTGCCGACGGCATTTCCCAAAACATATGTCCTATCACGCGCCGGTCTCCACGTGGCTCGATTGTACTGGGCAACTGTTCGTGCGCACCGGGCTATAGTCCGTCTACACAAGAACAAAGCACCGCGTGTATTGGTTGTGTCAAAAAGTACAAGTGTGATGGTAACAGACGCATCGAGTGTGGGTTGGAAGAAATTTGTACAACGAGGCGCATTTTTTTGCCCGAAACTTGTCAGCCAGGGAACACAAAGTACAAACAAAGTGGTGCATTGTCGTCGTGTGCCTATCTGTACAACACGTACAGCCAACCCGCGCATGATGTTGCACTGAAAAATGAGCTGCATAATATGTTGTTTGTCAATATCATCCAACAACCAACTCCAAACCTGTACGCTGTGGACAACATCGAGATATTGAACGTTGTCGCGGCTCCCGCGTTCCAAGAAGCAATGCGACACATGATGACCACCAACGCGTGAGTTTGTGTGTTTTGTTGTGCTTTGTACTAGACGTGAGTGAAGGTGTTTGTACCAGTCAATTTTGATTTCATGACAAACTTTTTAAATTATGTAGCTGTTGAATGTGCGGGTCGTGTGCGGGTCATTTTCATGTGCGGGTCATGTGCGGGTCATTCATCAGATAGTAGTGTAGTGAAAGTGCGGGTCGTGTGCGGGTGATTTTAATATTACACACATCTGCATCTGATGGATGACCCGCACATGACCCGCACATGAAAAATTACCCGCACACGACCCGCACATTCAACTAACTAACTATAACTACATCAGATGAATGACCCGCACATGACCCTCACACTACCCGCACACAACCCGCACATTCAACTACATCATTTCATCTGATGGATGACCCGCACATGACCCGCACACTACCCGCACACAACCCGCACATTCATAATAATTTAATTTTCATCTGATGAATGATCCGCACATAACCTGCACATGAAATGACCCGCACACGACCCGCACATTCACTATCTGATGAATGACCCGCACATGACCCGCACATGAAAATGACCCGCACACGACCCGCACTTTCAACAGCTACATTAATTTTCCATTTGATGGATGACCCGCACATGACCCGCACACGCACATCACCCGCACACGACCCGCACATTCTGATATTGGGGCCCTGTAGAGCCTTTTCCGGGGGCCCCCATCGGGCAAATCCAGATGCTGGTGTTTGTATCAGTCAATTATGATTTTATGACAAACGAAAACCATACATCTGCTATTGGTGCTGGTGTTTGTACCAGTCAATTATGATTTTATGACAAACGAAAACCATATTTAACTACATAATTTCATCTGATAAATGATCCGCACATTACCCGCACACGACCCACACGTTGAACGAACTACATAATTTATTTCATTTGATGGATGACCCGCACATGACCCGCATATGACCCGCACATAACCCGCACACGACCCGCACATAACCCGCACACGACCCGCACATAACCCGCACACGACCCGCACATTCTGATATTGGGGCCCTGTAGAGCCTGCTCCGGGGGCCCCCATCGGGCAAATCCAGATGCCGGTGTTTGTACCAGTCAATTGTGATTTCATGACAAACGAAAACCATACATCTGCTATTGAGGCCCTCTAGGGTCTGCTCCGGGGGCCCCCGCCGGGCAAACCCAGCTGCTGGTGTTTGTACCAGCCAATTATGATTTTATGACAAACGAAAACCATACTTAACTACATAATTTCATTTGATGGATGACCGGCACATTACCCGCACACGACCGGCACATTGAACTACATAATTCTTGATGGATGACCCGCACATGACCCGCACATAACCCGCACACGACCCGCACATTCTGATATTGAGGCCCTGTAGAGTCTGCTCCGGGGGCCCCCGTCGGGCAAACCCAGCTGCTGGTGTTTGTACCAGTCAATTATGATTTTATGACAAACGAAAACCATACTTAACCCAGCTGCTGGTGTTTGTACCAGCCAATTATGATTTTATGACAAACGAAAACCATACTTAACTACATAATTTCATTTGATGGATGACCGGCACATTACCCGCACACGACCGGCACATTGAACTACATAATTCTTGATGGATGACCCGCACATGACCCGCACATAACCCGCACACGACCCGCACATTCTGATATTGAGGCCCTGTAGAGTCTGCTCCGGGGGCCCCCGTCGGGCAAACCCAGCTGCTGGTGTTTGTACCAGTCAATTATGATTTTATGACAAACGAAAACCATACTTAACTACATAATTTCATCTGATGAATGACCCGCACATGACCCGCGCATTACCCGCACACGACCCGCACATTGAACTACATCATCTAGATACATGTTGGCATATATATTTTCCAGACTTGCATTTCTTAATGGTCACAACTTCTCTCGACCTTGATCTGGCTTTTGATACCGTTGATGCCACCGTCGATCGCGCTTGCACTTCACTTTTGTCTCCACTCTCACACTTTTCACCTCCCATCTCCTCTCCTCCTTCTTCTGCCGCTGCTGGGGAGCCCATGTGAGATCCAGGAGTTTTCACTCTCATAATCATCTTTTTCCCCTGTTGGTGGTTGTCTTATAATAAACTCTTCTATCTCTTCATGGTCATCCGTGACTGTTGAATTTAAGATATCCATGACTGTTGCCGAAAACGAAGAAGTGTTAGCATGGTAAAAATTGGTATTGATCATGTCGACAACCCCGAGCACGTCCGACGATTCCCAGTAATCCACTGCGACAAAAGAAGGAAACGAAGAGGTGTGGAGCATGCAGGACAAGATTCGTTTAGCTAGAAAAGGGTTTTGATTGATGTCGGCAAAAAACTTCATGTGGAATAAAATCGATAAGATGCTCGTGGAGCCCCCGCTTACACCGAGTGCTCCCAACGCGGTGAAATGATTCATCACAAGCAACTGATGCGAGACTTCCAACCTCCCCACATCACACCCATCTTGCATTTCCGTTACGTCCTGCATCTGGAAACTCGTTTGAGTTGTGTAATCATCGATGCTTGTTTCCCACGAATCTTGTTCGGTGTGAGAGGAGTGTGTGAACATGACTAGCCGTTTCTGGCTGGAGATCATAGTTTGTAACATGGGCCAACCGGCCGGTATGATGTGTGTGCGATTACACCAACGATACCGCTGCGCGTGCACGAGCGGGTTGAGTTGGCTGCGCGACATTGCATCGTTCAGTTGTTTTCTCAGCGCTGCTCTGTGCTGCGTGCTGGATTTGTCGCGCATGTCATACCCAAACTCCCAAAAGATGGTAACGATTTCCCGCGGATTGTGTTGCATAAACTGCCGGAACAATTCTAGCGTTGCGCTGACGGAGCTTGACCCGAGAGTGCAAGAAACATGACACAGGAAAATATCACCCGACCGAGCAAGATGTACGTCGAGCATGAAGGCACGGACTCCTGACAACAGGGCGCTTTGGATACACCCTCTGTGTTGTGCGACGAGGAAGCCACTCTGTGTGCTCGCAAATGCATTGTGCATGGTCGCAAAGGCTACTCTGTTGAATTTTCTGTCGCAAAGTCGTGAGTCGCGATTGCACCCAGCGTGTGGTGGCAGTCTCAGTGACACCGGACACGTTTCCGAGTGCGCAACTTCATAGAGCACAAGCAGCACGTACACGACGCAGAGGACGTATACACAAGAAATGGCACATTTCAGGACAATCAACGGCAGGAATGCTGTGTGCCATGCTATTGCAACGACAGGTGCTTTCATGACTTGCTTCGATGATAATGCTTTTCAATCAAAAAAAATGTTCGTATGGATAATGCTTTGAGATTAAAAAAAATGTTGGTATGGGCTTGTATGTGTATGCAAAACCCAGCGCGTCTGTTTTATATATGATAGAATCAGAGGCTGCATTTTCCATCACAGCCCTTGTGCCCCCCCTGCAGGGCCCTTTATGGCATGGGCCCTGTGGGGGTGTGCTGCCTGAGGTCAAGGACGCAGCAACCTGCAGGTCAAAGTATCACAATTCGGATCCGAAAATGTATCACATTCTTCGAATTCTGTTTTGATACCATCGCCACAAAGAGAAGAACACGGCGGGTCGCTGTAATATCCAACATGAAGTTTACAAGTGTCTGGTACACAACACGAGCTCAGCCGGGAAGATCCATGCGCACTGCTGTCGCATTGCTCGCCAAAATCATGTACACCGTTGCCGCACATTCCAATGAACTCCGCTTGGCCAGTGAGCACGTGCTGGCAATGCGAATCTTGGGTACTAGAGCACGCTGTCTTGATGGTACCCGATGCGCACTCTATACTTGTGGGTATGGTGCACGGACGACACACCTGGTGTTGTGTGTCGAAGTATTCGTCGCCAGGGCTGCAGAAATGACACACAACGTTGGATTCGTTTCGAAAAGCAACGGTGTTGTCTTGCAGAAATAAGCTGTTCATGTGTATGGCAACATTGAACATTGTCAGAGTCTGCATGTCCATGTTTTGTGCACAGCCCCCGTATGGTGGCCTCTCTCCCGCAAATCCAAGTGTTGAAGCCCCCTAAAAGAGGGCCCGTGGGCCTACGTGGGGAAGAGGGTGTATACAAATGGGGCAACGCCCCTAAAAAAGGGCCCGTGGGCCTACGTGGGGGAGAGGGTGTATGCAAATACACCCTGTGTTTTATGCAAATGAGGCAATGCCTTGAAAAGAGGGCCCGTGGGCTTACGTGGGGGAAAGGGTGTATTCAGATGGGGCCACCCCACGTGGGCCTACGTGGGGGAGAGGGTGTGTGCAAATACACCCTGTTTTGTATGCAAATGAGGCAATGCCTTGAAAAGAGGGCCCGTGGGCCTACGTGTGGGAGAGGGTGTGTGCAAATACACCCTGTTTTTTATGCAAATGAGGCAATGCCTTGAAAAGAGGGCCCGTGGGCCTACGTGTGGGAGAGGGTGTATTCAGATGGGGCCACCCCCACGTGGGCCTACGTGGGGGAGAGGGTGTAGGCAGATGGGGTAATGCCTCTAAAAGAGGGCCCGTGGGCCTATGTGGGGGAGAGGGTGTACGCAGATGGGGGAGTGGGCGGGGTTGCACCTTACAGACGGAGCACAGCTCGCCAATGACATGGTATTGGGAAAATCGCGAATGTTAATGTGACGTATCACAAAGTTCAGTGCGTCCGCGGTGAAGGAAAACAATTGTGGCTCCGCAGAGGGGATCTGCACGCGCAGTACCACTATACCTCTGTTATTGGGCATGCCCAGCACGATGCCGTGATGTTTGAGATCTGGCACGCTGACTTTGAATATCTCCGAAAGCGAGCGATACAAAGTAATAACGTATTGGTCGGGCACAAATTGAGTACGATATGCGGTGCGTTGCAAATGCATGCCTGCCAGTTGGGCCTCCAGGACGACGCTGGTAATACTTGCAATGGTTGCGTCCACAGCCACATTGCCCACTCGAGTGAGTGACGTGTAACATGACGAGCTCAGATCCGTGCCATCCATAGACACTTTGGCTGCCACAGCGGTCAGTGTATGACAAAAAATATCTTCGGCCACGTTCTTATACAGCAATGGCAAGGTAGCCGAGTGTGAGCGAATGAGCGCCCAAGCTTTCACATTTTGCGCAATCAGCAGTACACATGCAATCCTGAGCCCCACGGACAGATTTACAGTATACTGGATGAATGCTCCAGACGGGAACGCTTCCACCTGTATGGAGTCATAGTTGAATATTGTCGAAAGTAATGACTTGAGCTGTTGGCTTTGGAAGATTGTTGATTTGGTTTTGAACATAAACACGCAGCTGTCAAGGTCCAGGTCAGTATTGGTCCAGATGGGAATAAAGTGGCGATAGCAGTCCATGGGCGTCCCGAGCAGGTGCGTTCGCATGCCTGGGTCCATGGTCGCAAGCCAGGACGCATTGGCATTGAATGTCTCTGGGAGTGCGGCGCTGAGATGCACTTGCATGGGAGGACACACAAGACACGCATCCACGTTGGTTTGGCCGACGGCAGGGCCAAACGTCGCTTTCGGGCATGGTATGGGTAGTCCCTTTATCCCGCCTGGGCAGTAATATCCAGCAGGACACAGACTACATTGCTGTTGTGGGACAGAGGGGTCGTTGGATGAAGCTTGTAACCCCATGGTATCCAGCAACGTCAGCTCGGTGGTCTTGTAATACCCGGCCACACACACACAGGTCTGTTTCCCCCGCAGTTCTGCCATTTTGTACTCAAACGCCACGTACATTCTGTCTGGACATCGCATGCAATTGTCTGACGTGCCCACGCTCTCGTAGTACAGCGTGCCACAGTGGCACTTGGGCTGCAGTTGCACTGCATTCGTGCTGAACATACTGTGGTCGCTGCGTACACAGAAACACGACTGCACTGCGAAACTGCCTGTCAACGAGGTGGTCTCGTACGGGCACTTGAGCATCGAAAACTCGCTCTTGGCGTCAATTTGCTGCGGGCAAAAGTACCCCGGCGGACACACTCCGCACACTTTGCTAGTGAACCTGCTGTGCCGAGGACGTGTGTCGTAGTAACCGCCGACACATACACACTCATCTCGATTGGTGTTGATGGTTTGTTTGTAGTCTGAGCATAGCGTCCCCCCTCCTGCTGGCGTGCCAATGCGACACACCTCGGCGCTCGAGCAGTTGACACACGCGCGGGGCTGGGAGCTGACGGCGTCATCACCATCCGCAGAAGCACCACTGAGCTTGGTCCCGGCCTCGCAGACACAGTACAGGACGCTCAAGGTTTTGGTCTGTGTTGTGGTTTGTCCAGACGGACACAGCAGCGGAAGTTGTCCTTGTTGTGGGTGCTGATAGAACCCCACGGGAATCGGGTCGCACCGAGAAATCATGCGCATGCTCATCCCAGAATCGTCAAACCCCGCACTCGAGAACAAGACATCGTAGAATCCCAGCTGGCAGATGCAATCACTGCGCTGCGCTGCCAGGGCCGTGACGGTCGTCATGTTGGTCGGGCACTGGTGTTGAGTCGAAGACGCACAGAAATATGGCGGGGCGCAGGGTGTGCATGTGGTTGTGGCAGCGGAGTGGTAGTATCCTTGTTTACACGAGCAATCCACAACGTGTGACGCTCCTCTTACAGAAAGAGTGCCAGAAAAGGCAGGGCACGCACGGCGCTGGCTGTGTTTGCAGTAATGGTCTTCGGTACACAGCACACACGCAGACACGGGCTCTTCCCGGGGGGTGGTGCCGGTGTTGCGCAACGACAGGTAGTAGCCCGTGCGGCATTGCGACGTGTTTCTGTCCTGCAGCAGCGGGGATATGCACGTCCCGCCTCGGCTACACTGTATGCACGTCATTTTGCCGTCTTCGTCCAAACCTGGTGTGTACGTCGAGTGACACACGCAGCGCAGCATGCTCTCAAGATATGCTCTGCTGTGCAAGGGGCACTGTCTGTATTGCACCTGCCGCACCTCCAGTGTGTGGTGGTGCAACGACAGCACATACCGTTGTGTAAATAGGTCAAACAAAGAGATGCTATGTGTATGTGACCAGTACACTCGGGCCTGCTGCTGCGGCGGGGTCATTATTGATGTGTCAAAACCGGACGCGCCCACTGTCATGACATCTTTTGGTCGTGGGCAGTCCAGTGCCGGTGTGATCTCGCAGGACAGCATGCTGATATTCAGGATGACGCTGTGCGCGAGGGAGTGCAGGTCGGGTGGTAGTGTGAGCAGCACGGCATGCGCGCTTTGGGTGCTCTGAACCGCGACGAGAGCGTGTACAGAGGCAGTTGTATTACACGGTGAGGGCATTACCGCACTTTGCCGAGTGTGTCCATTGGTGTCCACACAGGCGACCCTGAATGCATTCCGCGGTGTTGCATCTACAAAGATTCTGACGCGGTCGACCACTAGTATGCTGGCGTGCGACACAATGTCAAACGTCTTGAACGCCACAGGGACGTTGTCGCTTATTTCGGAGGGCCACATGTGGGCCCAATCCTGCTGTAGCAGTGACAGATCACGATTTGCGGGTGCCAAGTCCAGGTGCAGTGCCAACGTTGCCAGCAGTATGACCGCGCTGTTTGTGTCCTGTATCAGCATCTGCACACGCAGCACCCGTATTGTCCCCGTGGACGGCGTCTCCGACTGCGGTGCTGCTTGGACTTGGCTCTTAATCAGCACGATTTTGGCGTTGTGCACGTTCACCTGCGTGTCCATAGGCGTCTGTCCGAAGGAAAACTCGGTTGAACACACCCAGACATGCGGCCCGGGATATGGCCACATGTGTTCGAGATGATGCCGCAGCACTGCATGCACCACAAAACGCCGCCGTGGGCTGTCCAGCACCAACATTACTGCCCCCACGTGCGTACCGCTGGGATGCATGCTGGCACGCGCGCGGTAGTCTACAAAAAACGAGAATCCGGTGTTGATGGTGATATCGACTCTGTTCTGGTCATCTCCTGGCAATACTGATACGTGTACCCCGATGGCACTGCCACCACGAGGTTTAATAACGTCGGTAGGCGACACAGACGCTACGACGGGGGTTTCCACGCACGTGAAGCCCACCACCGTCCCAGCGATGGCGTGTTGGCTCAAATCGAACCTACAAAAACAGAAGTCGGCACTGGTCGCCCCGGCCACCGTGGTACTTGCGCCGACTGGACAAGACGTCGCCACTCCACGCACACAGAACGATCCTAGTGCACACAATACACATGTCTGTGTTTGTGTATTTGCCCAATGTCCAGCAGGACAGGTGCGCAATATACCGTGGAAGCAGAGCGCCCCACGGGAACAGGCCAATTTTTTCTGGCAGGTCTGGTCTTGGTTTGTCAAACACCCTCGGCTATACACCATAGGGTCAACAATGCCCACGCACGTATGATGTGCAGTGCGGTAATACCCAGCTTCGCATTTGCAGTCGTCTACGCCTGTCTGGCCGGGGGCGAGGGTTCGCTGTTTGAACCCGCACTGCGTTTTGGAAGAGCCAGCACAATACGAATCCACTGGACATATTTCACAGTCGTCTGTGGTGCTAGCACTCAAGTTCTGCCCGGGTAGGAAATATCCGTCCGCACACATGCCAACGCGCGGTACGCCCGGTCCAGTAGCAATAGCACCATCCAAATAACCCACGTACGAGTCCATGCGGCATAACGTGCGGATGTCCTGAGCAAGACACGACGGCAGGCCTTGCTGCATTCCGCTTTCTTGACACGCATGTGCGGTGTAAAACACACCTGTCCTCTCGTCGGCAGTCCACTCAAGGAAGTGGTTGATATTTGCGTACACATTTTGCAAGAAAAAGCCAGGCTCGGCCTCGCAGTAGGCGTTCCAGTTCATGTAGACATCACCCACTGGCACCTCTGACATATACGACACCAAATTGGAGCCCGTGGGGCACCCAAACTGTGCATTCGTATACGCTGGACAGAAATGCTCATCACCACACCATACACATGCAGCCCCGTCTTGTGCTTGATAAAAGCCTTCTCTGCATCGACATTGGTACTGGACGGGATCCATGTTTCCCACCGAATCTTGGAAGAGGGGCACCAAATTGTCGACGCTGCTGCACAACTCTGGGGTCGCTGTCCGGCACGACCACTCATCATTTTGCGTGTGCTCGTGGACAAGGGGTGCCCACATGCTCCATTTCTGCACTGCTGTATTTGCGGCAAGCTTATTTGCAAGATGCGCAATGGCACCGGACTGGGCACAATAATATTGTTTGCTGCCGGCATCGTCATCCATGCTAAAAATATCCGCACCATGCGAGGTGCATTGTGCTGATTTGATCTGCATTTGTGTCACCAGCATTCTGCTGTTTTGTGCGCCCGCCACTGCAGCTCTCTGCAACACTATACAGCTTGTCAACAAACACAGTGCCCACGCCACACGGTCGCTTTCGACAGCACGCATGCTTCTGTATTTATTTGGCGTGTGCCCGGGTATCCGCGCAAAAACTACACTTTGCGGATCTACAGCTATGTGTCATATATACATATATACCAAAACACACGCAAATGTCGTGGCATGGCTTGATATATCCACTCTCACGACCATTTTCTCACAATACACCCAAAATAAATACAAGCCTGGGGACATTGTGGGGCACAAGCGTCGCTCGCAACGCCTGTCGACCACATTTGTGACGCCATAACTGGGCTTTCGCCTCAAGTACGAGCCAAGGCCTCGTATAGCCGACAAAACGAATTCAATATGAAGAAAGTTGATTTATTAAAAGTAGACCAAAACACAGGGTTGCATTGCCTTGACTCGGTTGTACAGTCAGCGTTAAGAAACGTCAGTATCAAGAAACGTCAGTATTAAGAAACGCCAGTAAGTATGAAGAAACGTCAGCGTTAAGAAACGTCAGTATGAAGAATGCTGTTTTCTTCATGGTCATGCGTGGCTGCATGTCTAGTGGCGTTTCTTGGGTTGCGTGTGGGCCGAGGAGGAACTAGCAGAGGTATGTTTACTGGTGATGTTGTGGTTCACAGAGAATCTCTTGGTACCACCGCAATATGGCGGCTTCAAGACCCCTTCCGCGGCGTTTTTCACGATTCCATGGTTCAACTTCTGTGACTTGACGCCCAGATGCAGATGTTTCTTTTCTGTCATTT
>Ga0335398_10007216_pt1 | contig 13693 bp, 16 predicted proteins | sample BON03_FD_205742 | JGI IMG/M metagenome (GOLD analysis project Ga0335398, IMG submission 205742) | Freshwater microbial communities from Lake Bonney liftoff mats and glacier meltwater in Antarctica - BON-03 (spades assembly) (version 2) | ecosystem: Environmental > Aquatic > Freshwater > Ice >... | reverse complement strand
CTGCTCTGGTTTTTTGTGAACAGGTATAGCAGCGATATTTAGAGAGTTTGCCTTTATGCCTAAATCAGTAATAATTAAATCTGATTTGTTAAATTCTTTTTGTCGCTGTAAATTTTCGTTTTTCATTGCAAATCGTTCTTTTTGTTATTTAATTATCAATAGTATATATTAGTTTTTTTGAACATGACACCCCCTAAACTGGGGGGTTTTTGCTTACCAAACGTAAACCTTTTTGTAACCCTTAGTTTTCTAATTAACTTACTGCTATAGCCTGCATAGCTTTATTTCTAAGTGATACAGGGCTTTTTTTAAGTTCAAAAAACAATATTAAAGAGCCAACTACTCCTAAAATAGACAATAAAGAAATATACCCGCCCAAAAATAATAAATTACCTGCATAAGATTTAACTAATATAGAGCAAATCATAGGCGCAGTACCACCCAATAAGGCAGCTCCAATACTATAACTAATAGCTCCACAACTAAACCTACACTCTGGTGGAAAAATTTCTAGCACAACAATATTCACTACCACAAAAACAAATGATAACAAAATAGCATATCCTATAGTAGTCATTATCAGCAATGGTGCATTGATACTACTAGTAATAAGTGGCAACAAAGCTAAGTCATATATAGAAATTAAAAAACAGCTAATTAGCATGATTTTAATTCGATCAAATCGATCCAACAACAAGCCAATTATTGGTATTAATAAAAACATAAACACAACTAAAGAAAGCCCACTAAAGCTATTTCCTACTGGGAAATTATTTTGTAAATAATTAGGAATAAAAACAACTGCAAAATAAAAATTTGCATTACTAGTACCAGCGAGCAAAACCACCGCCAACATTTTAATACTTTGTGATCTAAAATTAGATAAAATCGGAATCTTATCACCTAGTTTCTTGCTATTCTGAAAAATAGGCGATTCTGTTAAATTTCTTCTAATAAAATAACCAACAAAAGATAAGCCACCACCTAATAAAAAAGCAAATCTCCAACTATAGTCTGGTAGCCATGTATTTTGTAAAAATTTACTTACTAAAAAGGCAAGTATCACTCCAGAAACGCAGCCACTTAAAACTACCGCCCCAATAATGCCAACATTTTTTTTATTTACATGCTCAATTGCATAAATAATAGCGCCACTATACTCTCCCCCTACAGAAACACCTTGAATAATTCTAATAACTACAATTGCATAACAAGATGCTATACCTATCATTTGATATGAAGGTAATACAGACATACATAATGAAGCAAAACCCATAAACGAAACGCTCATAATCAAAGCCGCTTTTCTACCTTGTTTATCACCTATTTGCCCAAAAATAATAGCCCCTAATGGCCTAAATATAAAACCGACTGCAAATAATGCATAAGTTACTATTAGAGCATTGGTTTCATCTAAAAAAGATAAATAATTTTTATGTATAACCGATGATAAAAAACCAAAAATTAAAAAATCATACATTTCTAATCCGCCTGCTAAAAAACATGAAATCATAACAGACCTTGGTAAAGTATTTTTGTGTCTCATGTTGATTATCTTGACCCTATATTATTGATGTACTCTAAATCTTTAGTTAGAAAGGCCAGATCTTTTCTTGCTATTGATATTAGTTCATCTTTTGTATGTATATTAAATTTGATTTTTAACGATTGAATACGATCTTTAATAGCTGAAGGGGACCTTCCGACGCATTGTGCAATTTGCGTAACACTTCCCCCAAATTTTAGAAAAAACAAACATTCCATTTCTATCAATGATAATTTAAGATTTTTTCCATTTATATTTATGTTCACCCCGCTTTGAGCAGTGTTTTTTAAATATCCGTTTTGAAAGCAAAGTAATCGTTGTTCTTTATTCAAACAAAAGCTTCTATGCACACTCATTTCTTTAGAATCTAGGAAATATCTTAATACAGTCTTACACTCGTCTACCAAAGTTTGTAACATAGCTATCTTACTTAATAAAACATCTCTATCTTCGGGAGCTGAGCAATTAAAATAAAAAACATCTATTTTACACGCAGAATAATTATATAAAACAATACCATTATTAACTGACGTCTTATCCAATGCCAACAAATATTTTTGATTTGCCTTATCTCTTGTTCTGGTTACAATATTAATCTTGTTCTTTACTACTAATAATAATTCGTTAGTAATAAAATCTAGATTGAGAGCATTGAATCCTTCAATTTTCATTAAATTATGCCAATCTCTATTTATAGCAAATATTGAAGTCTCTCCGTTCTTCCAGAAACACCGATATCCAAAGCCTAAAACTCCTAATTCATCAACAATTTTGAGAAACCTAACTAAAATTTCTAGATTACAAGAACTAGTGTTTTTTATGACCAATGTATATTCTAATGGAGCGCTTTCTAAAGCTTCCTGACACCATATAGGTAATGCTGCAAAAAAATCAGTATAATTCATAACATTATCCATTGCTTAATTAAAATAATAACTACTTATCGCTCTATACTCGAAACACTTGTACACATTATTTGTGTATAATTCTGTGGATTTAACTCTGTGTATCTTGCTACAAAAAGCATTGATCTGTTTGCTCATTTTGTTAGCACCTGATTTGGGATAATTTAAAACCAGCTTGCTTAGTAATTTGTGCTATTGCTGGCCAAAAACGTTCTTCTATATAGCTTTTAACAAACTCACTTGGTGCTTTTAATTCTATCTTGTTGTTCTGCTTGTCTATATTGGCATTTAGCTTTGATAGCCAATGATTATCTATTGCCTCACCTTGGTCGCCAAGGGATTTAACTAATGCGCTACGCACTTCTCCCCATATACCTAAGCTTTTTCTTGCTTTTATCCCAGCTGTCGTTTGTGCTGTGAATTTTACTTGAGGAAAAGATTTTTCTGGCATTTCTATTGTTAGAATATCTATAGGGCCATAATGTGTTGCTTGTACCTGACTTAATATTATATCTTGCTCATTCTCTGTTAAAGCAACATGCTTAGTTAATATCAATTTGCATACTCCTTCTTCTAGCTCTAAACCTTTGTAAGAAGTCAGCAAATTATAAGCCTTATTTCTCTCCAATACCGAAGCCAGCTTCTTCTTAAAGTGCCACTCAGGGCTTACCTGCAAAGAATATTCTAATTCTGTTAGATACTTTTCCTGTATTTGCAATGTTTGTTCAGAACTATCTAGATTAGCTCTTATTCTGAAGTCTGTATTATTGATTTTTACCGCATCCCTTTTTTCATATCTAAAGGCTTGTGACATATAGCCAAGAAAGCCCCTCTTACTATAAAATGATCTGTCAGTAAGCCTTGTTGACATGTTCTTTAGTATTTCATTCATAGCGTTTAAACCAAAATCTCTACCAGACATACCTTGTAGTGCAGAACAATCTTCGGCAGATAAAGGATAGAAATCTGCTAGCCTCATTGCTTTTTTAACATGAGTAGCTTGTCGCTCTTCTTCCTTAAAATTATTTTCTAAAAAATTAGATAAATTTTTAGATTCACCAACCACTAAATCGGTAGATCTAGTTTTAGTCTTCTTACTTATATGTTCCCCATCCAAAAGATGAGATGCATGAAAAGCCAACAACTGGTTAGAATTATCACCAAAAATAGGCTCCTCATCTCTTACCCTAATATCAAACTCAGGGTCTCTAAAACAGTCTTTAAAGAATTGCTGATCTATAGAAATATATAATTGGTTTATTCTAGAACCATCCTCAAGAGCAATATTCTTTACCTCTCTAGATAGCACCTTTAAACGCTCTAATTTAACAAAGTTCTTTCTAATACGTTCTTTTTGGAAATTGAGTTTGTCCGCAAGGTAATCATATGAAATAGCTAGCTTGCCATTAACCAGTTCTGGCAGTGATTTGCCAGTACTATAATAAGTTTTCGACGCAGGTAAATTACGAAACCAACCAAATACTTCTGATAACAAAACAATGCAGGGTAGATCAGGTCTATTCTCCTTATCTACTATTTTCTGAAACCAAAAATGTGGTATTAAGTTTGCTGGTTGGCAATATTTAGTATTAATATTATGCATGGTCCACCCCCTGTAGTTTAAAACAAAAAGGTCTAAAGCAATTAGATAATGCTAGAGACCAACTGTTTTGATCACCAAAGAAAGTAGAGAATATAGAATTTTTAATTTCAATACTTGCCTTGGCGATCGGGGAGTTAGAAAAACCGCACAAGACAGCTATAATAGTTTTTAGCCCTATAAAGGACCTATTATATATACTATTATCTCCCCGACCATTGAATCGAGGACAACACCACATTATCGACTGATGTTTGCCGCTTATGCTAGGAGTTTCTACACCCCAGAATAACAAACCTGTTATTCTATTTCCCAGTTTAGCGACATTAGTGATAATGTCAATATCGTTGTGATGTTGAGGCAACGAACGTTGATAATTGCTAAGTAAAGTAGATAATTTAGACATTTTCTACTTCTCTGTATTCAATAACTTGTTTGGTCGATAGAACATCAAGATTCTTACCGCTAAACGTTAAGCAATGCCTGTCTGAAATAATAGTTGATATTTTGCTTTGAATAGTTCTTGAAAAACCTTTTTCTAAAAACCTTGAATCAACTTTATCAGGAAAAAAATGTAACCTAGTATTATTGTAACCTAAATTCCGATTGCAGAATGCAATACTTTCCTGTAAATTCATACCCACCTCAAGGTTGGTTATTAATTAACTTTGTTGTTATGTTCAGCGGATATCTAAGATTTCGACGTCTAATATTCGCTGAGTTTCTTTATTTAATTTAAAATTTAGCGATCAACTTACACAATGCCAACGTTTTAATTTGACTTCCATATATGGAATAATATAATAGCCATATATGGAAGTCAACGCTTTTTTAATTATATGTGACTATATTAATATGGAAAAACAATATTTTAACAATATTTTATCAAAGTTAATGCTGGAATGTGATATTGATAATAGCACCTTGTCCAAACAAACAAATATACCTCTTCCAACTATTACTAGATTACGACATGACAAGAATATCAATCCGACTATATCAAGTTTAAAGCCAATAGCAGATTTTTTCCAAATTACTGTTGATGAGTTAATGGGGTTTTCTTCTCTATCACACGATAGAATACCAGGAACACACTCGAGATTTAACTACATAACAAGTATAATTCCTATTATAAATTGGCAGGACGTGATTTCATATATTCAAAACTCTAATGAATTCATAAACAATAATAATTTAGACTGGATTTCTAGTGAAAAAAAGCTGGAGGATACTAGTTTTGCTATTAAAGTTCCTCATGATGCTTTTGCTTTATTCTTTAAAAAAAATTCTTTAGTATTGATTAATTACACACAAAGCATTGCGGTGGGGGATCTAATATTTATTCAGCCCAATCAAAGTGAATCTATTATATGTAAAAAAATCCTAACAGACGGGCATGAGCTTTTTTTAAAATCAATTGACCCTAAAATAAAAGGTATTCAAAAACTTATGCAAAACGATATAATTATTGGTAAAGTTATTGAAATCAGGTACCCTACAGAAACTAATAATCTGCAAAAAGTACAAGCTATTAAGCAAAATCAAGCGTTAAATATATTAAAAAAAATAACCCCGTAACATACTATGATAGATTTTCAGAAATACAGCAATTTATATTCTCAACTAGAAATTAAAGATACAGCTTACTTGGCTTACCGTGATTTGCCTGGCTTGTTAAATAAATACACTAATGGAAAGAAAGCATTAGATTATGGGTGCGGTGCAGGACGCTCGACCAGATTCCTTAAAGAATTAGGATATGACGTAGAAGGAGTTGATTCAAGTATTGAAATGATTCAACAAGCAAGGAAACTTGATCACGCAATTTCTTATACTCATTTAAAAAATGGAAAATTGCTTTTTTTACACAATGCATATGATTTAATACTCGCTAGCTTTGTATTTTTTGAAACTAGTTCTCTTCTAAAGATGCAAGGTTATTTTCAAGAGATATATAATGTACTAAAACCAAAAGGAATATTCGTTATTATTGCGGGTAGTATGGAAATGTATAAAAATAACTGGTTATCTTTATACACAGATTATCCTGAAAATATTAATCCTAAAAGCGGTGATAAAGTACGCATAAAGCTTATAAATGCTGACCTTGAATTAGAAGACTATTTTTGGACAGATAACGACTACAAAACAGCTTCTAAAGAATCAGGCTTTTCTCTCCTACAATCATATAATCCTCTGGGAACAAAAATCGATGGATATAACTGGATATCTGAAACTCTTGTTTCTCCTTATACTATCTACATTTTACAGAAATGAGCTATCCTGTTTTTTTATTTAGAAATACCGGTTTATATATTAAATTATTTGAATCAGTGTAGGATAAATCTAATAAGAATGGAGAAAAATTAGTGTCTGTATCAATGATATCTACTTTTTCAGCTTCTTTTAATTTATTTATTAAGAATACAGCTATGGGTAGTAAAATTATTATCTGAATTATTTTTTTACAATACATGCGTAATATTAGGAATATTAAGTCTTGAAGTGGCATAATATCGCTATATGCCAAAAACCCAAATATTATTGTATCAATTGCATTACCCACTAAAGTGGCTGATAAAAGTCTAAAAAAAAGTTTTCCGCCCTTGTGGTGGATTTTAGATTTTGCAATTACGTAAGAATTTATAAATTCTCCACACCAATATGCAATGATAGATGCTAATATTATTCTTGGTACAGCTCCTAATATTAGACTAAATTCTTTCTGATTGTGCCACAAATCAGAAGGTGGTAATGCAATAGCTATTTGTATAAAAAATAGCATTACTAAATTACAAACAACAGCTCCCCATATTAATTGACGCGCTTTTTTATAACCATACACCTCGGTTATAATATCTCCTATTAAATACATAAAAGCATAACAGGTGACAGCACCAGTCATCGTTATTCCAAATATAGAAGTTAATTTTATTGATACAATATTTGTTGTAATTAACATTACTCCAAATAACATAGCTAATAGATTGTCGTATTTATATATTTTAATTTTCTTGTAAATGACTTTTGGCTCTTTTTCTGAATTAACTATACCAATGATATTGGTAATATCTTCTATACTAAATTGGGCCAAAATATCTTTTCTTTCCATAACAATTTTCGAAGCAGGCATTTTAAAAACCGCCCTTGCTGAATCAATTATTTGTGCTACCACTATCTGTTGTCCTTTAGCATTTTTATGGCAATCAATTATTTTATACTTAATTAGATTACTTTCTTTCTTAGAAAAATTACTTTCAATCATAAATATTTCTATAATTTTATTATAAAACTTTTGTAACATTTTATTCCTTATCAATTGCTTTATGTTGAAAATTACTAAACTTTAGAAGTTATTAAAGTTTTAATATAGCACACAAAAGTTTAACATTCTATTTTCTTTAATTCAAAACCATTTTCCATTGCAATCATTGACATAGATGGTAAGTAACGCTCTTCTATAAAGCTCTTCACAAACTCACTTGGCGCTTTTAATTCTATCTTGTTAGTTTGCTTATCAATATTTGCACTTAGCTTTGATAGCCAATGATTATCTATTGCCTCTCCTTGCTCACCTAAGGACTTGGCTAATATACTACGTATTTCTCCCCATATGCCCAAACTCTCTCTTTGCTCCGAATAGTTTGCTATTGATGGTTTTTGTTTAGTTTTTAGCAAGGATTTTTCTGGCATTTCGATTGCAAAATCTTCTATCGTATTATACATTGCAGAACTTTCTACTTGTTGATGAGTCGCTTTTATTTGGTTTAAAATAATATCTTTATCATTAGCAGTTAACTCAACATGCTTACTTAATGACAATCTACATTTACTGCCCTGCTCTTCTAGCTCTAAACTTTTGTAAGATGTAAGAAGATTATAAGCTTTGTTTCTTTCCAATACTGAAGCTAGCTTTTTCTTAAAGTGCCACTCAGGGCTTACTTGTAAAGAATATTCCAATTCTGTTAGATACTTTTCCTGTATTTGCAATGTTTGTTCAGAGCTATCTAAATTGGCTCTGATTCTAAAGTCAGTATTGTTGATTTTTACTGCATCTCTTTTTTCATATCTAAATGCATGCGACATATAACTAAGAAAACCTTTTTTACTATAAAAGAATCTATTAGTAATACGCTTTGACATGTTTTTTAGTATTTCATTCATAGCATTTAATGAAAACTCTCTACCTGATGTACTTTGTAAGGAAGAACAATCTTCAGCAGATAAAGGATAAAAATCTTCTAATTGTCTTTGTTTACTTTGTTGCAACACCGTATTGTTAGCAGAAGAAATTTCTTTCTCTGCCCTACTCTGTTCTTTTAAGTTTTTAGAATACTCTTTTGCATGTTTATGCTCAGTGCTAGCATCAATATTTTTACTTTCTAAATTATTTTCAAAAGAATTAGATAAATTCATAGATCTATTTTTATTCTTCTTACTTATATGCTCTCCACCAAATGGTGGGGTCTCCTCAAAAACAGTTGAATCGATAGAAGCAAGTTCAGTATTTCTAACCCTGATATCGGATTCTGGATTACGGAAACAAGTCTTAAAAAACTCTTGGTCGATAGAAAGATAGAGTTGATTAATTCTAGAACCATCCTCAAGAGTAATGTTACGAATATCTCTAGCTAAAATACCTAGCTCTTCTAGTTTGACGAGTTTTCGTCTAATACGTTCTTTTTGAAAATTGAGTTTGTCTGCAAGGTAATCATATGAAATAGCCAATTGTCCATTAACAAGTTCTGGTAATGCCCTACCCGCGCTGTAATAAGTTTGTGATTCAGATAAATTACGAAACCATCCGAATATCTCTGAAAGTATCATAATACAAGGAAGATCAGGACTTCCTTCTTTATCTATTATTTTATAGTTCCAGAAATGTGGGATTAAGTTTGATGGTTGGCAGTAGGTTGTGTTTATAATAGTATGAGTATTATCAGTAATTGATAACTTTGTCGTAGGGATATATTTTATATAGTCTTGTTGAATTACAACATTTTGTACAACATTTTGCATGGTTCTACCTATTACTCCTTGTTTTGATAAGGAATAAACTTGATCTTTCCACAAAAATAGAGTAATATTTAACCTGCTGATGATGTAAAAATGCTGTCGAGGCCTATTTCATCTTAAGTTATTTAGATAATATTTATCTATAATTCGTGGGTAGACTGAAAAGTTTACCCCGTTTTTTTAATTACATCTCCTTGTCTGCTATTTTTGCTAACAACTCTTCCGTAGAATCCATTCTTTCTTTTTCTAATAAATGTTTAGAGGCTCTTATTAGCCATGATGTTCTAGTAATATAATTGCTTGCACAAATTTGATCTATTTCCTGAATTATACTAATAGGAAATTTTACAGTAAAAGCTTTAGTCTCTTCTTTTTTTTTGGCCATGGAACCCCAGTATCATTATTCGTGACTTAGTTTACTTACAAGTATGATTACTAACATACCTAATCTGATAGTGTACTGTACAGAGAAAAATGACAACGGTCAACATAAAGTTTTTTTATATTACAAAGCTTGTTGTAATATTATCAAAGGCGTGTTTAAAACCCAGAACAGGGCAACGAGTGTTGATTAATAAGAAAATTTGTTTGTAATTGTAAAATTATATATAATAACCCTTTTTATTTTAACGCAACTTCCTTCTATCTATTGTCCATTTAAGGTCTATATTGAAACCTAATTTTTTTAATCCTTTAAGCACTAGCGTGGATTCAGTCTCCTCTCTGTTATTTTTAATATATTCTCTTATATCTTCTTTTAAGGAAAGAGGTATACGGGCAACTATTCGAGCGATTTCTTCTTTTTCATCAAAGTTTACAAGAGATGATTTGCTTTTTTTAGCTTCACCCTCTGCTGTTGCCGCTGGTGCTTGACTCAATATAGAATTTAATTTTTTACTACTCATTTTGATCTCTTTAAATATAAAAGGTATAGTGTACAGTATAAAGTATACTTTATATTATATCTTCAATTGATTTTATAATAGAACTAATATCCCTAGCGGCTGGTCCATCTGGATCTGTTATACAAGGAGATAAACCATTTATAGCAGTTTCAGGATATATAACTCGATGATACATTTCTGGATTTAGCAGCATATATCCCTTTCCTTCTAATTCTGTTCTTACATGTTTGGCAAGAACTATACCCATTTGAGTCATCGTTAGAATCATTCTATATTTTATTGGATTAGATGATCTTTCTGGAGTTTTATTAAGCTCTACAATTAAATTATGAGTTTCAAGGGCCCCTGCTACATCGTCAGCAGATGCTTTTAAAGGTATAATAGCAAGATCTGATTTTATTAAAGCCCTGATTGTAGTTCTATTTCTAAATCCGCCTGTATCAATAATTATATGCGAATACTGGTCTTTTATTTCTTCTACTAAATTAGCAACACTTTCTTCTGGCTCAGCTATTACAGTTAAATTTTTTAATAGCCCCTCCGGATCATGCCTTCCAATTATGCTTCCTTGAGGATCAGAATCTATTATAGCAACTTTTTGTCCTACGTTCACCCAGTGAGCTGCTAGATTTCTTGCCAAAGTGGATTTTCCAACGCCGCCTTTACTTGTGGCTAGGGTTATAATTTTAGCTTGCATATCATTTACTAATATATTTAATTAAAGTGTATAGTATACTTTATACTCTATAATGTATTATTATGCAAGAATAATTAAATATATGTACTTCTGTCATGCTATTTAACCTACACACATAATAAGAAACAACATGGTGTATGAGGGCTTTTAAGTTTAATTTGTTATAAAACAACTGTTGTGTAAAAAGGATGCAATTAATATAGTATACAGTATTCTATATAGTAATGAGTTTTTTTAATATAGCTAACATAAAACTAAGGCATAAAACCACGTAAATACACTTAAATTTATTGTTTACTAAAGGTTAGTTGAAAAGAGTATAACAACCACGTATTTCATTGTTTAATGAGAGTAAATTATAAAAGTTAGATATTATTGAGTTATAAAAGCTTCTGCGAAGAGTATATAGTATACTGTGTACAGTCATTTATTGTGTATAAGTATTATATAATATAGTTCTTAGCCTATTGAAATTATACAGTATACAGTATACTGTATTAATCATTGTCTAAGATGCTTATAAGCATATTGCTATTAACACAACATTTATATTATTAAGAACAAACGACAAAATGTAGAACTGCAATTTGAAGTTAGGAAAAAATCAAAAAAATTTAATCGTATAAGGGAAGACGGAAAAATTTTTACAAATAAGGGCATCAAAAATCCACAAGCTTAGAGAGAAAAATATATTAAAAGACTATTTATATAGCGAACTAAAAACTTAGGCGTGATATTGTGTAGACATACTAAATTTATTGTTGACAAAAAATTGGTAGAAAGAGACTAGAATTGCCGGCACAAACAGTTGGTATAAATTACCAAAGTAAATATAGTAGAGGCAATAAAAACTTTTGTATAAAAGTACACAGTATACTATATACAGTCATATGTTTTGCATAAACGTCATGTAACATGCTTTTCAGTCTATTAAAGGTATATTGTATACAGTATACTGTAGTTATTATTTAAAACAAGTTGAAGGAAAAGATTATATAGTTCTGCAAATATAAAGATAAGTTATTCATAAAATAGTTTGATAATACAAAAGCCTACTGAACCGCATATTAACATATATATGTTAATATGCAAAAATGTGTTAGTGTTTATCCTCTTACTGCTATTTACAATAGAGCTGAAAAAGTAATCAAATAACATTGATCTTTGAGTAATATTATGATGTTAGTTGTAGCGGTAGTATCAACAAGGAATCAGCAAATTCTATCGTATGCCGAGAAGGATAATATAAGAACAGTTCTAATATGGGTATTTAGGTTTATTATTTTTACGAAAGCAAATTTTTAATACAAAAGGACCGGGCAGGGCAGTACTGTGTTAAATATTATAGGGAATTTTGATATCAGAAGAGTGCATTGAAAAGTCTTTTGTATTTCGGGTTATTAATAAACTATTATTATACTTTGCTGTTGCCCAAATAATTGCATCTGGTAATTTTATTTTATTATTTTTTCGAATCTCTATAGCTGTTTCTGCAATTTCTTCATTTAAAGAGATAACAGTAAAGTTATCTAAAAATTCTCTTATAATTTCTTCGTTATCTTTAGTGGTACCAACTAATACCTCCATTTTAGTTATAATACTAATTTGGGGATTTTCGTATTGTTCAATGATCAATCTAGCTTCATTATGACCAATTAAGTAATCTATCAAAATGTTAGTGTCAAAAAGGGCGCGCATTATTTCCACTCATTTCGAAGTTGTCTTTGATACTCTATACTATCTAATTTTTTATCCTTCCATATGCCAAAAGATTCTTTGTAAGATTTTTTTGTACTAGTGTATTCGGTAATATAATTTGTTAAAGCTTGTCTTACAATCTCTGCCCTAGATACTTTTTTCTTTTTTGAAAGTTGATTTAAAACTTTTACTTGTACATCGGGTATATCAATTATTGTTCTCATAAAATTAATTATATTAGTTATCATCATCTGATATTAGTATACTATAATTTACTATTATAGTCAATTATCTCTGTTGGGGCAGGGCGGTACAAAAAACTCAACAAATAACAGTACTAACGATATAAAAACTAAAATTAGTACAATTAATTAAAGAGCTATACTTTTATGTACGACAGTGGTACACTTGCTCTTTTTAAGATAAAACTGTACTAAAGCCTTATGAAATTCGGATATGCCAGAGTTAGTAGCAATAATCAAGATTTAGAATTACAAAATGAAGCCTTGCTAAAATCAGGCTGCACTAAAATCTTTAGTGAGTCTATAAGCGGTAAAAATAATAATCGTGTAGCATTAATGAAAATGCTTGATGATGTTAGGGCAGGGGATTTGGTAGTAGTTTACAAAATCGATAGAATCGCTCGATCATTAAAAGGCCTAATTGAAATCATAGAGTTATTAAATAAAAAAGGCGTAAATCTAATTTCTTTAGATTCAGGAGATAAAGTAGATACGACCTCTCCAATGGGCAAAGCTTTTTTCCAAATAGCTGGAGTTTTTGCAGAATTAGAAAGAAGTATGATTTTAGCTAGAACAAAAGCTGGGATTGATAAAGCAAGATTAGATGGAGTAAAATTTGGACGAACTATTGGTAGTAAGAATAAAACCACTGCTGGTAAAGAGGAAAAAATCAAAATCTTTTTAGAAGCAAAAAAGAGTTATGATTGGATTGCAAAAGAATTATCTGTAAGTAAGTATACAATCTCTGAAGTCAAAAGGCTTGTAGCAAAGCAGTTACTAACACAATGAGCTTTGCTTTAGAACATAAATTAAACTGGCTATATATTGATATAAATAGTTACTTTGCAACAATAGAGCAGCAGTTAGACACATCTTTAAGAAATAAACCAATAGCAATAGTGCCGTTATTATCTGATTCAACTTGTGCAATAGCTGCAAGTTATGAAGCTAAGTTACGTGGCCTTGTTGCATGACTAAGTGAACTATGAAAATAATTAATAAGTGTGTATGGTTCTAATGGTATTAATTTGATTCAAATAGTCGTATGCGACAACCAAAGAAAAAACCGTTTAGTAAATCACGC
>Ga0335398_10007213_pt1 | contig 13698 bp, 15 predicted proteins | sample BON03_FD_205742 | JGI IMG/M metagenome (GOLD analysis project Ga0335398, IMG submission 205742) | Freshwater microbial communities from Lake Bonney liftoff mats and glacier meltwater in Antarctica - BON-03 (spades assembly) (version 2) | ecosystem: Environmental > Aquatic > Freshwater > Ice >... | reverse complement strand
AGTAAACCGGCCGAGATTTATCAAGATTTGTTACGTTGTCTTTATTACTGCTGTGCTCAAGGGTGAGAATATTATGGAGAATCGAGATTTTTATGCTGGGGATCATCGTAAAAATGATCCATTTTTGTGGATTCAGAATTGCAAAAAATAATGTTTTTGTTAATATGAAAACAGGACCTAGCAGCAAAGTGTATGGAAAAGATGATTAGTCAGCGGAAAGATGCTTGCATTGTGATCGTTGAATCCTTAAAATATCGATCTTAATGTTTCTTGCTCCTCTTGCTGAAAACACTCTTAAATTAAAAAAAAAATTATCAGCAATTCACGTGATTTATACACCGAACCGCACCGAACCGCAAAGACGGCAGCAAAATGACTGCAGCTGTGTATGTCGTCATACCTTGTGTCCTGGTCTTCGTTGGTGCATTATCATGCTTGCTAGTCTTCACGCGCTTAGCAACAACGCTTCAATTTGCATGCGCTGAGCTCGGGATTTGCCTGGATCCATTGACTCGCGCAAAGCCTGCCAAGGTGCATCTGGAGCCTGCAGACGTATCTGAGCTAAAGATACGCATGGACAGGCTGGAATGTTTGATGGCTCGCGTGCTGAACGCTGTTGACAACCCACTCTCGCAAACCAGCGCTGCCGCCACACAAACGCACCCACAAGTGCAGACAGAAGGCTATCGACACAGACAGAAGTCTGCTCAAGATCTGTCCAAGGAAACTCATCATGCAACTTCAATCCGAGCCCAGTCTTGGGAGTCTAGAGTTTCTCAGGCTCGGACAACTCAGCACAATACATCGCAGAGGCCTCCAAGCCGGGCAAGGTCCTTTGAAACTATCAATAGCTCTTTCTCTCTCGATAGCAAGGCTTGGAATCCGCAAACATCTCCCCAGTCTACCAAGCTGGGTTCTCAAATTTCAGTCCAGCCTGTTCAAGTTCCTGCACAAGTAGTTACACGCATTGAGACCAACAGGTCTCCCAAGAAATTCACAGGTTCAACGATGAAGTGAAAGAACTTGATTTGATTTGTTCTATCATGTTAACATATGCACGTGTACAGCAATCAGTGATTCATCACTGATGATCGCCATTGAATACGATTGACATTTCTTCCTTGTATGTGTATGGGCACTTTGTGCTTGCTTTTCACAGGTGCCGCTCCATTACCGTCACCCATCGATGGAGGTCATATTGCCAGCAAGAAGAAATTGAGTGATCATGAAAATTCAACGTCAACATTGTCACCACGAAGCCGGCCCGTGCCAATCTTGGGAGAGAACATAGCCCATGCCTTCACACGAGCACTTAGTGCGGGGCCTCCGCCCTACAAAAGCTGGCCAGACGACTGCGAAAATTGCTTTATTTTCACAAGATCTTTCAGCGCCACCCCCGGGCATTCTTCGACGCGTCGACGCTTGTCAGACGGACAACCTCGTCGTGTAGAGCTGCCATCTGAGCAGTTTACCCGTCGCCCCTCCCACTCCACCAGCCCCCGCTCGCCTACTTCAAGAAAGAAAAAACTCAGCAGCGGCACTGCCTTCTATTCGCGAATTGTTGCACAGCAAGCACAGGACGTATGCATTGCACGAGAAGCACGAGACAGAGGAGGAGTCTGAGGAAGAAGTGAAAGGGCTGTTACACAGCCCTTGCACTTCATCTCATACAACCCGCGTGGCCTCTTTTAATTCTGCGTCAAAAAAACCTCCGCGGCCTGCTTGTTCCGTTTTGGAACAGCTGGTACAGGCTTGCATGACATCCGAGTCCCGAAATTTCCAATGCACAGCGGCCACATTATCTGCGAGATCGCCCGCGCTCTGTTTACCCCAATCCAAGCCATGAACCTTGACAGACGTGCCCGGCGGTGGTCAGCGGGCAGTAAAAGTCTCGACAAGGTAAGACGCTTCCATCGCTTGCCAGTGTTTGTCCTTCAGGATGAACCCTGCACAGGACAAGTGCAAGAACAAAGTGCAAATCAAACCTCCAGGCGACACACACACACACACACCCATACGCATACACTGCCAATCTTCAACCGTTGAGGCCTATGGCTGGTGGTACGTGTTTGACACCGTCCCCAGTCCCCGAACATCACCAATCTTCAACCGTTCAGGTCAATGGCTAGTGGTAGGTGTTTGACACCGTCCCCAGTCCCCTGAACATCGGCAATTGCATTCCAACTGCCTATTCGACAACGAAATTATTGCATCCTGCGCGAATTACGACTGCACACGCAAAGACGCGCTACAAGTGTTTCAAGAAGTTACGTGTAAGCTTACTCAATGTCAACATCTTACAGATATCAGTAAACATCGTAAAAAACTTCTTCTCACCGAGCGCATATGTGTACAGACACTGCATTGCAAATTTAAAAAGCACAGGACTTGTCGCTATTAATGTTCCAAAACAATGTCCACAATGGCAACCACGCACGTCTCGTTAAAACACTGCGCTACTTTGTTGAGCCAACGCGCTAATGTGCTGAACCACTGCGCAGATTTGCTCAGTATGTGTTGCTTTGTTTTATTGACGCCATTCGATGCCAATGATTTTGTTTTTAATTTGAAATGAAATACTATTTTCTCCATAGAATTTCCATTATTAACACTTCTTTTTGTTGGCTTCCGAACGCCAGTGAATCCCTGGCCTTATGATGCCCTGATCAAACTAAGCGTCCTGCAGTCAAACCTACGGGTGCAAACGCACTTCGGAGCTTTTGAATTCCCAACCAGTGTCGCTGTGCGAATCTTAGTAGCTGAGCAACAGTAATATTTCTAGTCAGACTTTTCCATCCCGTCCCTTCCACAAACGCTGCTCCCGTCCCCCATCCCTCACCAAAGTTGAATTTGGTTCTATTTGGTAAGCGATGCATTGGAAAACCCTTCTTCTGTCTCGAATTGGTAAGCGATGCATTGGAAAACTCTTCTTCTGTCTCGTATCCATATGCTATTGTCCTTATGGAATTTCCAGAGTGGTTCTCTTGAATTGTCTTCCCTTGTTATAAAGCTTACTCTCGTGCGTTCCTGTTTTGGAGATTCTGGATGCAAAATGGAGACCGTCCGTTCCTGTTTTGGAGATTCTAGGTGAGAAATGGGTGTCTGTTCCTAAAAAAAAATGAAGGGAAAAAACAATTTCCGTCCACTCACTCTGTTCACAAACGAGAGCCTGAAGCATTGCTGCCAAAGAAAATCAACGAAAAAATAAGGACAACTTTGAAATGGACTAGGTATTTGGAAGACTTGACGTTTAAATTGACTGTGGCATTTTGGAGATTCGCTGAGTCCATTAAGAGGACTATTGGGTTTCGATCCTTTGTGTTCTTTGCGTCTTCTAGGGCCAGGCATGCCACTCAGAGGAGTTTGCTTCCTCCCCCCTTCCTAGCTGGCAGCATTCTCCTCTGTCTTCGTGGAGTCTATAGAAGCTCCCATGATTCCCTTGTTGTTTGATGCATCTGTGGCATACACTGCCCCTGGGAAGTTACAGGTTCCCAATAGACCCGCCTCTGTGCCTTCGCGGTGGAGGATCTCGGATTCTTCTTTCCCAAAGGAGGGAGTGTCTTTAGGTTCTTCTGCCTCTATGGCTTCTTATATTTTTATGCGTGTGGCTTCAGATATCTTTCCTTTCGTACTCATCAAGACTGTTATTATTATCTTGTGCGTGGCGAGTTCGTCTTTTTCCTCTCGCCACCATCCTTTGTATCTATTGATTTTTCCGTCCGCCCTCGCCGCTAGTTTCGATTCCCTAAAGGGGGGCGAGGTTTTGTTGTTTTCCCCGTGCGGATGGGCGAGGAGGATCCGGTTGTCTGCTGTTGAGAGGATGGGTTCTAATTGTTGTTGTTCCTTCTAGTTTAAACCACCCCAATGAATCAGTGTTGATTGTGGGGTTGTGGTCTTTTGACCCCATATCCTCTCGTTACCTCTACCCACAGTTTTGAAGAAAGGTGGGATGGTTATGGTCGTGTCCCCTTGGAATTTGGTAGCTTGATAGATTTCTTTTGCACCCCATAACACCCTCCAAGAGTATAAACTATGCTTTTTATCCTTATCTATGCTCAGTTGTTGTGTAAGCTTATGCTATAATCTTACCTCGAGGGATTTGGTGTCTGGGTTGTCTATAATGTGTTTGAGTAAGTGCCATTGCGCTCCATCTAGACTCAGGGGGCCAGATGCTAATTTGATCGTAGCTACACCCTTGATTGATGATGCTTTTGTTACTTCGTAAGAAATAGTCTAGTAGTTTTGCTGTAAGCTCTATGTGCTCGCAACTGAGTTGTAATTGCTTTGATTGGGCCCTTGGTTGTATCCCAGAACTCTGGGTTCTCAAAGATTCGAACTACTCTTTCGTCATGATGTCTTCAACGGCATCGGGCCTCCCAAACTTGGTCATCAGGCCATCAGAGATTGCGTTATGGATACGAGTGACAACAGCGTGGGAAGTGGTGGCAGTGGCATCACACATACGAGAGGCACTGGCAAAAGCAGGATTTCTTTGGGTTTGTCAAGATAGTTTTGGACGCAGTTTTGCAGCGCATAGACACGCACAGAGTTTGGTCACCAATAAGTGTGAATCCGTTGCATACCAACAACAAAACACGATATGTGATCATAGAATATAAAACAGCCTCAAATCAAACAGTTGTTGTGGACTATTAATTTCGTGTACAAACACACAGGCACACATCGCGAGGAACTCTGCGGAGCAAAATCATCCGATTGTACGGAATGTGATCCGGGAACGTATGCATCTGTCGATCACGTCACATGCATAGGTTGTCCTGTTGACACCTATTGTGAAAACGGGCTAAAGATAGATTGCGAACAATTCCGTACCAACACACACAACCCCGAATTATCATCGCAGTCATCTTTGGCGTGCGTTTGTAAGGGCGGTATGCATTTGTTGGAGACTTCATCCACCGAATGCCAGTCGCGTGATGAAAGTACATACTGCCCTGGAACAGATAACGCGGATTATGCATGTCCTCTTTACATGTATGCTGCCAGTGCTTCAGTCGAATTGGATGATTGTGTGTGTAATCGCGGATATACCAGGCAAGATGGCGATTCATGCTCGCCATGTGTAGCTGGCAAGTACAAAAACAGTATCGGAGAAAAGGCATGTAGCAATTGCTTGGCAGGGACATATTCTGATGATGTCGGAAGGACCACAGGCAACTGTGACGAGCGCGGAGTCGGCAAATTTTCAGATGGACCTGGCAACTCTATGTGTGAACACTGTGGCAGCGGGAAATTTTCTGCTGCGTTGGGTGCGCGGTCTAAGTCCACATACGATTTGTGTTTAGCCGGCACGTTTAACGCCGGCACTGCAGCTGAGCAATGCACGGATTGCGGCTTGGGGAAGCATCAGAAATCCACTGGAGCACAACACTGCGACGAGTGCACAGCCGGGACATTTTCTGATGCTCCGGGAGCATCTGAGTGCGAAGAGTGTGGTGAAGGGACATCTTCAGGTGCAACCGCTGCCCAGTCTGGTTCTACTTGTACACCGTGCATAGCCGGGACGTATTCTGCTTCAACTGGAAGAGTCAAGTGCGATCAATGAGGCAGCGGCAAATATTCGACAGTCGAAGGTGCCGTATCTTCCAGCACTTGCACGCTGTGTGCATCCGGAAAATATCAAATGTTGACAGGGGCGGCAAGCGAATTGGCATGCAGCCTGTGTCCGGTTGGGAAGTCCAAAAAGGTGATTTCCACGCAATTTAGTTCAACATGAATAAGCCGCATTACGAAATCCAAGTGGCACGGAAGATGCCATTGATGCGGAATCCTACGTGTTGGTTTTCACTCTTTATTAAACAAATTTTACATAGTTTGTGCGAATAGACTGATTTTGAAAGTCGAGTTCATAGACTGATTCGGTGCCTGGTCTTCGATTTGAAGCACCCTCGTCACCACTCTGAGATTGATTGATGTTGCTTTTATTACTTCCTAAGAAATAGTTTAGTAGCTTTGCTTGAAGCTCTATTTGCTCGGCCGTGTCCGCCTTTCCTGGTCAGTACGTCAAGATCAGTCTTGCGGCTCTGCGGGCTGCGCTGGTCGTACAGTGTCCATTTGTGCGTATTTGACGCCACATGCACGTAAAACGCATGGCTCCCAACATGCACTATGTAAGAAGTTCGAGGAACAGTTTGGGTCCGTAGCCAAGTACACATATTCATTTTCGCTCTAGTGGGCCGCACCACTTCTTGAAAACTACATGTGTTGTAGTTGCGCAAAAGACATAGCGTGTGCTCGAACGAGATGCTGCCCTGTCTGTTTGGCGACACGTTTTCCCAATTGCCGGGCTCCATCGCACAGATGCGCTTGACCTGTGCGAAAAAGGCACGCAGTTGCGTCTTATTAGCCGGCATACCGAGCTTGGACAGCCAAAAGTCCACAAAAGCCGTAGTTTTGCAGACATTTCGGGCACTTGACGAGGCTTCGGCGAGGAACCGGCATGCCTGCAATTGTCTTTGCTTGTGTCGGTCTGTGTTGGGCGTGGAGATGCTTGGGACCTGTCTTTTGGCAGTGTATGACTCTTATAAGAGATCAATGCCCAGAATAGAACTGACATATGCACCACGACACAGGTGCAGATGGTGCAGGCTCTTCCAAAGCCAAACTAAAACACAGTGGTAAAAGTGTAATGTATTCAAAATGTGTATGTATATATATATTGAGGAGAAGTGTTATGTTGTGTTTTGCATATAAACCCCCTTAAAACACAATGTTTTCGAGTGATGCTGGCGTGTGCATCCTCGCCTGACAGCATGTGTTGATGCGCCGAGAGCTCGCGCGGTATATATATGACATAATGCACGAGATGTATAGTTGGAATGCTTCCCGCGGCGGATGAGACTGGCGCGAGACAAGCTGATGCGAATGCGAAACATGAAGTTTCTGCACGAAATCCCCACATCTGTATATGTGTATACATCTATATACATCTCCCGCTGCTGCTGTTGATCACTTCACTCCTGGGACAGATTTTGCTCCCGTCATTGCTGTGGTTGCTGCGTCCACTGCCTCTAATGCAATTTCCGTTGCATTTGCCGCCTCTGCCGGAGCAAAGGACAACGGCCGCAGTTGGGGTGATTTTGAGAAGCCTCTTGACATGCTGCTTTTGGAGGAAATGGAAATGTGAAAGGAAAAGGGTTTTCAAGCTCTGATCCTCCGGCAAGAGGTCGACCATGACCCTATGCCAATGAGTGCATATGAAGGGAGCAGTGAACAAACCAGATGTGACTTTGTTGCAACATACCGCAGTGCCCCTTCACCTCGTGACCTTCCGCCCCTTCAGCTGAAGCTGAATCTCCCTCTGCTATAGGTTGAGCTAGACCAGATGCAGACAGACAAGCGCTGCCAACACGGTGAAGAGCTGTTCGTCAACAAAGACACTCTCAGCCCTCTTGCTTGCACTCCCAGCCCTTGGCATAGCACACTCGTACTGTGCCATGAGCTTCGCCTCGCATTGAAACCCCGTAGGAGTGTCCTTCGCTCGCTCAAACGCATCTCAAGCCTTCAAACGGTTTCCTTCAGAGCTCTCTTGTCAAATGAATCCTCCCGTGCCCCAAGCTATTGTGAGAGCAGCCCCCCAACTCCCGCTCTCGGCGGAGTTCGCAGCCCTCACAGGCCCTGCAGCCCCCACGAAAATTCGAAAGGCTTGTGCATGTGGTCAACATGAGCGAGGATGATTGGGAACCCGACCTAGAGAGCGAAGAAGAGCGATGATGAATCACGCGGGCAAAGCGATGGAGCAGGCAGTAGCATGGGCAGCGATAGCTTCGAGAATGAGGAAGGCTGGCAGGCAGGAAGCAAACCGCATTGGCACGCAGGGAACCACAACCTGTGGTTAGTTGAAGATCATACTACAGGTGACGAGGTTCGCCAAGCGCGTCCGAAAACCGGTGCATCGTATCCGATCCCTAGCAGGGAGGACTCGGATGGCAAACAGAATGCCGACCCAGAGCCAAGTGCTCTGAGGATACAGATCTTGGAGGAGAGACACCCAGACAGTGCTTAGGCTGAAGCGGTGCGTCGCCTCCTGGAACGGGACAAAAAAAATTGCGAGACTTCGAGCTTTTTTCCGGCACCTTCAGACAGAACATAGAGTGCCAAGATCCAGGAGATTTGCGCACACCAATGGATGAAGGTCAGAAATGGGTGCAAGAGCATTTGGCACCTTGGGCCAAGAGTTTTCTGGAAACCAGGCAACAGTCGTGATGGAAAGAAATGACTGACTCGGCGAGACTAATCAGGCTGTCTATTGAGGGGTGTGGGTGACCTTCCAAGGAATCCGAATCGATACCAAGCTAGCAGCAATTCAAAAACTGCAAGCACTAGGTATTATTTCCGAAAAGAAGTGGTGGAGTGATATGGAATTTCTTAAATCCGGCAGGATTCAACATACCACCATCACTGTGAGAGTACTGCCAAATGAACCACTCTGATTATGTTTCATGGGAATTGAGTCCAGTCTGGACCCCAATGTCACGTGTGATGTGCAGAAGATTAACGTCTTGCCCGAAACCTGCAGTGTCCTAAAACCACGTGGGGCAGATGCCCTCTCCCGGGAAACCATGAAAGCATGGCATCACCTGTGGCACAGCCTTGGTGCCACGGAACGTCAAATCCAATGTCTCATCCTACCTAACGCTGAAATATGCATGTACGAAGAGGCAGAAGCGATAGAAGTATTGTCCCCAAGCTTCCCGAGATCACTCAAAACAGGCTGGCAAGGGCACAACCAGCAGTCCACTGAACAAATACGACTTCGTTACCCCAAGCCAATAGCAGAGATTCTCAGCAACACCCATTGGAAACCGTGGACGCAAGGGCTCATGTGGACTATTCACGGACACGATTCCTTTGAGATCAGCAAGGGAGAGAATGCAAAGTGCTGCCCATCATTGCCACAAGCACTGAGTATCAAGGGAGATGTAACGTTAGGTATTCCACATTCCCGCCCACTTGGTCGGAAATGGCGATGCGTTGGTGTCACGGTCGAACGGCCTTCCCCTTTGCTGCACACCGCCCCGGAAGACGTGTGCAGAGACCAAGCTTCGAAAGATGAGAGGGGAGCTCTTGCTCCGCCTCCTTTTACTCCAAACGAACACTATGAAAACTCTTTAGTCAACTGCGCCTACGACTGCGATCACTACGTTTTACCAGTTGGCACGTCCCGTTTACACCTGGCACATCACGTTTGGTTTGCATAGGTCTTAGGAGTATCCTACCATCACATGGCTTGATGTTAGTTCGTGACTCGATATCACGACGTACAAGTGACTGAACCCTGACAGTCACTTGTTACACCTGCCAGCAGGTACTCACACAAACACACAAACACTGTGGAATTCAGACTTCTAGTGTACATAGCGATAGATCGGCAAGATTTTGTTTAAATCTCTTGGTCATGAATTGTAACCTGACTCGTAATGTGCTTTACTACAGGTCGAATAAGAATTGTATTGTGTGACGCCTGGAGGGTGAGCCCCGTAGCTATGATGCAGTTTCATATCAAAGTTTCTTGCGCTTCCAATTCCATGTGGTGCGATCTTGTCGATCCCACAGCCGTGAATTCCATGAATCAGTATGGAAAATCGCTGGAGAAGCCCAAGAAGGGATTCGGCTTCTCGGTTCAATCGGGCCCAGATGCTTCTGAGAAAATTAAGGTTACATTCACCCACGACCGTAATCGAACCAGTTCGGGTTCGAACCGATCGGTCTTTTGCCTTAACCACTGGGCCACGGCGTTTCGAATATCTAATACTATGATCGCAGTCCTTTCCGGCGGGAATCGAACCCACGTCACGGTACCAAAGGACATTCTTACAACGATAGCTCTATACCACTCGGCTAGCGAAGTACTTATCGAATTCGATTAGTACTTCGATAGCCCAGTGGTGTAAAGCTATCGTCGTAACAAGGTTCTTCGGTAACGCAAAGTGGGTTCGATTCCCGCCGACCGGTAAAAAGGATGCGATCAGCTTCCAGCTCGTCCGCCATTGCTGCCAGTAGTAGCGCTGGTGCCGGAGCTGATACTGGTGGGTTGCTGAGTTCGCTACCTCTACCAATGTTGTCCTTGCCATTCATGAAGGAGATGGGAGCAATGCTGTTGTTGAGACCGTGGGTCTTGTAGAGAGTATCGTAGACACCACGTGAATCGTGTTGTGATTTTGAAGGAGTTACAGTGTAGGGGTTCACTCTAAACGAGGAGACTTTGATGTATCACCTAGTCAGCTATCTATTGGCCCAAGGTTGAGCGGACATCCATGAACCTTTTTCGACGCATGGATGATTTCATACTTGGATTCCAATCCATCGGCATTGAAGTGTTTTTTAATCGACACCATTTTTGACATTGCCAAGCATTTCCATAGAAGCCAGTCTTCACAAGACACAGGTCAAGGATATTCACAGATATATGTAATAATTATACCCCTCACACGAATGCGTCACATCTTCAGAGTACACCACTCATTTCATTAAATAATCTTTGATGCTTGTTAATTGTATTTGCCACGTTCCTGGCTAATGATCGTGGCCTGCATTCGGACTGCAGCCACTCTTTCCATCACTTTCATGTCCGGGACCAAGGAATGAATGACGGCACACGCACCAAACACCAAATCACTTAACTGTGTTTTTCCGTACATTCCCCACACTCCAAAAGGCAATCAAACATTAGACATGTCAACAGTTTTTTCCCTGACGCCTTTGATGGGCGTGTATGTGTGCGTATACATATATACGCACACAAGTATATTTACAAACTTTCTCGCTGTTACTATGTGTCTCCCTCACACACAACGATCGTACATTTACATATCTACGAACACTAACCTCCTGTTCCTGATTTACATTGTATGGGTTTCAAACGAAAAGAAACACACGAAAACACGCGCACGCACACATGCACACGCGCATGATCCGTCATTTGGCCATGCATTTTGCTGCATACCACACAGATACGCATACACATACACGCACGCATATGCGCGCACACTCACACGCACACACACATCATTGGCCTTGCTATGGGGTGGCTACGATGAGTAGGCTCCTTAAAATTATAGGTCTCTTTTGCAGAATATTGTCTCTTTTATAGGGCTCTTTTGCAAAAGAGACCTATAATTTTGAGGAGCCTACTAATCGTAGCCACCCCATACGTGCAAAGCACACAAGTGTACGAATGCACACACGTTCACTCACATGCACACATACGTGCGCGCGCACACACAGACACACACGCATGCACGCACATACACACACACGCTATTATTTGACCTTCACAACGGCAAAAATCGCTTTGCGACAAATGTACACAAATACACACACACATTAAATAGACACGCTGACCGTGATATGGACACGGAGATAGACATAAACATAGCCACAGCCACAGCCACAGCCGAAACCACACGAACACACACGCACACACACATGCACACATACACACTACTATTTGGCCTTGAAAACAGCAAAGATTGCCTTGCGACACATTGGACAGGACCCTCCTTGTTCCAGTATCTGCGTTGGATGAGTAATCGTCAAAATCAAAGAGTCATGTCACAAATGAATAAGTCATCGGGCGTGACCCTCTATGCACAAGTATCTGTGTCAAAAGTGATGTCAAAAGTGATGTCAAAAGTGATGCCAAAAGTGATGTCAAAAGTGATGTCAAAAGTGATGTCAAAAGTGATGTCAAAAGTGATGTCCAAAAAGAAGGAATCATGTGACATATGAATGAGTCATTGGACAGTATCATTCTATGCGCGACATTCATATTTCAAAGCTTTTTAAAATACTGGTCTTTTGTCTAGGATTAGATTCGTGATTGGAAAAAAAGAGTTTGTTCATGAGGGATACCGGTCTAAAAGAGAACACGACACTGCAAAAGTCGCTGAGCAACATGCGTGTGTGTGTTTGCGTATGTGAGTGTATGCGTGCGCGCACGCGGCATGTCCTTTCATATGTCCTCGGCGGGCACGTTCACACACATACATGCACACACGCACACAAACCCACACCCATGTGTGAGTAGAGGACATGTAAAAGAATATGACTGGTGCGAGCACACGTACAAATACACGCACACATGCACACACACACGCACACGCACACGCGCACGAAACGCACATGCACACGCACACGTTCGCGCTCACGCACATGCTCACGCACATGCACACGCACACACACATGCACACGCACACGCACACGCACACGCACACGCACACGCTCACGCACACTCTCACGCACACGCACACGCACATGCGCATGCACACGCACACGCTCACGCTCACGCTCACGCTCACGCTCACGCAAACGCATACGCACACGCAAAAGCACACGCACACGCACACGCACACGCACACACGCACGCATGCACACACGCACGCACACACGCACGCACACCCACACACACACCCGTGTGCGCACACACGCAAACCTTTTCGCACACATATAAACAAGCATATGTACACGGCGCAGGCACATGCTTTCTCGTCCTTGTCTTTGCAGAGCTCTTTCCACAACCCTTATGGAGCTCATGTGCGGAAAGCGACCTCCGAAGACAAGGCAGGCACTTCCTTGCTCCCACAACATTGTGCTTTCAGTGTTCCAAACATTCTGAAGTCCAAATTTGTGCATGGATTGCACTAGAAATTTCTGAAATTACTCAGTTTTCAGAATGTCTCCCCCGCAGAACATACCTGATAGGCACATGCGAGACACAAGACTCTGTGCGAAGACTTGGCCTCATCTGCGTGCACCACCAATGCCTCTCTAGGAGCGTCCAAGCAAACCACGCACACCTCGTCGCAGTCGTCCTCCTCCTCCTCAGAGTCGTTCTCGACTAGACCCATGCTCCGATGAACACACACTGCAAAGCCCGAATTGCGACATTGCTCGCACATGACATCCCCAAACCTTGTGCCCACAGAAGAAGAAGGCTTAGGACTAGAATCAGCAAAGACAGACTCGGCTCGTACGGCAGGTGACGCCCGCCGCCTGCCAGCCATAAAAGAGTCGGAACTCGCATCCATCATCGTGATGCTGCTGCTCTGGAGATCGTTGGGAGCCGTCGACACTTCAACGCCCACCTCATTCCCCGAATTGCCAACGGCTGATGCTGCACCACGGCCCCTGCGCCATAGGACAAATGCACAGGCGCCAAACAACAACACGCCTAGAGCGCCGCTTACTGCCCCCCCCATGATTGCCGCGTGATTTGATGCCCTCCCCGCGTTGGCAGCAGAAGGGTCAAGCGTTAGAGAAGCCATGGCATTGCCTGACGTGAAATGAAATGGATTGTGTCAAAAGTCAGCTCTAGAGTACAGCCAATCCCACTTGGGGTGACATTTTCGAAAGCTCAAAGCTCGAGCGTCTCTTTTGCCACGTTTCAGTGAAAAGAGACGTTCGAGCTTTGAGCTTTGAGCTTTGAAACAGCAATCGAAAATGTCACCCCAAGTGGGATCGGCTGTAATTCTACATGTACACTGTCCCAAAAGTCAGCTCTGTAGTAATCGTATGTAGTAAATTTAGCAGCGAGCTGACTTTTGAATTTTGTTACCTGATGTGGCAATTTGTATTGTTGCTCCACCGGGTGTGAGCCTGATGGCCTCCACCTTTGTCGTGTGCGTTTGGCAGGGGGAGAGGTGAGAAACAGTGAGTTATTGAGCGCGCGAGTGAGAA
>Ga0335398_10007212_pt1 | contig 13701 bp, 15 predicted proteins | sample BON03_FD_205742 | JGI IMG/M metagenome (GOLD analysis project Ga0335398, IMG submission 205742) | Freshwater microbial communities from Lake Bonney liftoff mats and glacier meltwater in Antarctica - BON-03 (spades assembly) (version 2) | ecosystem: Environmental > Aquatic > Freshwater > Ice >... | reverse complement strand
GGATCACCATCGCCCGAGGGCAACTCCGCAGCAGGAAGATCAAGCGCTTGCCCCAGTGCAACCGCGCGCAGATTCACGATTTCGTGCGGCGTATCCATGTTGAACGTAAACAGGCGCAAATGCTCCTCGTTGAAACGCTGTAAGATCCCGGCAATGCCATCGCTTTCCAGTGCCTCGACGGTTATCGTCAGCGGCACTTCGAAGGCCTGCCCTGCATAGCGTACGTCGACCTCGAACTCGCTTTCGATACCGCTTTCGGCCAGTCCGTCAGAGCGCAATTCGGCGCGCGTCTGGTCGGCCATTTCCTTCAGGATCGCGATGAGCTCCGCCGCGTCTGCACTCGTAGCCAGCCGCGAAAACGACCGCGCCGTCTCAGTCCGCATCTGTGTTGTCGCATCGCCCAGCGCACACAGCACGCCCGGTGAGACCGGCGAAACTGCGGGCCAGCTGCCCATCAACCGGGCCACCGCATTGATATGTAAAGGGCCTGCGCCGCCAAAGCCCATTAGGGCGAAGTGGCGTGGATCATAGCCTTGCTGCACCGAGATCATGCGCAGCGCGCCAAACATGTTCTCATTGACGATATCGATAATGCCCCGCGCTGCGGCCATCAGATCGATGCCGAGAGCATCGGCGATTGTCTGTACCGATCTTTTAGCGCCCTCGCGGTCAAGCTTAAAAGTTCCGCCTAGCAGGTTTTCGGGAAGGTAGCCGAGCACCACATTGGCGTCGGTCACCGTCGGCAAAGTACCACCCTTACCATAAGCAACTGGTCCCGGCACGGCACCGGCAGATTGCGGCCCAACCCGCAAAGCCTTGGTAAGTTCTGGGACATAGGCAATCGAGCCCCCGCCAGCACCCACGGTTTTCACATCGAGCGAGGAGGCGCGGACCGATAGATGGCCGACGTCGGTTGTCCGGACGCGGCGGGGTTCAAGGTTTTCAATCAGCGCCACGTCAGTTGAAGTGCCGCCGACATCCAAGGTCAGAATATTTTTTAGGCCCGAATTCTTGCCTACCCAAAGGGCTCCAGTAACTCCTCCGGCCGGGCCCGACATCAAGATGTTTACTGGATGTTCCTCGGCTTTTTGAGCCGACATCAGGCCCCCGTCTGACCGCAACAGTGATAATTTTCCATTCATCCCGGACTTGGCCAGCTTTTCGCGCAAGCTCGACACATAACGGCCCACTACCGGACGAACAGCGGCGTTGGCGACCGTCGTTAGGGTGCGCTCATATTCCTGCATCTCGGGTAGTACTTCGTGGCTCAGCGACACAGGAATATCTGGCATTAGTTCGCGCGCCAAAGCTCCAATGCGCGTTTCATGAGCACCGTTGACGTAGGCATTCATCAGCGAAACCGTGATGGCTTCCACACCCTGATCTTTGAGCTTGGTCAGGGCTGCCTCCACGCTGGCTTCATCTAAAGGACGGACCTCCTTGCCCGCCGCATTAATGCGGCCGCCCACTGTGACGGTGTCTTCCAGCGCTGCAAGCGGAGTCGGCTTGGGCCAAATAATCCAAGCCGCCAAGCCGCCAGGAACGTAGGACCTGGCAATTTGAAGAATATGGCGATAGCCCTCGGTCGTGATGAGGCCGACGCGGGCGCCTTTCCCTTCGAGCATGGCATTGGTGGCGACAGTTGTGCCGTGAAGAAAATATTCAATTTCCTTCGGATCTACTTTCGCCTCGCTGCAAATCGCTTCGACCCCGGTCAAAATACCTTCGGAACTGTCCTGAGGAGTTGACGGCGTCTTGTGACGCCAGAAAGCTCCGGTCGCTTCATCGAACAGCAACAAATCGGTGAACGTACCCCCGACATCGACACCCAAGCGGTAACCCATCTACGTTTCCTTTACTAATGAAACCGGCGGAAAGAGTGGCGCCTGCGCCACCATTCCCGGCAATTTTCTTCCAAATATTCCAGAAAGCCACGTGCTTGCGGCGATCAACTTCTCAAGGTCCATCCCAGTGGTGATTCCTGCCCGCTCGAGCATGTAGACAACATCTTCGCTGGGAACATTGCCTGCCGCGCCGGGAGCAAAAGGGCAGCCGCCAAGTCCGCCAAGCGCCGCATCGACCACGCTCGCGCCGGCCGCAATCGCGGCCCAGACATTGGCAAGTCCGGTGTTGCGGGTATTATGAAAATGGACGCGTACCGGCAGTGGATGGATCGCTTGCGCAACTCGCGCGACAAGGCGCCCAACCTGAGCTGGATCTGCTACGCCGATCGTATCGGCCAGTGCGATTTCGACAGGACCGGCCTGCGCCAACCGTTTCGCCATGGCCTCGACACGGTCTGCGCTGACCTCGCCTTCGAAAGGACACCCGAACGCAGCGCCAATGGTTGCCTGTCCGGTAAGCCCGGCGGCCTTTGCCATCGTTATGATGTCTCTTGCCGATTCAACCGATTCTTCGCTGGTCTGGCCTTGGTTTGCCATCGCAAACTTATCCGTGGCAACCGCGACGGCGCCTAGCTGGTCCAGTCGGCCCGTACCGACTGCGCGCTCGGCCCCTCTGCCATTCAAGACGAGCCCAATAAAGGTCACGTCTGGCCGGTCCGGCAATGCTGCACAGACGGCTTCGGCATCGGCCATTTGCGGCACGCGCTTCGGGCTCACGAAGCTGGTGACCTCGATGCGCCGCGCCCCAGCTTCTATAGCAAGATTGATCAAAGCCGTCTTGTCAGCCGTGGCAAAGATGCGTTGCTCGTTCTGCAGGCCGTCGCGCGGCCCAACTTCGACAAATTCGATTCTTGGGCATGTCATTTGATAGGCCATGGCATATTTGAATACAAAATCAAGAGCTCATCACTCAGCCGCTAATACGACTTCGGCATCCCGCTGATCCATGTGGGCGTTTGCATAAGTGTGAAATGCCCTCCTGATGTGGGAGGTAATGACAGCCTCGGCCCAGGCTGGGTCATGCCGCTCGAAGGCAGCCAGCAACTCCTCATGCTCACGAAACGACTGCTGTAAGTCTTCGGAGGTAAAATTCTGAACGGTTCGCCAGATAACCGGTTGTTCGATGAGCCTGGAGAGGACGTTGGTCAGGCGTTGAGATGCCGACGCTTCGAGAATGATGCTGTGAAAATGCTGGTTGTGATCGAGGAAAAGCTGCGTGTCTGGAATGTCGCTTGTGACAGCTTTCCTCAGGGCCTGGTTGTGCATTCTCATGCGCCCAATCTGCTCATCGTTTATGCGCGATGCAGCTCGGCGTGTGGCGCGACCCTCCAGCATTGCCCGCAACTCGAACGACTCCTCGACATCGTCCAGCGACCAGTCGGCCACGAAACTGCGTTGTGTTTCGTTCCGGCGGATAAGAAATTCCGCTTCGAGACGGCCCAGTGCTTCGCGAACCGGCGTGCGCGAAACACCGCACTGCTCAGCAAGAGACTCCTCGCCGACCTTTTCCCCCGATCGAAGTTCGCCAGAAAGAATTTTATCCCTTATCATCGAGTATGCTCGGTCGGATGCCCGCGACATTATTTTTCCTTTTTGGCCTTGACTGCTGATTTTTGTATACATAGGTAGAAGGAATTGCAATATGTTAAAGGTAGGTCAGCGGTGGACGAAAAGCGCATCAAGGTAATTGTTCCAATCCCGATGGACGCTGCGGGCGTTGCAAATCGCGCCAGTCAGCTGCCCGTAAATTTGATTTCCCCGGGCTTTAAGCCAGAATTTGTTGCGGTGGAGTGGGGTGCGGCTTTAGGCGACTCATATCACGACATGATGCTAATGGACTGGACAGTTTTCCAGGCGGGCATTGATGCTGAGAACGAGGGCTACTCTGCGGTCGTAATCGATACGGTCAGTGATTCGGGGTTGCGCGCCTTGCGATCCCGTCTGTCGATTCCGGTGGTCGGCCCTGGTGAGTGCGCATTCCAGACGGCAATGATGCTGGGTAAAAAGTTTTGCGTCCTAACAATGTGGGATGAATGGTTCCCACTCTACGAAAAGACTTTAACCGAATACGGTTTTTGGTCTCGATGCGCTTCGCTTAGGTCGATCAAGACGCGGCCCGATGTTGCCGAGCTACTCGCTGGCAAAGAGGATATTATATTCTCAAAGCTGAAGGCTGAGGCAGAGGCGGCAATGGCCCAAGACGGTGCCGACGTGATTGTGCTTGGTTCGACGACAATGCACCAATCGGCGAGCTGGTTGGCGGAGAACCTACCGATCCCCGTTATTAATCCTGGAGTAATGGCATATAAGCAGGCCGAACTGTTGGTGCAGCTTGGTCTATCTCATAGCAAAAAAGCCTTCCCCTTTCCTGAGGTTGGCAATGACGCGGGTATCCGCAAAGGGAGTGTTTAATGTCGAGTTGGACAGAAGCCGGGGCAGAGCAGGTGGCGCTCCCATATCCCTACTACATTGATATAGTCACCAAGCGCTACTTTGATGGTGTCGACAATAAGAACATGGAGCAGGTGTCCGTCGTCAGATAATTTGAGACTGTTGGCAGTTTAAAACAGGTGAGTGTTTGGGCTCATCCGGTTGGTTGATATTATGCGGCGATCTTGCGGCGAGCAGCACCTTCGCTGCCTAATGGGCTGGTCTGATATTGAACCTGATGAAAAATCTAATGGGCCATTATTCTCTAGGTTGGCGGGTCATTCCGCAATTGTGAGCCCTACACCAAGCAAAACGGTTCCTATAACAATCGCTAATTGGAAACCGATTGCAGCCAATGTCGGCTTGGCGAATATCTTAGAAATGTAGTAGTTTAGTGGCAGCCAAGCCAGAAGGATTGCGGCGATCCACCAAAATCCAAAAAAGAAAAAACCAGCTATAACGGAAATAATTGATAAGGTTGAGCCTATGTAGAATGCTGGAACCTGAGTGACATGATAATAGAGCGGGCTTCCATCAATGACTTGTCGGCCCGTAGATACTCCTGCCATTAGAAATCCCAAACCAATAGTGGCTATGATAAAATCCATTAAAGTGCTCCGCTCCAAGGCTACCGACCTCTGCAAATGTAGATATCACCACAGCTATGGGATGTCGACGACCTGCGTCCTCGCTTCACTATCCCCCTCAATATAACGCTGTGTTGTTTGGAGTGAGGAATGTCCTGCGAGCATTTGCACATCACGGAGTGAGCCGCCTACCGCCCTCTACAAGTGAAGATATCGCAATAGTCGTAGTCTTTCCCTTCTTCACCACCACCACTGCCAATCGGTTTATTCGCAATAAAGTACCCCAGCAAAAATAAACCGATGAATATGCCAAGTGCATATTTGATCAATTGAAAGTCAAATCTAAATTTGCCGTCGCTGCCTCTCCATATACAATATATGAAGTACCCTGTGACGATCGAAGCCACTGCGACGCTGACTAACGTTCCGGTCGACATGATAAATTCCTAAAACTGTCCGCTTCTAGATCATATCGACAATGCGCTTTCTAGCCTCAGAATTCGTCTGAGTGGTCTGAAGCGAGGAATGCCCTGCAAGGTCTTCTACATCTCGCAGCGAACTTCCAACGGTGGATAGGCACACGAAGGCGCCGAGGTATGCCCCTCTCGATCACATCGAATGGATGTTGAGGCAGGACGACATCGACCCGTATTTGAGGAAGGCGTTAGAGAAGCGCATCGAATAGACTGATAGTGCACTAGACACACGTTTTTCATCAATTTACACTTCCTGGCAAATGCAACATCTCACCAAAACAAGGCCCGCTTTCCATGTCTGATGATTGGGTTGTACTGCTATTTATCTATTTCCCAGTCGTTTTCATCCTCGCAACGTTTGGCTTTCGGATCGAAAAAAAAAGCCAGAGCATTGGGAAAGGGCTTCCCTTGGTGGACGGGGTGTCTGGGAGTAGTTTTGGCGCTCATCACGATCAAATCGGCAGGATTGCTTGGTTTAGCAGTTATGATCTCGGCAATTTGGTTGGCCTATATTTCCGAGAAAACTGACTTTTTGAAATTTCTTTCTGGGCAGGCTGATTTTCTGAGATCCAAATTGAACGCAACAAAGACAATTCATCCCGGACAACATACTCCTGCGTATAAAAGTCAAAACCTTCCTGAAGGGACTAAGGCCGATCTATCAAATGACGCCTACAAGCTCTGGTTAGCTTCAAAATATGATATCGTCTGGAATGATACGTTTAGGCAGTATGTTTGCCGGCAAAGGCTGTTTGACGAGTTAGACGCAGCGTTGGAACACGCTCACAGGCACCATCATGGTGAAACGGCTCTTCGCAGACCTGGAATAGAGGAAGAGGGTTTTGAAGAAACTGCACCTCCACCTGCGACACAGCAAGGCTATACTCATCGTGTTTCTCAAGTGGTGGATGAGCCGGTGGACGAACTGGCAGAGGTAAGAGCCGACGAACAGACCTCTGAAACTAAGTCTCTTTTTATGTCGCTGGCGTTGGCTGCCGCCATCGTATTCTTAATATGGTGGCTGCTGTCGTATGACACTCTGAGTACGTCGGATAAACCAACCCTTGCATCCAAACAGGCCACTTCTGCATCGTCTGACCAGCCATCTGATAAAAGCAACCGGTCAGTTCCTACCGAACAGGAAGAACTTTCCGCCGCATTTCAAGTTGTAACGGGTGAAACCAGTGTGTTCACCACACAGGATCAGTCAGGGGAAAAAATAATCATCAAGCCCCTCCGGTTGCTAAAAATGCCCTTCGGGCCAGTGCTGCTTGCCTCGAGAGAAATACCTGACGCCTGCCATGCCTGTATGGGCGCAATCGATATTTACTATCTGGATCAATCCGGTTCCTCATTTAGCGTCAAGAGGCGCTGGCCGAATGCCATTGAAGGTAGGGGGTGGGGCGACCTACCCGATTGGTCCATATCTAAGAAATTCACCACTTATCCTGCTATCTTTAGCGAGGCCGGGTATAGCAACATGGGCTCAACTAGTGGCTGGGCGAATTTGACTGAACTGCATCCGGATGGACCGGTCTCCTCTGACACGATCGAATTGAACGGAGAAGAATACTCTGGAACATCTTTCGACGGAAAAATTGCCAACATTTCAAAAGGGAAATCTTTCGAAGTTCACTTTACCGGCACAAAGCAATCGGTAGATCGGTATGTCTTTGATGGAACCAAGTTTGTGAAGGCCAACAAAGCGGACTAGCCTGCGGGCTAATACGTTCTATATTCCCACCTCCTTGGCATAGGGTACTGACAGAAATTGGTATTGAGGCCCTAGAACAAATGACAGAAGGCTGTTCCAAGGATGGGCGAAAGGATAATGGGGGACGACGCGACCCCCCCGGCGGTAGGCCGCGCTGGAAACCAAGCTCTGACGTCAGAGAGCTAGTTAAGCGCCTAGCTAGTTTCGGAATTGTTCAGAGCGATATTGCGAAGGTAGTTGGCATTAGCGAAGCGACGCTACAGCGACGTTGCCGCGATGAATTGCGGGTCGGAACCCTGAAAGCCAATGCTCAAGTTGCCATAATCGCATTCGAAATGGCGGTTTCCGGCGAATATCCAATGATGACAAAATTTTGGCTGGAGCGTCGTCTCGGATGGAGTGAAAAAGATTAGTCGAGTAGGGCCCAAACCCAACCGTCTGATGGCCATCTGATGGCCAAGAGCCATTCAACAACCTAACCGCATATAATAATGACGGCTAAGTTGTTGAAAAATTGGTGGGCGCTGACGGGCTCGAACCGCCGACCCTCTCGGTGTAAACGAGATGCTCTACCAACTGAGCTAAGCGCCCGAACTGTTCGTTCGGCCCGAACTTTCCGTTCGGAACGCCGCTAATAGCGCCGAAAGTTTTAAAATCAATTGCCAATGGTGAATTGTTATCCCGAAGGCTAAGGGCCGCGCATGACAGATCGGCATATTAAAGTATTCGCGACCGGCGGAACGATCGCTGGAAAGGCGGGATCACCGACTCGCCGGGATTATACTCCGGGGCAGATCGGGGTGGATCAGCTGCTTGCCGAAGTCGCTCGGCTGGACCTGCCTGCGAAGCTGGTTGGAACGCAATTTGCCAGCATCGGGTCGGAAGATATCGGTCCGGCATTATGGCGTAAATTGCACGATGCTGCTGTGGCGGCGATGGCGGACGATGCCTGTCAGGGGATCATTATCACCCACGGCACCGATACAGCGGAAGAAACTGCCTTTTTGCTCGATCAGACTTTGCCGACTACCAAGCCGGTGGTGCTGGTCGGGGCTATGCGGGCAGCCGATGCAGTGGGCAGCGACGGGATGCGGAATTTCGCCAATGCGGTGCGCGTTGCCGGCGATGCGGAGGCGGCGGGGCGCGGCGTGCTGTTGGTGATGAGCGACCATATCTTTGCCGCCCGCGATGCCCGCAAGGCGCGGACTGATGGGGTCGATGCATTTCGCGGGTTCCCCCGCGGGCCGGTTGGCCATGTCACGCCCACTTCGCTCGAATGGTTCGGCCCCCCGTGGCGGACCGGCGAATCGGCGCGGATGGAATTTCACGAAGAAATGCCGAAAGTCAGTATTCTTTATGCTTACGCCGGAATGTCAGGCGATGATGTGAGGGAGGCTGTGCGCGGCGGCGCTAGGGGGCTGGTGCTGGCGGGATTTGGGCATGGCAATGCGCCCGCTGTCGTTCGCACCGCCTTGGCAGAAGCTGTGCGGGGCGGAGTGCCAATTGTCCGGGCCTCCAAAGTCGATCAGGGGCTGGTCGACCGCGAGCCAGAAGACGACACCAGCGGCTTCATCGCCGCCCGCGCGCTCGGGCCGTCAAAATCGCGAATTTTGCTGCAAATGCTGCTCGCGAACGGGATCAGTGACCCCGTCCGCGCACAGGCAGTATTTGACCGGCGTTAAGGCGTAACGAGATATTTCTCGCCGGTGCGCATGGCGCGGTAATCGATCGCCGCGTCTTTCTCCAGCATCTGCTCCAGAGTGACCTTTGCCTTATAATGGCTGGCAAAAGTGGTGGTCATATTGTCCAGCACGCGCTTGCGCATCCGGACCACAGTTTCCATCCCGGCTTTTTGCAAGAACGGGAACAGCAGCCAGCCCGACAGGGTGAAGCCGAAGCCGTAAGATGGCGTCAGGATCGTCGCGCCAAGGTCAAGGCGGCCATAAATATACATCTTCTTGGCCTGATCTGAACCATAACGGCTGAATTCGGTCATCTTGCCAACTGCGACTTGCTCCATCGCCTTGAACACGGAGTCCGAATTCATTCCGCCGCCAATCGGATCAAAGCCGAGATAGGCCCCGGTTTCGTCGATTGCAGAGCGAAGCTGCGCCATGAAATCATCGTCCGATGAATTCACCACATGTTTCGCGCCCAAGCCCTTGAGCAGATCGACCTGTTCCTGCTTGCGCACGATGTTGACCAGATCCATCCCGTCTTCGAGGCATATCCGGTTGAGCATCTGGCCCAGATTGGACGCCGCGGCCAAATGGACGATGGCCTTGTGGCCTTCCATTTTCGCGGTTTCAACAAAGCCCAGCGCAGTCATCGGATTGACGAAAGCGGATGCGCCGTCTTCGCACGAGATGTCGCCCAAAGGCAGGCACATAGCGGCTTCGGCGATGGCGTATTCGGAGAAGGCACCACCCGGCACACAGGCAACCCGCTGGCCGACCAGTGCCTGCGCTGCAGGATTGTCACCCGCTGCGACAACAGTACCGGCGCCTTCATTGCCCACAGGCATGCGCTGGCCGTGACGGCCCTTGGAACCGCTAAGGAAAGGCTCGGGCATTTGCGCGACGATTTTACCGGGCGAATATTCCGCATTTTCCAGATCAGCGGCGCTGAACAGCAAGGCGAGATCGGACGGATTGATCGGCGCGGCTTCCATCTTGACCAAAACTTGCGCACCCTTGGGCTCAGGGAATGTGCTTTCCGCGACTTCTACCGTCAGTGTGCCATTTGCTTCCAGCGTGGTGAAAATCTGTTTGCCAGTTGTACTCATGAATTTCTCTCCTGATTAATGTTGTTGTCTTCGGGATATTTGGCCGCCACAAAATACAGACCTTGTGGCGGTGCGTTCAAGCCGAGTTCGTGCCGGTCTGCGGCAGCGAGGGCTTGTCCGATTTGCGATTCTGTCCACCGACCCATGCCGACGAGTGCAAGGCACCCTACCATAGACCTGACCTGATGATGCAAAAAACTGCGCGCAGCGGTGTCGATAATGACCCAGTCATCTTCACGGCGTACATCCAGCCGGTCCAGGGTCTTAATCGCGCTTTCAGATTGGCAATGCGCGGAACGAAATGTGGTAAAATCATGATGACCGACAAGTGTTTGCGCGGCGCGGTGCATCGCTTGATGATCCAGATCAGGGCGAACATGCCAGGCGCGATTTATGTCCACGGTCAACGGCGCGCGGCGATTGCGGATCCGATATTGATAGGAGCGCCCGATACTTGAAAACCGTGAATGCCAATCGCCGGGCTTTATCTCGCAATCGATGACCGCAATCGGATCGGGGCGAAGTACTGCATTTAATGCCTCCATCAGCCGAAAAGGCGTGATGTCCTTGGCAATATCGACATGGCTACGCATCGCGAGCGCGTGGACGCCCGAATCGGTTCGACCGGCAGAATGAAGTGTGACCTTCTCGCCCAGAATCGCAAACAGCGCTGCTTCCACGGCCCCTTGCACGCTGGGTTCGTTTTTTTGACGCTGCAATCCAAAGAATGGGGTGCCATCAAATTCCAGGGTCAGCGCGAAACGGGTCACGCCAGTTTCGTTCCCGCCGGAACCGCTTTGCCGCGCAGGAAATCTGCCGCGTCCATCACCGGTTTACCGGCGCGCTGAACTCGCCGCAGGCGCACAGCGCCGGACCCGCAGGCGATGGTCAGCGCTTCGTCCAATGTTGTGCCAGCGGTACCGTTCCCATCCACCATCTCAGCCTTAAGCACCTTGACCCGCTCTCCATCGAATTCGAACCATGCACCGGGGAAGGGGGCAAAGGCACGTATTCGGCGCTCGATAGCCTCGGCAGATTGCGAGAAATCGATCTTCGCTTCCGCCTTATCGATCTTGGGCGCGTAGCTGGCTTCGCTATCGTCCTGCAAAACCGGACGCAGCATCGGCAAATCAACCAGCGTGCCGACCATCAATTGCGCGCCGATCTCCGCCAGTTCCTCAGTCAATTCGCCTGCTGTCTTGTCCTCCACCGGGGTCCGCGCGGTCGCCAACATGGGGCCGGTATCCAGACCAGCCTCCATCTGCATGATCGTGATTCCGGTTACCTCGTCGCCCGCCAGTATCGACCGTTGGATTGGCGCTGCACCGCGCCAATGCGGCAACAGTGATGCATGGACATTCAAACACCCGTCTTTCGGGGCATCAAGGATCGCTTGCGGCAAGATCAGCCCATAGGCCGCAACAACCGCAATATCCGCGCCCAGCGCAGCAAACTCGGCCTGTGCCCCGGGATTCTTCAGCGATACCGGGCTACGGACTTCTATCCCGCGCTCCTCCGCCGCCATCTGAACTGGCGAGGGCTGCAGTTTCTTGCCCCGGCCCGCCGGGCGTGGCGGCTGGGTGTAAACGGCGACTAGGGTGTGGCCCGCCTCGGTCAACGCGGCCAATGTTGGCACGGCGAAGTCGGGCGTTCCCATGAAAATGATGCGCATGACTCGGTAGGTCGGCCTTCCTATTGCGGGGCGCAACCCCTATCCTCCACATCATGGCATCGCAAGAGATCGAAACACTGGCATCAGCCTTGGCACGGCTTCCCGGCCTCGGCCCGCGGTCTGCGCGCCGGGTCGTGTTGTGGCTGGTCAAACGGCGTGAGACGGCGCTGGTGCAATTGCTCGATGCGATGGTGCAAGTGCGAGACCGGCTGGTGGAATGTCAGACCTGCGGTAATGTCGACACGCAAACCCCTTGCGGTATTTGCGCCGACCCGCGCCGTGACCAAACCTCCATCTGTGTGGTCGAGGATGTCGCTGACTTGTGGGCACTTGACCGGGCGCGGCTATTTACCGGCCAATATCACGTACTGGGCGGGAAACTGTCCGCGATGGATGGCGTAAGGCCAGAGGATCTGAACATCGGATCCTTGCTCGAGCGGGTGGCAGTCAAAAAGGACGGCGCCGGAATCGAAGAAGTCGTTCTGGCGATGAATGCGACACTGGAGGGGCAGACAACCGCCCACTATCTTGCTGAACGGTTGGAGGAATTTCCGGTGCGGATTACCCAATTGGCACACGGCCTGCCGGTCGGCGGGGAACTCGATTACCTCGATGAAGGCACTTTGGCGCAGGCGCTCAGGGCGAGAAGGCCGGTGAGGTAGTTGTTCCAACTCTTGCGGCAACGCAAAACCCACACTATCTGAGCGATATGGCTATCCGTAAAATCCTAGAAGTGCCGGACCCCCGGCTCAAAACCGTGTCGACTCCGGTCGAAAAGTTCGATGACGAGCTGAAAACGCTCGTCGAGGACATGTTTGAAACGATGTATGACGCGCCCGGTATCGGCCTTGCTGCGATCCAGGTCGGTGTGCCTTTGCGCCTTTTGGTGATCGACCTGCAGCCCGATGATCCGGATGCTGAGCCCGAAGAATGCACTGAACATGGCGGCCACAGCCACACGCACCAGCGCACGTTGAAAGAGCCGCGCGTTTTCGTGAATCCAGAGATTCTCGATCCGGCAGAGGAACTTGCGACATACCAGGAAGGCTGCCTGTCAGTCCCCGATATTTACGCCGATGTTGACCGCCCGTCGATGTGCCGTGTCCGCTATCAGGATATTGACGGAACCGTGCACGAAGAAAAGTTGGACGGAATGATGTCCACTTGCATCCAGCATGAAATGGACCACCTCGAAGGCATCCTGTTCATCGACCACCTCAGCAAGCTGAAGCGTAACATGGCGCTGAAGAAGTTGGACAAGATGCGCAAGGCGGCTTGAGGCGGGGGAAGCCTGCCAAAAGCTCTGGTGTTCACTCTCCGTTCCGCCTAACATTCCGGGATGGACCCCATATTTCTAACTCTGATCGCATTGTTCGGCGGCCTCCTCCTTGGCGGCGTTGTCGGCTGGTTCGTTGGTTCGCGCCCAGTTGCGGAGTGGCAGAAGCGCCATGGCGAACGCGATGCGGAGGCTAAGGAGCTTACGGACAAAGTCTCCCGCATGGCGCCAGAACTTGCCACGATGAGCGACCGAGCGGTGCGGGCGGACACGCTGGCGGCGCAGCTTGATGCGAGCCGTGAAGAACTCACGACGCTGAAAACACAGGCTGCCGGGTTCGAGGAGCAGAAGAAGATGCTCGTCGAAACGCGCGAGCAATTGCTCAAGGAATTTCAGAACACTGGATCGCAAGTGCTGGGCAAGGCGCAGGAGGCATTTCTTACGCGCGCGAATGAGCGGTTCGGCAATTCGGAAAAAACCAATAAGGAAGCGGTTGCGGCACTGCTAGAGCCAGTCAATCAGCGGCTGAAAAGCTACGAAGATCAGGTCGCCAACCTGGAAAAACAGCGGGTCGATTCGTTTGGCCAGCTTACTGGTCTGATCGAGACCATGCGGCAGGGGCAGGAAGAGGTGAAGCGCGAGGCGCAGCGTCTCGGGAATTCGCTCACGAATGCTCCCAAGGCGCGTGGTCGCTGGGGCGAGCGTGCCTTGCAGAATGTGCTGGAGCAATGCGGTTTGTCAGAACATACCGATTTTCAGCTCGAACATTCCGTCGATACCGAAGATGGTCGCTTGCGCCCTGATGCGATAATCAATGTTCCGGGCCAGAAGAAGCTAGTCATCGACGCCAAGGTGTC
>Ga0335398_10007210_pt1 | contig 13703 bp, 17 predicted proteins | sample BON03_FD_205742 | JGI IMG/M metagenome (GOLD analysis project Ga0335398, IMG submission 205742) | Freshwater microbial communities from Lake Bonney liftoff mats and glacier meltwater in Antarctica - BON-03 (spades assembly) (version 2) | ecosystem: Environmental > Aquatic > Freshwater > Ice >... | reverse complement strand
TTTCATGGGTGGACTTTGACCTGCCGTCAATGACCAGCTTACGTGTAAATTCTTCACTCATCGAACGAAAGCCCACAACCTGGTTGCATGCTTTCTCATAAATAGTATTTTTGCTCATAATTTTTTTGATTATGGGCATGATACTAATTTTATGCAGAATCCTCAGGCTACCTCCCGAAAGGGAGGTTTAGTTCAACACTGTATATGAAATCATAGCACCCTGCGGGATTCTACGCTTCATATACTAACCGTTGGCAGAAATGCAAGACAAAAAGAATTTCACAATTTACAGAATCAACCAATATTTTCGTAAACTGCTACTGTGAGGAAATCTGCTATTATAGGACTGGATTTTGTAATCGATAAGTTGACAAACTCAATTGAAAATGTTCAAACAGGCGATAATTTTCCAACTGAAATTTCACTATTAAGCTCTTCCGAATTAAAAAATATAACGAAGAAAAACGGATGGAATTTTAATTGGAAATCCGAATTTAAACAACCCGAAAAAGATATATACTAACTAACCATTGTAGGAAACCCGAGCATTATTCAATGGCTCGTCAGCTTAGAAGTAAAAGAGGACCACGTCTATATGCACTTAATAGAAAGTGCTTCGTTTAATATAGGAAAAACAAAAGTTTATCTGGGGATTCCAGGGAATTTAGTTGCCTTTGCCTGCAAACTGTCATTTCAAAGAGGTGGCGAGGGTTATGTGTCATTTATAGCCAAAACAAAATTGATTGACCATTATATTGGCACTTTGGGAGCAGTTCATTTTGGAGGTTATTTAATGGTCATAACTACTGAATCCGCATTAAAATTAATTGGCAAATATTTTAAAACATAACGATATGGGACTTATAAAAGAACCTTTGGATGTTGATTTTGTAGTAGAATCAAGACCATTGACAGAAGCAGAGAAAAAGGCCATAAGCGAATTTATTAAAGCTGACAAAGAAAAGCGCTTAGCAAAGAAAAAAAGGTTGACTAAAAGAAAATCTAAAAGAACGGAAAATGTAAACTGAATACGAAGAACTTCTGCCAATAACTAAACATTCTGACGGCTGGAACAGCCTAGTCTGACCCTTCGACAGGCTCAGGGTACATTCACATCATTGGGTCCACTTCACGGTGTTGGGAATTAGGGTTACTATGGGGAATGGTTTTCCCTGTTTTGCTTTTTAATGGTTGGAGGATGAAAAAGTAGGCGGTTATAGGTTATTCGTTTGCTTAATTTTATTTTATTTCAGGAGATTAAGTCCACTTTTTTCATGGTTTAGGAGTGATTTTTGGGCTGTTTTTACCATTTGGGCATACCTGTCCCGTTAAGCTGCTGACTAAGGACGACAGGTAGTTTTTTTGGCCTTTCGATAGATGGAAGTATGACGCTGCTTTCTTTTCGGTCAAAGATTCGAAACAAGTAGCGCAATCCGTAAACGGTGTATTTAAAGAAACTGTCGGAAGGAGTGTGGTGTTTCCGTTTTAGGAAATGGAGGTAATCCTGAATGACTTCATCGTCAAGCTCGAGCAGGTCACAGTTGAGGTGCAGTCCCATATGAGCCAGACATCGGGCATAGTTGGTGAGGGTACTTTGGCTTTTGCCTGAAATGGTTATCGACCTGCGGAGTCTTTTGAGCTGTAAATCAAAGCCTGGCACATTTTCACAGGCTTTTTCAATGGTAGATTGCTTTTTTTTTCATAGCTTAAAATGTTGAATATTAACGATAAGTCTAATGTAGGAAGAAACGGCAATAAATGCTGGCTTGCTACCATAGCAGGATTCGTTCAACAAAACCTTGGATACAATGGGCGGTACCAATTAACTATGATATCCAGTATCTTTAAGAAGTCAGGAGTTAGTTATAAAGCAAACGTCTCCGAATGCCCGCCGTCCACAAGCCCTGACCGTTGTGTTTAATGCTAAGAGCGACACAGTAAACGCACATTTGGCACATTTACAAGCTCAAATACACATAATGATTCTTCAGCTTGCCAAAGAGTCAAATTTTGCCGACATAGGGGCTAAATGAAAATCCAAATACTTAAATCGTAACCAAAAAGATTATTTGCATGCCAAGATTGGATAAAGAAACAAAAGAGAGGATTAAGAAACTTGAATATAAAGAACTTCAAGATATTGTGTTAAAACTAGCATCTAAGGAAAAATCAGTTTATGATTATGTATTTGCTAATTACCTTGATAAAGAATTTGGCGAGCAAGAAATATTTGAAACAACAAAAACTGATTTAGAAATTATTTTTCAGAAAAGGTATAAAGGATTTTCTGAGCAATTACAAATGGCAAATATGTTAGGTGCTTGTATCAAAAGGATTAATGAGTTTACTAAGATTTCAAAAAATAAGACTTTAGAAGCATCCTTACTATTACATATTCTTGAGACCCCATTTTCTTTAACCACAAATATGTTTGGAACCTGCTTCACTCAATATGATACAAAAGTTGCTATGATTCTAAAACGATTAATTAATATAGTTACAAAAAAGCTTCATGAGGATTATCGGATTGAATATGAGGAAATATTGAATAACTATCTTCAAATACTTCATCGAACGTCAGGACATATAAATACAGTGTATAATTTACCAAAAAAGATTTGATGAAAAACAGACTAAGACAAAGCTTAATAGATTTCAATTAAACATTTTGCTAAATGATGAACAAAAATTTGGATTCATCTATTTGCTGAATCAAGGAGTATTTTGTAGTACTTGCGGAGGAACTTGTGAGAAAGGGATTGTAATCAAGGAGACTTATTTAAATTCATTAAACAACATCATGATTAAGGGGAACTGCAAAGACTGTAATGGAAAAGTAGCAAGGATAGTGGAGTTTAGGGAGGATAAAGATTTTTTTAATAAAGCTAATGATTTTATAGAGTCGATTGATAAATGAACAATATGTTATGCCGACCCTTCGCAATCATAAACATTGCCAAGTTGCTCGAAAAGAACGACACACAAACCAAAACGTGACAAAAAGTAGGAATGCCCTCGTACGTGGACTGACTGCGGAGAATAAAGCACTAAAGCACAACACGCTGTATATTTCATTGGCGGTTTTTTGGAACGCAAACTTTTGTATTTCAATTTTCCTTATCTTGAATCTTGATAAGTTTGAGCTATGAACTCGCCAACAAAACATACAGCAATTCGTTGTGCACTATTTAAAAAATGACCGAACTAACCAAGAAAATATACTACGCTGACCAAAATATTCTAAATAGAATAGAATCGGAATTTAAGCTTATTGAGGGAAAAGATTGGTATAAATTATATCAGAATAAAGCGGACAACTCGTATTGGCGACTTGACGTGTGGGACAAATATCAGGAGCAATTTTTTGTTCGACTTGAATCAACCGAGAATTGGATTGAATATGACGACCAAAAATTGAGAATGTAATTATTAAAAACGCATCGTGGAACAACTGACCAAATATGTGTTTGGAAAAATTGTGATAAAAAGGCTCTGAATGAAATGGTTATTTGCGAATTTCACGCTTATACTGAAATGGGATTAAGAAAATAAAAGATGGAGCAAAACACTCAACAAAAATACGATTTGATTTGCTTTACGGATTTAGCATATGAATTTGACTTTTCGGACAAAAAAGAAACTGAAAAGAAAATAAAAAGACGTTTAAAATATTACAAACTAGCAAATTATAACCAAGAACGCATAGAATATATAAGAGTCTTAAAAAATGACCTTTATTCCGAAATATCTTTGGGAACTAAATCAAAATACTTTCAAAAATCAAAAAGTAATTATGCGGATTTAGAAGATTATAAGTTTGAAAAAATGAAAATATTTTATTTAAAAAAATACGATTTGATAAGCGAAAACGATATGAATGGAATATTGAATTTTGCCATTTATTTATATCATATGCGATAAAAATAACATTGCCTAATAACTAAGCATTCTGACGGCTGGAACAGCCTAGTCTGACCCTTCGACAGGCTCAGGGTCCACTTCACGGTGATGGGAGTTAGGGTTACTATAGGAAATAGTTTTCCCTCTTTTGTTTTTTAGCGTTGGCAGATTAAAAAAGTAACTGATTTTGTTGAACCAGTTAGCTGGTAGCCCCCTTTGGTCGAAACATGCCACTGTATGCAGTTCTCCGGTCTTGCAACAAGGATACTTTCTGAGCAGGGAAGCTGGTTTTCCCCCTACTTCTAATACGACCTGACCGATTTGACTGTCAATATTGACTTTGTGGGTAGCCTTGAAGGCACTGGCCAGGATGCCATAATGCCTGATTCGGGTAAAGCCCTTGGGTAAGATCCCGATTCTCGGGACAAGTTATGAAAGCCAAACCTTCTAAGCCTTCATCGTCAACACGTTATGGAGCATATCCAAATCGAAAGTTTTTCGTATTTTTAACGTATGCACTATAAAAAGTTTTTAGAAATCAGAGCAGATAAGCGATTTGGGAAACCTTGTATTAAGGGAACCCGAATTACCGTTTAGGATGTATTGGACTGGCTATCTAACGGGATGGATCTAGAGGATATTAAATCTGATTTTGAGGAAGTTACATTCGATGCTGACTTTATCGATATTAATGCAATGCATGGAACGCCGCCGAAAATTGTTTATCCCAACACTGGAAACCTAACAACTAAAAACATCACTGAACTTTTGATGGACAATATCCTCAGAATTAATCATTATCTCGACGCTAAATCTAATGACATTCTTGAACTGATAAAAGCTCCATCGGCTGACAGACTCATTTGCAAATGGAACAGCAAGGAGCTACTTTTATTGATGTTTGTAAGGCTTAGCCTACAGAGCTTAGCTGGAAGTTATGACCAATTTAACGAAATGACAAATTCTAAATATTAACATGGTAAAATTTGCCAATCGATTAATGGGGAGTTCTAAAAATCAAACGCAAGGATATCAGTTAGTAATTCTAGCGATGCAACCAAGTTTATTGTGGGTCCCAATATTTAGTCTTATTTTCAGGATTAAAACCGGCTCACTAGGTGTGAGCAAACTAAAATGTATAGCCTGTCCAGATTTTTCAGAAAAGCCATTTTTACAAAGCCGATTGGAAAGAGCTTGAGGAAATTCCACCTAGGGTGGGACACGTTTTAGCGAGTTAAATCGAATACCTTTAAAAACTTATTAAATTATAAATTATTGAAATTGAATTAATAATATGAAATCAATACACACCTCAATAATTCTCTTGCTGACATCAGGTATCCTACTTTCAGCCTGTACTTCCCAAGGTTCATTTAGCTTTAAACAAAATGAAAAAGTTGTCTTCTTGGGGAATGCTTTCTTTGAAAATGCCATTGATAACGGAGAAATTGAAACCACAATCTCCCTTTGCTTCCCTAAAAAAAACATCACTTTTCGCAACATTGGTTGGAGCGGAGATAATGTCTACGCACACACACGCACACGGGCACGTGGAGGGGGACGATTTGGAAATCCTGACAAAGGCTTTGGGATATTGACCAATCAGATTAGTGGTCTTAAGCCAGACAAAATTTTCATCGCTTACGGTTTTAATGAATCCTTTGATGATGACCAAGGTATTGATTCTTATGGCAAAGGCCTAAACCAGCTTTTGGAAATGCTCAGTCAGCATTGCCCCGAATTGATCCTTATTTCCACCATACCTATGGAAAAAGGTTTTGGAATACCTGCGGAGCACATTGAAGCTCAAAATAAGAAGCTTAAAAATTACACTGAAATGACTAAAGGTATAGCCATCAAAGGAGACCATTCTTATGTTGATTTATTTACTCCCTTAAGTAAGGAAAATAAATACACAACCAACGGCATACATCTTACCGTAAATGGATACCGTAAAGCAGGAGAATTGATTGCACAAGCATTGTCATTTCCGGCACCAGCGATTAAAATTGACTCTGAAAAGGCTGATCAAATCCGGAATACTATTATCAAAAAGAACACCCTTTTCTTTCACCGATGGCGTCCACGCAATGATGCGTTTGTATATGGAGAACGCAAAGATGAACAAAGGATTGCTCAGGAAGAACCTGCACAAATTGAACCATTTATCGCAAAACAGGAAGCAGCAATTACATTACTACTTGAAGACTTATGATGATGAATAGTAAAAGAACATTCCAGTTGCTTATTTGCATCAGTTTGTTAGCTCAAAGCTTACAAGCGCAAAATGACCTACAGGACATACCAAAAGCAAACCTCGAGAAGGAGCTAGCTTCCTTTTCGGTCCTTGATGGCTTTGAAATCAGTCTCTATGCAGCAACTCCCATGATCGAAAAACCTACCCAAATTAATTTTGACAGTGATGGTAGGCTCTGGGTTTCTGGTAGCCGGATCTATCCTCAATTAAACGTAAATGAGGAACCCAGCGACCGGATAGTAATACTTGAAGATACTGACAATGATGGTGTGGCCGATAAGTCTTCCATTTTCTACGATAAACTCATTATCCCTGGTGGCGTTCTTCCAGACAACCAAGGTGGAGCCTATGTTGCAAATGGTGACAAACTCATTCACTTAAGTGATACAGATGGTGATGGAAAAGCTGATAAATTAGATGTCTTACTTACAGGTTTCGGAACAGAAGACACACACCATACCCTTCACCGCCTTGGTTGGGGGCCAGGAGGGCAGATGTATATGCTTCAAGGTTATTACATTTCGTCACATGTCGAAACCGCCTATGGACCCCGTCATCTTAACGGCGGAGGTCTCTGGACCTATGACACAGACACGCGACGTCTGGAAATATTCACAAAGGGGCATGTAAATCCCTGGGGGCACTCGATCAGTTATTGGGGGCAGTCTTTCGAGTCAGATGGCGCAGGTACAGGCTTTGGACACAGCTTCCCAAACTCGGTTTTTATGGCTTCTCCTGGCGAAACACTTGCCTTACCCACACTTACCCCTAAAAGACCAAAAGCCAGTGGTCTTGAAATTATTAGCGGAAAACATTTTCCGCCGTCATGGAAGGGTAATGTCATTACAAACGATTTCCGAGCACACATCACAGACCGTTACTCAATAGAAGCGGATGGAAGTTCTTATAAAGCGACACTTGAGCCTACTTTCTTAAAGTCGACACACAAATCTTTCCGTCCCATAGATATCAAAATGGGGCCAGATGGAGCCCTTTATGTCGCTGATTGGTATAGCCCAATTATACAACACGGAGAGGTTGACTTTCGTGATGAACGCAGAGATCACCAGCATGGTAGAATTTGGCGAATTACAGCAAAGGGAAGGCCACTGGTTCAAAAACCTAACTATAAGGAGTCGAGCATTCCTGAATTGTTAGAACTCCTGAAAGCAGATGAAAACTGGGTGAGGCTCTTGGCCAAACAAACGCTAAAATCAAGAGAAGCCAGCCAGGTGATGTCGGCTATAGACAAGTGGTTGAGTACTCTGGATCCACAGCACTCTGATTACGATCATCACCGGCTCGAAGCACTCTGGACTGTGCAGACCCTGAATTTAATAGATATAGATCTGTTGAAATCTGTATTACAATCGAATACAGCAGGTGCTCGTTCAGCCGCTGTTAGGGTTCTCTACTATTGGAATGAAAAAGTGCCTGATGCCCATGACTTACTCAAAACAGCCGTTCAGGACTCAGATCCCAGTGTGCGACGCGAAGCGATTACTGCACTGAGCCAATTCAAGTCAGTTGAAGCCTTCGACATTGCACTACTTGCCTATAATGAGAATATGGATGATTCTTACTCGTTTGCTTTGCGTCAAACCTGTCGCATATTATCAAAATCTTGGATCCCTTCTGTCCTTAACGGTAACTTGATACCTCAAGCAGACGATACTGCACTCATATTCGCACTTAAGAGCACAGAAGACCCTAGAGCAACTCAGCCTTTGATTTATTTATTTAAGAATAGTGAAAACCCGGATGCGGACATCCTGCCTGTTATTGGTCGCTTGGGTAACGCTGAGCAGCTAAATTTCCTTACCGACATTGCCAGTTCGCAAAGCAGTCCATATACAACCAAGGCAGCAAATGGTTTACTAACTGCAGCTAAAGATAGAGGTGTATTTCCCAATGAAAATCAAACTAAGGTGCTTCAAAATCTCTTCGCGTCTACAAAGGATGACGACCAGGCAACTGCTTGCGCTCTGGTAGGTCATTGGAACAGTAAGGAATTTACTGATGTACTGAAACAAAATCTCACTAAGCCGAATGCAAGTTATGCTATTAAAAATAGTGCTGCGGAAGCCCTGGCCATGTTCGGTACGGACGATATTCGTGATTTCCTTGTTCAAATTATTAGTGAAGACCATTCCATCAACACAACCAAGCTGGCAGTATATTCACTTGTACAAGTTGACATGGAAAAAGGGATTGAAGCAATAGCTAACACTTTGAGCAAAGAAATTGATGACTCAACAATTGAATACCTCATAAGGAGAATAGTAAGAATGGAAGGTGCCTTTAGGGCTTTAAGCTCAGCGTTGGAAGGAAAGACGATAGCCTCCGAAACCGCCAGGTATGCTTCTCGTTATGTACAGGTATCTGGACGAGAAGGAGCAGAAGAATTAATAGCTGCTTTGGCCAAAGCAGGCGCTATACAAATCAATTCTGCTGCCTCGAATAATGACCAAAGGACCATGGACCTCATCTCAAAATTAAAAGGTGGTGACGCAGAGAAAGGAAAAGAAATATATCATAGATCTCAACTTGCTTGCATTTCATGCCACAATCTCAAGGGAGAGGGCTTATCTGATATCGGCCCGGACTTAGGGAGTATTGGTGCTAGTGCCCCGGTGGACTATATCATTGAGTCTTTAACTGAACCAAGTAAAAAGATAAAGGAGGGCTATAAATCATCTACAATTACTACAGGAAACGGAGATTTTTACAATGGTTCAATAATTTTTGAAGATGCGAACAAGATTACAATAAAAACTTCTACAGGAGCTGAAGTCTCCATCCAAAAAAATAAAATTAAATCTCGCAAAACAAGCAAGGTTTCAATGATGCCAGCAGGTCTGACAGATGCTTTAAATGAGAGTGAACTAATTGATCTTTTGAAGTACCTGACTGAACTTGGGAAAAGTCAGTGATTGGAGTTTGTCTATCAATAGGTGGATTGAAGAAAAAAGATACCAATTTCTCCCAGAGCTAATTAATTTCTCTTGCTAACTAGGGTGTTAAAACCCTAATTTTTTAATTTTATACAGATCCTATGTAAGGCCGATTTTTCTAATGGTGCTTGAAATGGAAATCATTAACCCGCATGCTGCTGGCATCGATATTGGCAGTCGTTCGAATTTTGTAGCCGTGAGTCAAGCCCTTGAGGACGTAAAAGAGTTTGGCGTGTACGCCGAGGATCTGTCAGCTATTTGTTGTCACCTTATAGCGCTATGGTATTACCTCTGTAGCTATGGAAAGCACGGGTGATTATTGGCAAAATCTCTTTACAGAACTCATAAAGCGCAACTTAGAAGTAATCCTCTGCAATGGTAAGTTTATTAAACATGCCAAAGGTAAAAAAACCGATGTTAAAGATGCCCGTTGGACACAAAAGCTACATAGATGGATTATCACGGAACCCCGATTGAAAAGTCGGGGCAGACTGTGGGAGATCTCTTATTTCAATGGTTGGCAATCATAAACGGGCTGATATAAGCTTAGCGAAATTCAAAATGGAAACAAGAGAAGTCGGAAGAGCCCATAATACCTATGATTGTAGTGTGAACAAAATCAAGGATAGGGAAGGGGCGCTACTTTAGAGAAGCGAATATGGAATTAATACTATTCCTACTGGCTTTGTCCTATTCGGCTGAAATTATAAGTAGTTGATTCTAAATGCCGCTATATGTTTGTTCAAATAGGAAGAGAAAGTACGAGTGATTCATTTAGCCTATGAATTATACATATGCTGGATAGATTCATGTGAAAAGCAAATGAAGAACGCTATCGGTAAGCCGTATGAGGGAAAACTTCATAGCCTGTCCTGTATTTAACAGGATACGGTTTGATGAAGGGGCTGCTGATAGTTCACTATTTATTGCTACTTTTAAAAGTATTAATAGGAGTAAGCTATCAGGCGCTACTCTACGCAGCAACCCTGGGAGTCAGGTGTTGCACATTGCTAAACGAGTTGGAGACTGCCTGATATCATACATGAAACATTTTTTTACCGAAAATAAAATTATGTCTAAACTCTATTTTGAAGAACAAACTTTTTTAAAGCGGAAAAAATTAAGAGAGATTGGTGCAGCAACTAAATAGGAAATTTTAAATGTAAATTTGTAAAATCAACAATTATTTATCATGACGCAAAAGAATGAACCTCAAAAAAATTCAGAAAATAATCTCTCTTTTCAAAAAAAAGTATGGATAGTAACTGGAATACTTGCTTTAGCAATAATTGTCTTATTGCTTTTGAAAGTCACATTTAGCGTTTTTTTATTAGTATTAGCAGGAACCCTCATAGCTATATTTTTTAGAGGGTTGAGCAATTTGATTCAACGGAAAACAAAATGGAAAGAAGGCATATGCGTAGCTATTTCCATTATGAGCACCTTGTTAATAGTTGCGGGATTGTTCTGGTTGATGGGAGCAAAAGTGCAGGGACAAATAGCTGAACTAATGGAAACGCTGCCTAAAACAATTGATAATGCAAAGGCGAAATTGAATAACAGTTTAATAGGCGAAAAAATTGTGGATAAGCTATCCTCAAAAAATTCAATGGATAAAGTACAAGTGTTTGCCGGACAATTTTTCCAGTCCACATTCGGGGTGTTAGGAGATATCTATGTGATTTTATTTATTGGGATTTTCTTCACCATTTCACCGAAAACGTACACCAAAGGTATGGTGCAACTAATACCGTTAAAAGGACAAGAAAAGGCAGATCAGGTGTTAAATAAATTAGGCGACCAATTACTTAATTGGCTCAAAGGAAAATTATTTTCCATGTTTGTTGTGTTTGTTTTAACAGGCATAGGCCTAGCTATCATTGGAATACCGCTTTGGCTTGTGTTAGCTCTTTTAGCAGGATTGATTAGCTTCATTCCCAACTTTGGACCGTTGCTTGCGTTGATACCAGCTCTACTGGTGGCTCTAATGCAAAGCCCTCAAACCGCTGCTTTGGTTGCTGGACTTTATATTCTAATTCAGTTTATTGAAAGCAATTTTATTACAACACTTGTACAGAAAAAATTACTTAACATGCCTCCGGCACTCATAATAATTGCACAGTTGATAATGGGTGCGCTGACAGGCGCATGGGGTTTAGTTTTGGCAACTCCACTAATTGTTATTGTAATTGTTTTAGTGCAGGAATTGTATATCAAAAATAGAAGCTAAAGAAGGGTATGCTTATAACAGCACCTACAAAAAATTGGCGGTTCAGTGGTTAAACCTGCCTGTCCGGCAGGCAGGTGAAGCTTTCCCGCAAAGGCGGGACAGGTCGTGCTTCGTTTCAAGTTTTCCCGCAAAGGCGGGACAAGTCGTGGTGGCAGACAGTTTAGTGCTTCCCTGCCTGGCCGGCAGGCAGGGAAATCGCCAGCTTCTTTTAGCTGCAAACCGTGTGTGTCTTGAAGCTGTGGCAATCCAGTAGGTGGAAATCCTACCTAAATAATTTGCTGTTCATTTAGAAGAGCTACCGACAGTTAAACCCAATTTCTACTGCTTTTTGATTGATTTTCCTTGACAACCTCTGAATAATTGAAGGATGAAATATTTATGACGATAAAAAATAACAATTGAAGCTTAGAATTTATTATTAAGGACTTGAGATTTGCTTATTGCTGGTGCCTTAATGATGAAAAATAATCAATTGATTCAGATTTCTTTTAGATTTACTTAGTATTGTGCAATTCAAATAAACCTTCAGTATGGATAAAAGAAATTACGTTTCCTATTCAAGTATATTGATACAATTCATCGAACCTCTTCTCAACGGTTCTGAAACAGAGGAAGAATACTTGATGAAGGCTAAGATGGGTATAATTGCGTGGAATTATCATGTCTCTGACCAAAACAAATTGCCTTACGATAAAGAGATGAAATCAATTTTGAAACAAATGACCAAAACCAATAGTGAAGGCGGAAAAATACTGAACTTGCTTGTTTTGCGAAAAGAGGCAAACTTCATTAATTATAAGCAGCTATTGACAAAGGTGGAGATAAGAAGAAAATCCGATAATTCGACAACGCTTTATGTAGAATCCTTTCCGGTAGATAAAATTATGAAATAGCCCTTCGGCCGGCTCAGGGCATTGTCTTGCTTTCTGATTTTGTTGAACCAGTTAGCTGGTGGCCCCCTTTGGTCGAAACATGCCACTGTATGCAGTTCTCCGGTCTTGCAATAAGGGCACTTTCTGAGCAGGGAAGCTGGTTTTCCTCCTACTTCTAATACGACCTGACCGATCTGGCTGTCGATATTGACCTTATGTGTTACCTTGAAGGCACTGGCTAGGATGCCATAATGTTTGATTTGGGTTAGGCCCTTGGGTAAGATCCCGATTCTCGGGACAAGTTATGAAAGCCAAACCTTCTAAGCCTTCATCGTCAAGGTTGAGCAGGTCACAGTTGAGATGCAGTCCCATATCAGCCAGACATCGGGCATAGTTGGTGAGCGTACTTTGGCTTTTGCCTGAAATGGTTATTGACCTGCGGAGCCTTTTGCGCTGTAAATCAATGCCTGGCACATTTTCACAGCTTTTTTCAATGATAGATTGCTTTTTTTTTCATAGCTTAAAATGTTAAGTATTTATGATAAGTCTAAGGTAGGAAGAAACGGCAATAATTGCCGGCTTGCTGCCTTAGCAGGATTCGTTCAACACATGGTATAGTGCATGCGGGTTTCAGAGGTTTTCGAAGGTTTGTGGCTTGTAAAAAAAGTCGGTGTAAACTGATAGGAAATCGCTTCGTAATCCCGCACGACACCATACCATAAAACGTTGAACTAAACCGTGCTGTTTGGGATACCTTATATATATGGGATCGATTTATCGGGTCTTGGGCAGTTGGCTAAATTTGGCGATGTTCCGGCATTGGATCGTTTGTGTTTTACTGCCAAAACCAAGTTTTGATGGAGGTTCGAAATGCTGTTGGCCATTTTTTTAGGAGCATGCACGTACAAAATAGTAGCCCCAGGGCATAGCTTCCCCTCTTCCCCCAACTGACATTTCTAAAAAGTTGGTTTACAGACTGTTTGGCTTAGGGCTCTTTCAGGCGGAGCCCTTGTACGCCGGTGGAACTTATCGGGAATGACTGGACTTCCACTATGAGCATTGCGCCACCACAGCATTTGCATATGCCCGGCCTGATGCCCATCCGCTCAAAAGCCGTCTGTTGCCACGGTTTCGGAGGGGTATTGGCACCTATGGACTTTGTGCCCAATGATTTCCTGATCATGGCCAATGATTTCCTCTTGGAGGCACTCGATAGGAACCCGTAATGCCTGATACGGGTATAACCGGGCGGCAGGATGTGCTGGCAAAACAGATCGAGGAAGTCTTGCCCTTCCATGGTGGTCACCTGTCGTTCATAATTATTGGCGTAGTCCCTCCGACAGAAGGTGACCTTTTCCTGGGTCACGTCTAGGATCCTGTCGTTGGAAATGGCCGTCCGGTGCGTGTGGTGCCCCAGATAGCCGATCACCTGTTTCGGCCCGCCAAAGGGCTGTTTGGCATATACGACCCACGGCTTGTCGTACAGCCCT
>Ga0335398_10007209_pt1 | contig 13703 bp, 16 predicted proteins | sample BON03_FD_205742 | JGI IMG/M metagenome (GOLD analysis project Ga0335398, IMG submission 205742) | Freshwater microbial communities from Lake Bonney liftoff mats and glacier meltwater in Antarctica - BON-03 (spades assembly) (version 2) | ecosystem: Environmental > Aquatic > Freshwater > Ice >... | reverse complement strand
TCTACGTCGGCATCACCACCTCGGATCTCACATTCCCCCACGCCCCCATCTTCCACCGCCGCGAACTCACCCTCCTAGCCTCGCGCAACGCCGTCCCCGCCGACTTCCCAGCCATCATCAACCTCATCCGCGAAGGCAAAATCAACACCGACGTCTGGATCACCCACCGCATCTCCTTCGATGAGGTTCCTGAAAAATTCGACCAATTCACCGACCCCAACCTAGGAGCCATCAAAGCCATCATCGAAGTCCAATAACTGAAGAGCCCCAATGCGAATCTACCTCGATACTTGCTGTTTCAATCGTCCCTTCGACGATCAAACGCAGCTCGCTGTCCGACTCGAAACCGTACCGACAAAGGAATTCTTAAAAAAAGAAAACGCCTAAAGGGGATTGAGATCCTCAATCCTCTTGAATACATTATGCTTCATGATGACTGACCTCGAAATCCAAGCCAAGGGATTCAAAACTTTGGTGGAAAATTTAGGAATCGTTGAAGCTGAACGCTTCATCACCCTAACACTCCGCGAACCCTTCGATTACACTGCATGGCAAAAAGACCTCTATCAAGGCCTCTCGGTAGATGAAATCAGCAACCTCGCCATGCAGCACCGAAACGCCAAAAACGCCACACAGGGTTCCACCACCAGCGGATCAACTCCGAGTTCAAAACAACAAATGACTTCTAACGAATAACCAAAATGAAAATTTGTCCAAAATACACCTTCGGAGTCGGCGATCGTTTCGCCAACGGCGCACACGCCCAGCTCAAAGCCTTCATCGCTGCCAAAGAACTCGGCATCGACATCACCCCGGTTTGGAACAAATCCAACCGCGAGCACGACATCATCGGCTCCCAGCCACAAACGACCCGCGACGCCGCCGACAAAGCCGTCGCCGATCTCGGCTGGACCGGAGAATACCTCCTCGATGCCGACCACATCAACCTCGGCACCGTCGACCGCTTCCTCGCTCCCTGCGACTTCTTCACCCTCGATGTCGCCGACGACATCGGTGAAGCCGCTGACCCCGCAGACGTCTCAGCCTTCATCGAAAAGCACCCGGAACTCATCGGCACGATATCCATCGCAGGCATCGCCCAACCATTCGAAATCTCACGCGAGGACGTAGAGAAAACTGCCAACCAATTCCTCAAAGCCACCCAAAAAGCCAAAGCGATCTACAACCACATCGTCGCCGCCAAGGGAGAAGATTTCGTCACCGAAGTCTCCATGGACGAAACCGATAGCCCACAGACACCACCGGAACTCCTCGTCATCCTAGCCGCCATCGCCGACCAAGGCGTCCCGATCCAAACCATCGCCCCGAAATTCACCGGTCGATTCAACAAGGGCGTCGACTACGTCGGTGATGTCTCCCAGTTCGAAAAAGAATTCAACGACGACCTCGCAGTCATCGCCCACGCAATCAAAGCCTACGGCCTCCCCGCCGGACTAAAACTCTCCGTCCATTCCGGTTCCGATAAATTCTCCATCTACCCGCCCATCAAACGCGCCCTCGCCCGCACCGGCGCCGGCCTCCACATCAAAACCGCCGGCACCAACTGGCTCGAAGAAGTCATCGGGCTCGCCGAATCCGGCGGCAGCGGTCTCGAAATCGCCAAAGAAATTTACGCCCAAGCCCTCGCGAAAAAAGAAGCCCTCTGCCAGCCCTACGCCACCGTCATCGACATCGATTTCGCGAAACTCCCCTCCACCGAAGCCGTCAACGGCTGGACCAGCGAACAATTCACCGGAGCCCTCCGCCACGACCAGTCGAACCCCGCCTACGACCCCAACGTGCGCCAACTCCTCCACGTCGGCTTCAAAATCGCCGCCCAACTAGGCGACACCTACATCAAAGCCCTCCACGACAACCGCGAAACCGTCTCCCGCTGCGTCACCGAGAACCTCCTCGACCGCCACATGAAACCGCTCTTCCAATAAGGAGAAGGGGTTTTCAACCCCTTTCACAACCCCAACTATTCTCCGCATCCTCCGCAAAGGGATTTCAAATCCCCTCTTCACATCCCCAAAATCGATTCCCTAACACAAAAGCCTGACTTTTTTGACAACTTTTTTGACAGGGGCATTTTCGGGATCTGAACCGCCGTCTCAGTCTTCTGCTGAGAATGGGGTTTCCGGCGTAGGGAAACGATTGATGAAATCGGCAACGAGGGTGGCTTGTCCTAGCTCGGAAAGATGGCGAGAATCGACAAAATAGTTCTCGTTTCTTGTTTCCCCATCAAATTCACCGTTGGAGAAGGTCACTCGGTGGTCATACCAAATAAAACCCTCCTCGCCGCAACGTTGAGTGTAGTAGTCGTTGAAAGATTTGAATCTGGCACGACTTTCTTCGGATAGTCCACTTCCATTGAAGCCAGTCAGGTAGCTCCAGTGAATGGTTTGGATACCGTTGTTCCGGGCGTCAATCCCCATGGCAATGTAGCGCTCGACCAGCGCGTTACGCACAGCAGAATCTGGGTCTCCGGGCGCGGTCGAGTTGTAACCGCCCCAAAACATGATGAACGTGTCCAGGGATTTTTGGTATCTCAACAATCGCTCTTTAGCTTCCGCATAGAGGCCTTCCTGCACATCTATGTTTTGGCCGCTCAGAGCCACGTTCGTATAGAGTCCCCCTTTCCAGCCGCTTTCCTGTCTACCCATGAGTTGTGCTGTTCGCGTGACACCGAGACCTACTCCACCAGCTTGCCCGGCTGTCATCGAATCACCAACTGCGGCGAGGGCGATCCGATTGGTGGTGGAAATGATCCCGTGCTTGAGCGCGGCAGAATGAAGTGTGTCACGAAGGGCTGGGCTCAACGCGCTGTTGAAAGCGATCAAAAGATCGATCTCGCCATGCAACTCCCCCCCTCCCCCCAACCTTGCTCCGGCAGTCCATGTTGCTCCAGCATTGTAAAAGCTGGTAGTCGTGTTGGTTGCGAGTAAACCATGTAAATCCTTGTGAATCGAAAACGGACGATCCGTAGGTTTTCCAAAGGCAAAAGCCGGATCGGAACCTGCGAAGACAAATCCGCCCATTTTTTTGATTCCGGGAACTACTGTTGGCATCACGGAATGGCGATTGGTTGTTTGAGAATTCAGGGGAGAAACATAAGCGGCTACCTCGTTCAATCGGGTGGGCAGTCCTGGAGCCCCACCGAATGCGAGTTCGAATCCTTGGTTTCCAGTACCACCGAATGCCGAAACAAGGGTACTACGTCCTGATGAAACATCGACTGCGCTGGATGCATGGCAAAAAAGTGCGAAATCATTGACAGTGGCGGATGGAAGAGGATTGGGGAAATTAATTAGGTTTCCGCTTTCTCCCGAGAACCCCATTCCACCGGGACTGTCGGCGACCGTTCCGGCGACTGTTCCGTCTGGGCCGATCACCGATCGGTAGGTGCCGCCCTCGCGGGCGAGAAACTCGGATCGTCCCAAGCACAGCCATATCGGAGTGATACTTTCATTTTTGAGTTCAGCGACGAATTGGTTCAGCCGATAGAACTGATTCGTTGGGAGACCGACACGTGTGAAATAGGCGAGGACATCGGCATCAATTGGCGCGGCATTCCATTCATTGACCAAATCGTGAATAGTCTGGTTCAAATCCGTGGCTTGCGGATCGAGGTCAAGAATCGCCAGATTCAGATAAGGCAACGCCAGTAGATCGAGATCTACGATTCCGAAGTCCTGATAATCCAGAGCCGTCGGCGTCGGCACGTTTATGCCGGATGCGTTGACGAAAGTCTGGAGTTTTTGAAAAGCCGCGTCCTGGGGTTTCACCAACCGGAGTCTGAAAAACCCGGCATCTTCGCCAGCGGGCACACGCAAGCGACCTTCTTGGAATATTTCAGGTTCGATCGGAATGGTATGCCAGTTCTGCAGGTCTTCGGATTTTTCCAGTTCAATCAACCAGTCTTGCCCGCGGGTTGGATGGAGCGTCAGAAATAGAATGCCCGAGATAAGCAGCATGAAGGGTTTTTGCGAGAATTGCATTGCTAGGAATTTGCTTTTTGAGGGATGGTTGCTGAGAATGGTCATGCGTAGGCAGCAGGACGGATCAAAGGGGGCTGCGGGGGAAAAGAGGGCAAAAGAGATGTTTCAGTAATAGAAATCCCCATTCGACGCCCGGTCTTGGCAGGAGTCAGAGGTCTCACGGAAAATTCATTTGCCCCGAGCGTAGCTTTCCATGTCGCATTGCCAAGATTCCTTTTTATCGCAGTTTTTCTGACGGGTAGAGTCCCGTCGATTAGGAGTATTCGAGAACATGGGTCCGATTATCCCTCGCTTTGTTCGGGATCTGCGGTGTCGCTTCGCGTCCCTTAAAACCGCTATTGCGGTGGGGCAGTGTCGTCCAATTGGATTTCTTTGGGTTGCCATCCTCGACCGCCACATCAAGCCGCTCTTCCAATAAGGAGAAGGGGTTTTCAACCCCTTTCACAACCCGAGCTATTCTCCGCATCCTCCGCAAAGAGATTTCAAATCCCCTCTTCACATCCCCACGATCGATTCCCACCACCACCTCTGGAACTACTCGAAATCCGAATACCCATGGATTCCAGAAGGCTCACCCATTGGCAAAAGACCAACTGATCCCCGAACTGGAATCCGTCACCTCGAAGTCGGCTTCACCGCAACCGTCGTCCAAGACAGATAGGTCATCGAAGAATCCGACTTCCTGCTCTCTCTCGCCGACCAAACCGACCGCATCAAAGCCGTCGTCGGCTGAGTCCCACTCATCGATGAAAACGTCGGCACCGCTCTCGAACGCCTCGCCGCTCATCCAAAATTCAAAGGTGTACGCCATGTACTCCAGGATGAATCCAACGAATATTTCCTTAACCTCTCGCACATCCGCATCAGCATTCGGAAATTCTCCCGCTCATCCTAGCCCAGCAAGAAGCCGCGTCCTAAAACGCGCCACACGTGTGGTAAATTTCCGGCTTCGACGCGAGTTCTTCTAGGGTGCGATCCAGCGTCTGCGGTTGGACGTTTTAATAATGCCCCATTTTGCCCGTCTTGAACACTAATACAGGAAGAATTCTTCACATAAAGCCTGGCGTTTTTTAAACTATCCTAAACGAAAATTTTTGAGATCCTTGAAAGATTCGAACTCTCCTCGGTTTTCCGCCAATATGCAGAAGTCGTGCTTGCAGCCGCCCGAGGCCGATGCATGATGCAAGCTTGAATAAAATGCTCCAAAAAATCCGTTATACTCAGGCTCCTGCGGCCACCTTGCTCATTCGTTTGATGGTCGGCGGGGTGTTTCTATCGGAAGGAATCCAGAAGTTTCTCTATCCGGCGTCGCTCGGATCGGGCCGCTTCGAGCGAATCGGCATCCCCTCACCGGAGTTGATGGGGCCGTTCGTCGGCGGGGTGGAAATCATCGGCGGCATTCTGATTCTGCTCGGCCTGCTCACCCGTTTGGCGGTGATCCCATTGATCTTTGCCATGTGCGTGGCGATGATTACCATCAAGCTCCCCATCTTGTTGGGATATGGGTTCGGCGGATTCGCCCTGCGCGATTTGGAGCGCTATGGCTTTTTCAGCATGATGCATGAATCCCGCAACGATTTGTGCATGATCATCGGCTCGCTTTTCCTACTGATCGTCGGTGCCGGCCGCCTCTCGATCGACGCCGCCGCCGCCTCACGCGACACGCCCCGCCGCCCCCAAGGAGACTAGGCGTCCCGTCCCTCAAGATAGAGGCAGGAACGGCGCAATGGTTTGCGCCGCTTTCCCCTCCGAACCGGACAAGCGGATCTCCCGCATCCGGCTCCCTAGTCAGTGGTTTGCTTTGTTACGGAGCCTGATCATTTCAGAACTCTGGGCAACTAGCAGGCAAAAGAGCCCGAGTTCTGCAAATTACCGGTTTGGCCAGCGTTGATAATCCCGCCCCGGCCGCTGCCACAAAGGCCGCGCCGTTTTCCCAGGATGGAGCACAATCTCATGCGGATCCATCCATCGACGGTTTGCATCACGCTAGGGCCGGCGTGTTTGAAATAGCCATACCAGCCCCGGAGTTTCCGGTTCAGTTCGGTTACCTTGGCTTTCATGCTCCGCCCGCTGGTGCGCTTGATACGCGGTTTGATGGATTCGCGCAGTTTGCGCAGGCTTTTGGGGCGGACTTGCTTCATCATGCGTCCCCGTTTGTTGCGTTTGAACCGAAAGCCGAGGATGTAAAATGACTGTCAGCTGGGTTCATATACACCACACAAGTCTTTTCAGGATGAAGTGTGAGTCAGACCGGCCATCCATTCCCGTATCGTTTCGAGTGCTTTCTAGGCTTCTTAACGGCTGCGGCACAGGACGACCATGTCGTCCGCATACCGCACGATCTGGAAGCCGAGCCTGGCCATAAGCCAGACCAGCGGATTGGGATAGATATTGGCTAGAAACGCCAATGAGGTCACAATTGGGTTCAATGGAGTTTCATATCAACATTTTTTGATCGTCATCAGGACAGAACCGGTGATATGGACTACGATTTTCCAGAATCTCTATGGCAATGCGATATCCCACTCACCAGTAAGTTCCGTGATCACTGTGGAAGTCGGATCGGGAGGGATTTCAGTTTCAAATCCCGCACCCGATCTCACTTCCGAAGAATTGGTTCATCTTTTTGAACGGTTTTGGCGAAAGGACGAATCACGTAGCGGCTACGGACATTCCGGGCTGGGATTATCTGTGGTCAGAGCAAGTTCCGATCTATTGGGTGGAAAGCACAGCGCGAGTTTTTCTGAACCCAGTGTGCTCCGAGTCGAAGTGTCATTTCCGAAATCACTGATCTTGGAGCCTGTGTCGCACGCAGAACATGCTCCGGTGGCCTAGTTTGGATCGATTACCATCATGCAAGATTGGATTACAAATCTCGTAGCCGGATTGGGATATTCAGGTATCGCCCTGCTCATGTTTTTGGAAAATATTTTTCCGCCCATTCCTTCGGAACTCATCATGCCACTGGCGGGTTACCAGGTTTCGCGGGGCGTCTTTGAATTCATTCCGACTGTCATCGCAGGCACGGTCGGCTCTGTCATAGGCCAACTGCCTTTATATTGGCTCGGCCACCACTTTGGAGCCGAGCGGCTTGAACAATGGGCGGATCGTCATGGGAAATGGGTCGGACTTTCTGCGGCAGATATTCGAAAAGCCGTCGGGTGGTTTACCAGACACGGCTCCACTACCGTTTTCTTTTGCCGATTTATTCCCGGCATCCGCTCATTGATTTCCATCCCCGCCGGGGTTGCCCGCATGAAAATGTTGCCTTTTCTAGCATACTCCACTCTCGGCATGGCTCTCTGGAATATCCTGCTAACTTGGATAGGATTTAAACTCGGTGAAAACTACGCGTCGTTAGAAAATTACATCGGTCCCGTTGGGACTGCTGTCATCTTTTTCGTTCTCCTCCTATGGCTCTACAGGATTTTCCGTAGCAGGAAGAGAGGAGGCGAAGGGGGCGACCCATCCGATGGACAGAGACCGTGAAGTGCCGTGAAAATCCATTTGGCAAAGCAGAATTACGATCTGAAAAAAGGCCATCAGCACCCTTTCGGAGCCCAGGAAAATATATTCCCGGTTAAAAGACAGAAATTGAAAATTGCGACGTTATCTCTTTGAAATGTCATCCATCCTATCCCTCAGCGCCACAGATTCGCAGCTTTGCATATGCCTATTCGCATCGTTTTCAGACGGCCAGAAATGCGAGAACGAACGCGCACGAATCACTGACCTTGCCGCGGAGCTAGGCTCGGAGAATTTTTCCTCCCTGTCCCGCCAGATCCTGATGGGGAAACTCTCTTTGGATCAGGCCGTTGCGGCACTGCCAGAGCAGAATGAGCGCATGCTCGCTTATGAAATGGCACGTGCCGTTTGTGAGGCGGATGGCACCATCTCCACGGATGAGAGCAATTTCCTCTCGGAGCTCAGCGGGAAACTCTCCCTTGGCACCACCGAAACTCTCTCGCTCAATAAAGAAGTCGATTCCTTCGCCTTGGCACCCGTCGCAACGGAAGCACCGGCCATTGTCCCGGCTGAGAATTCATCAATGATTCTCCGCTACTCCATATTGAACGGAGCGCTGGAGCTACTTCCGGAGACGCTCGCTACCATGGCCATTATCCCCATGCAGATGAAAATGGTTTATCGAATCGGAAAATCCCACGGTGCGGAACTCGACCGCCGCAGCATTGTGGAATTCCTTGCCACCGCAGGCGTCGGTATGGGTTCTCAGATCGTCGAAGGCTTCGCCCGGAAAATCATGAAAGGTTTCGGGCAGAAAATGATGGGAGGTATGACAGGGAAAATTGCATCGGCTGCTACTGGTTCCGCTTTCTCCTTCGCCTCCACTTATGCCATTGGCCACGTTGCGGAGCGTTACTATGCCGGTTCCCGCTCCCTTCCCCAAGCCGAGCGCAAGTCGTTGCTCTCGTCATTCACAACCGAAGGCAAAACACTTCACGAAAAATACCTTCCGGAGATCCGCGAGCGCGCATCCACGCTGAATCCATCCGCCATCGCGGCACTCGTCCGCGGCAAGCAGCAACCGTGATCTGGGTTTTCCCGCCCGTCCAGGTGCTTTGGTAGTCAGCCCTACCATTAAATGCCCGGGCGCATTTTCTTTCTGCTTCAATTCTTGAGAATTGATGGCAGCCTGAGCGTCATCAAATTTTCAACCAGCCCTGTGAGAGACGCTCGCTTCACTTTGGAGCGACAACAGCCGTGGCTTCGCTGCTGATTTACATTCTCGGTTACCTGGCTCAAACCGATGGGGGCATTGCGATCATCATCGCAGTTCTATTGTTTGGATTTCTTGCCCTGAAAGGAAGGCGTGATAGTTTTGCGAGCACCGAAATCACCGAATCGGAGATGTCGGCTGTCCTGATCTTTCTTGTCAGCGCTCTCGTAATCCTCCCCCTTTTACCGAATCATTTTGTCGATCCATGGGAGCTGATTCATACCACCCGGCCCTGGATGCTTTTCGTCATTATCACCAGCGTCGATTTCTGCAGCTACATCGCGCTCCGCCAATTAGTTGGAAAATGGGGAACGCTGCTCTCCGGTCTTTTAGGCGGAGTCGTTTCTACAACAGCGACCAACCTGACCCTGGCAAAGCGCAAGAAGTAACAACCTGGTACGCTCCTCCTCGTTTCCGGCGGGATCATTCTCGAGGAGGTTTCATCATTGCTTATTCAAGTCATCGTGCTGGGTGTTGTTGCGCCGACAGTGTTCACGCATCTAGTTCTGTACTTGGCCATTCCGACCGTGATTGGTATTTTGAGCATGGTATGATTGATCTTTTTCCGAAGAAAAAATACCCTCGAGCAGCCTGTTGAAATAGCTCTAAGCAATCCGATCTCGTTCAAAAGCGCGTTCAGTTTTACCCTGTTGATCTCGATAGGATTGAAAACTTATACGAAGTGAGATTTCTTTTTTGTTATGGATTGGGCGGTGTTGGGAGTAGAGGCAGGCAATGAAAGCGACCGTCGGGGATAAATAAGCCATCGGCGACGGGCGCATGAAGATGGGGATGGAAAACGAGGTAATCGCCAAAGGTATAGACGCCCGTAATGGCACCAAGCTTGCCATCGGCAAGACCGAGTTGAAGGCGAAATGATTCAGTCAGGGTGTCGATGGCACTCTGGAACAGTAGAGAAAGTAATTGGCGACAAAGGAAGTCCAACCGTGATTGACGAGTTTCCAGAGAGGCGAGGCGCGCGGACGACGGGGCTGATAGATGGATGGAACAAAGATTGGGTGATGCATCGCTTGTGCAGCGAATCAAGATCTGTGTAATTGAAGGAGGGTGCGTGTGGAATGCGGAGACTGCGATTTGACAGAAATTTTTCAGTTTTCTAGTCCGCCCATCTCCGCTTCGATACTAGCGCTCCGCCATCATGATCGATTCCCACCACCACCTCTGGCAATACTCGAAAACAGACTACCCCTGGATCCCAGAAAACTCCCCCCTCGCAAAAGACCATCTTGTTCCCGAACTGGAATCCGTTACCTCCGTCGCAGGAGTCACCGGAACCGTTGTTGTCCAAGCTAAGCAGTTCATCGAGGAATCCGACTTCCTACTCTCACTCGCGGATCAAACCAACCGCATCAAAGCCGTCGTCGGTTGGGTGCCGCTCATTGATGAAAACGTTGGCAAAGAGCTCGAACGCCTCACCATCCATCCGAAATTCGGAGGCGTGCGCCACGTCCTCCAAGAAGAGCCCGACGAATATTTCCTCCGCGACGATTTCCACCGCGGCCTCTCGAAGATCCCAGCCTACGACCTTGTCTACGATCTCCTGATCTTCCAACGCCAGATCCCGGTCGCCTTGCAACTCGTCGACCGACAACCGGCCCTCCCCATCATCCTAGACCACATCGCCAAACCCGAAGCCCGCAATGGCCGCGTCGATTCCGCATGGCGTTCCGGAATGAAAGAACTCGCCAAACGTGACAATATCACCGGAGTCAAATTCTCAGGCATCCTAACTGAGTTCCCTGAAGGCCAAGGCGATCCAGAAACTATCACCGCTTATTTCAACGAAACCCTCGAAATCTTCGGTCCGAAAAGAGTCATGTTCGGCACCGATTGGCCAGTCTGCCTGCTCCGCACCAGCTATTCCGATTGGGCGAAAACCGTCCAGTCTTTGACCAGCCAGCTCTCGGAAACCGATCAAAGAGCTATCCTGTCCGGCAACGCCGAACGTTGTTACGGCATTTCCTAAGCTTTGCCACACGTACGCGCGTAGCTGGAGCATCCTGCCCCAGTCCGTTAGGGAGCCATCCTGGCTCCCTCGCTCCCGAAACCATTTTAAAAGCGATCTCCGTTAAGCCACCCCTTCCCCAATCCTTGACACCTCCGCACTCCTAGTGCATCACCGCGTCCATGCCTAAACTTTCCATCCGCAACCTCGGTGTATCCTCGAAGGAGGTCCTCATGAGAGTCGATTTCAACGTGCCACTCAAGGACGGTGAAATCACCGATGACACCCGCATCCAAGCAGCGGTGCCTTCGATCAAGCATCTGCTAGAAGGTGGTGCCAAACTTGTGCTTTGCTCCCACATGGGACGCCCCGACGGTAACGCGGATCCCAAATATTCCTTGGCTCCGGCCGCAAAACGTCTCGGTGAAATCCTCGGCCAAAACGTCGATCTCGCTCCGGATTGCATCGGCTCGGAAGCGGCGGAAATGAGAAAAGCTCTCCAACCCGGCCAAGTTCTCCTTCTCCAGAATACCCGCTACCACGCCGAAGAAGAGGCCAACGACCCAGAATTCGCAAAAAACCTCGCGGGTCTGGCGCAAGTCTTCGTCAACGACGCCTTTGGTACCGCCCACCGCTCCCACGCCTCCACTGAGGGAGTCACGAAATTCATCTCACTTGCAGCCATGGGCTTCCTAATCGAAAGCGAACTGGAATACCTCGAAGTGAAACTCCAGAACCCCGAGCGCCCGTTCCTCGTGATCATGGGAGGTTCTAAAGTCTCCGACAAAATCCAGGTCATCACCGCGCTCATGGAAAAAGCCGATTCTTTCCTCATCGGCGGTGCCATGGCTAACACCTTCCGCAAAGCCCAAGGCTACGAAACTGGCGACTCCCGTGTCGAAGCCGACAAGCTAGACCTCGCGCTCAGTATTCTCAAAAAGGCCGAGGAAAAGGGTATTAAGTTCCTCCTTCCTGCTGACACCCGCGTCACTCAGGACTTTAAAGAAGGGGCCGAAACCCAACTTTCCGGAATCTACGGCCAAGGCGGTGGCGTGCAACCCGGTTGGGAAGGCATCGATATCGGCGACGTCGCCATCAAGGAATTCGAGGCCGAAATCGCCAAAGCCAAAACCATCATCTGGAACGGCCCGGTCGGCGTCTTCGAAATCGAAAACTTCGCGCTCGGCACCAAAGCGATTGCCGAAGCGATGGCAAAATCAGGTGCAACTACCATCGTCGGCGGCGGCGATTCCGTTACCGCAGTGAATAAATTTGGACTAGACGAAAAAATGACCTTCATTTCCACAGGTGGAGGCGCTTCCCTAGAACTCCTCGAAGGCAAAATCCTTCCCGGCGTCGCCGCCCTCAGCGAAGTTTAGCCCTATCTCTTTCCTCCAACCTCAAATCTCAAACCTCCAAGCTTTATGTCACGCAAGCCGATCTTCGCCGCCAACTGGAAAATGAACAAAGGTGCCTCCGAAACAGAGGACTTCGTCAAATCCTTCCTGTCTAAGACACAGGGCCTGAATCTCCCCGCCGATATCGTCATCGCGCCTCCCTTCATCGCCCTTCCCAAGCTCGCAGATCAACTCCACAACTCCAACCCAGGGAAAAATGCACACGCAATCCAGATTGCCGCACAAAACTGTTCAGAGTATGATTCGGGAGCCTACACCGGCGAGGTCAGCGTCCTGATGTTACGCGAATTTTTTGTGCATTACGTCATTGTCGGCCACAGCGAACGTCGCTCCATCTTCGGCGAGACAGATGCCGCTATCAACGCGAAGATCAAGAAAGCCCGCGAGGCGAATCTCAAGCCCATCTTCTGCATCGGTGAAACGCTGGCGGAACGAGAAGGCGGGAAACTCGAAACCGTCCTCCGCAAGCAAATCACAGACGGGCTCAAAGACGTTTCCGAAAAGGACCTTTCCGATACCGTTATCGCATACGAACCCGTTTGGGCCATCGGCACCGGCGTCACTGCGACTTCCGAGCAAGCCCAAGAAGCCCACGCCTTTGTCCGCTCCCTGATCGGCGAGCTATACGGCTCCGAGCCCGCCGCAAAAATCCGTATTCAATACGGCGGCTCCGTGAAACCCGGCAACGCAGCCGAGCTCATGGCCTGCCCTGACATCGATGGAGCACTAATCGGCGGTGCCGCCCTCGATCCACAGTCGTTCCTTGAAATCATCAAGAACGGTACGGCAGAATAAGTCCCGCGGTCCCTGAAGACATCACTTGCCAGCTAGGCATCCCGCGAGAAGCTTTTACCATGATGAAAGCTTCATTCTTATTATTATCGGGAATCCTAACATCCTGCGCCATCGAGAAACCGGATTACGAAACGGTTACCAAAGATGGCGATTTCGAAGTCCGTAAATACGAATCTATCCGCGTCGTCTCCGCGCCCATGGATGATATGGGGAAACGCAACAAATCGTTCAGAAAGCTTTTCAAATACATCAGCGGGGAAAACGCCGAGAAAAAGAAAATCGCCATGACATCCCCAGTATTCATGGAGGATCCCGACGAGCCTGACGAAGAACAAAATGGGCGCATGAGTTTCATGCTCCCAGCTGAAGTCGCCGAAGCTGGCGCTCCCTCACCCGATGCTTATGAACTCTCCCTCGGTGAAATCGAATCCGGCACATTCGCAGTCCTCCGTTTCAATGGTTGGGACAACGAAAAAGCCCAAGCTGCCGCTTCAGAAAAACTGGCCGAGCTCATCACTAAAAACGAACTCAACCCGTCTGGCGTAAAATTCTTCGCCTTCTACAATCCACCCTGGACTCCGGAATGGTTCCGCCGCAACGAAGTCTGGCAGCGAACGAACACGGTCTTTTCATTTGATTGATTTTCCGTTAATCAGGGACATTGCTGATACGGTGGAGTGGGCACATTGCTCGAAAATCCGGGGCCAGGAGAGAGTGACGCCTTGGCGGAATTTGACCGAGATGAGCGCGACGCGCAGGATGGCCAAGGATGCGTTGAGCGCCCA
>Ga0335398_10007207_pt1 | contig 13704 bp, 16 predicted proteins | sample BON03_FD_205742 | JGI IMG/M metagenome (GOLD analysis project Ga0335398, IMG submission 205742) | Freshwater microbial communities from Lake Bonney liftoff mats and glacier meltwater in Antarctica - BON-03 (spades assembly) (version 2) | ecosystem: Environmental > Aquatic > Freshwater > Ice >... | reverse complement strand
TGTCACGGCTGCTGTCACGGCTACTGTCACGACGAGGTGGTTCATAGTCACGGTAGGATCCTCCAGAATCTGACCCAGATGCACTAGAATATCCATTATCGTCATACTTAACTTCTTCGGTTGGTTTGTGTTTAATAGGATCGGCTATGTCTCCGAAATTAAATGGGATACTTGATTTATTATTATCTCTTTTGTATTCAAGGTAACTTCCACCACTATCACTACCAGATGTAAAAGACTCTACTCTTTCAATTTTTTTGGGCTTATCGGGTTTTCCAACCTTAATAATTTCTTGTCTAGGTTTTCTATTTACTTGATTAACTGTAGGTTTGTCGATAGTTTTCGTAAATAGGTTATCGGTGTTTCCATATTCTATTATACCAATATCACCAATGTCATCATTGTTATTATCATCTATACCCAACGACACAACCTGTCTATCGGGTTTATTTTCAATAGTAATATTGGGTTGGTCAGATTCACTATTACCAAAACCAGTCACAACATCTACTTCTGTCATTATTAACTTGTTAATCAATACTATATTTTTAGGTGACCTAGAACGCACTTTACAAAAATCCATAGGAAGATAATTATTTTTCATAAAATAATAAATTCATGCGTTCCCTAATATATAAATATTTGTATTGTTAAGATAAGATGCCAGAAAAAATTAAATCCAAATCTTCTTTAGAAGAACTATGTCAATCAATAACACCAGAACCAACTAAATCAAGACTAGATTTTTATTCTTTTGCACAAAATAGGAGAAAATTAGATTCAGACAATAAAAGGTATAAACAAATATACAGTGCGGGAATTTTACCCTTTTATGTAAAAAATAATACAATTTACCTACTCTTAGGAAAAGACCAAGACGGAAAATGGTCAGATTTTGGAGGTAGGTCGGAAGGACAAGACCGGGGAAGGTGGGATACTACAGCAGTTAGAGAATTTTATGAAGAATCCGTTGGGTCTATTATGGATATACCAACTATGCTATCCAGATTACAACAACACCGTAAGAACTATACTAAATTGGTAGGCAAAACTTTAAATGGATCACCATATTTTATGTATTTTGTTAAAATACCGTTTAAAGAGACATACAGAGATAATTTTCATTCAACCCTAAATTTTATACAATTTACAAAATCCTTCGATCAAAAGTATATTGAGAAAACAGATATTCAGTGGATATCGCTAGATACAATTATCATGAGTCTAGATGAAGTAAATGCAGATATTATTAATTATCCACTAAGGAAGGTTTTTAAAAAAACATTTGTTGAAAACTTAGAATCTATTAAAAAAGCAGGATCACAACACTATGAAACTAATTATTTTAAATTTGATTAACGGTAAAAAATAATCAAATTTAATAACACTTTAAAATTTCATACGATAAAGTGGTAAAGTAATTAAAAGAAATAATTAAGTAATTAAAGTAAACTAAAGGATGACTACAACTATGTCTAAAATTGAGAGACTCGCAGATACAGAAACTGGCCCCCGCAGTGAACAAATTATCGATACCGAATTGCATGCCAAATTGAAATCTAAATTTCTTAGCTATTGGCCTTCCAGGAAGAATGATTTCTTTCCAGCACCCCAACCAGTATCTTTGGAGAGACGTGATATTTTTAGATTTAAGAAATTCCCATATCTTGCATGTGTTAAGTCTGACGGAATGCGTTTTGTTATGATTTGTACGGAGGTTGATGGGAAATGTAAAACCTACATGGTAAATAGAGCATTTAGATATTATGAAGTTAATCAATGTTTTGGTGGATCGATTTTTAAGGGAACAATGTTTGACGGAGAATTGGTTAAAACTGGGGAAAACAGGGATAAATGGACGTTTATAATTCATGATTGTATCGCATTCTGTGGAGAAGATATTACACAAAAAGATTTTACCAAAAGATACGATTGTGTTCTAAGTACAATAGAAACACATTGGGAATTTGTAGAAAATGATAGTAATTCGTTGGATTCATTCCCCATAGATATTAAGAAATTCTACAAGTTTAAAGATCTTGATAAACTTATCCTTAGCATGAATGACGGTTCAATTAATCACAAAACGGATGGGCTTATATTTACACCTATAAATCTTGGTATTGGTATGCATACACAATACACATTGTTTAAATGGAAACCTCGTAAAAGCCACACATTTGACTTCAAAGTGGTTGATCGTGGAAATCTTATTGTCGCGCAGGTGAATGAAAAGGGAGAACTTTCAGACTTTGCCGGAATCGAAAAGAATACCGAAGTTGGTAAAATGTTTATGAATAAACTAAAGGGGTTGAGGGAATATGTAGATGGGTCTATCGTAGAATGTGATTACAACGAAGTTACAGAATGTTTTGAACCTTTGCTAATTAGGACAGATAAAACACACCCCAACGGGATTTTTACAGTTGACAAAACACTATTAAATATTAGACAAAATATTACAATCGATGAGCTAGTTAAATTGTCTAAATACTAAATATTAACAATAAAATATTAAAATATTTTTAATTATTTTTTTAATTATTTTGAATTAAAATATTTGCTAATTGTAAATGGTTAGTTCAAATTTAATTATACAAATTATCATTATATTGTTATTAATAACTTTATTTATATTAACACTCGTAAGCATATACAGTACAGATGTGGAACAAAAAGACATGATTAACATAGTTAATATTACAACTATTTCGTTAATAATATTACTAATGGTTGTTAACGCTTTAATTAATAGAAAATCTACACCCGCTGCTATAATACCAGCAGTAGCAGCATCATCTTTTGGTAAAATGGTGAAAAAATTGTTAAAGTAAAACGCTAAAAACTGAAAAAACGGAAAACAATAAAAATAGAAATGGTGTACGCGTAATATTTAGAATTTTAATATTTAATACAAGTAAATGTCTTTAAATACTATAATGTCTATACAAAAACAACGCAAAAATAGAAGAACCCAAATTTTCAAAGATATATTTGAAAAAGTCAAGCTGAGAATAAACCACTACACAAAGTTTGGACAAACATGTTGCACCTATCAAGTACCCTACATAATTTATGGACTACCACACGTAAATCTGGGGGAAATAGCAGACTATTTAGAAAAAAGGTTAACCGATGAAGGGTTTTCCGCTTCAAGGGTTGATCAAATAACTATATATGTTTCGTGGGAGGAATCTGTTATAATAGAACAATCCAGATTAAACAAAGAAAAGAAAACACAACGCAAACACGAAAGAGATATGGATGCTATGGATGAAAATAGAAACAAGGAACTACTAAAATCACTAGTTTCATATAATAATTAAAAATTTTGGAGGATATTTTAAAATAATATATTGCATTATAATATAATGACAACCGGAATATTGTCATCAAATATTACAAAAGATTTGGGAAAATGGAAAACATATTCAAAACAGGATAAAATTATGATAACAGGAATACTATGCTCCGCATTGTTATCATTTTACGTAATATATGTTTATATGAACGATAGTACAATATGGTCCACCGAATTAGCAACCGACGAAGAAGTAAACAGAAGACAAAAATCTAGAGGTATGGTTACATCAATAATAACATCATTCTTTTCTGTATCTATATCTTTTATTATGATTGTTGGTATGAAAAGTAACACAGCAATATATCAAGTGTTGGTAAGTATTATCTGCATAGGATTAATTGGATTTATACTAGATAATGCATTTGCTACAGAAAATGGTGTAAGGGTGTTATTACACGGTATTGACCCAGATAAGCCCGAAACAGATTCATTTAAAAAAGTAAATAGTGCACTTAAATATTCTTACGGATCACTTATTAGTTCTAAAATTCCAAGATATTTTATTGTTTCTATGCTTGATATATTTATATCTCTTATGTTGACAGACAGTATTGTATGGGCATTGGTTAATAAATTCAGAATTCACAAATCCATATCTGATATATTTGCTATGATTGTTGTAGCTATTACTACATTTTTAGCATATTCTAATGCAACCAGGTTGGAATGGGCCTATCCAGCAGTAGAAGATTTCCACGAACGATCTTCACTTATATCTACACCAACTATTCTTATTAGTACTATTATAGCAAGCATGGTTTTTTCCAACTGGGAACCCAAATCGTCCAAGGCCACAGGTATTACATCACCCGAAGGTAAACTTATTATGATTATGGTATTGTTTGGACTTATTATAGTTTCTTACTATGCTGGATTCTTAGAACCTATTCTTAAAAATGAAATAAAAAATGAAATAGTACCATGTCCATCAGATGCATCAGCACAGTGTGTTCAAACATTCGTAGAGACAAATGATATACCGACCGTTAAGGATACATACGATATGGGTGTTTATGGAGTAATTGCATTTTTTATTCTTTGTATAATATGTACTATTGCTGTACTCTATTCGTCGTCATTACCTACCAAGTCGTCGAATAACATTTCTTTATCTATACTAGTTATAGGTATTATGACATTTCCTGGGATTATTTCATTTATGGGATAAGTTAAAAGTATTTAAGTATTTGTATTAATATGATTATTACAAAGTAAGAACAAGATGGGTTCAGATTGGATTTATTACACGGATATTCGTCCACGAAGGAAAAGAACTGATGGTGAAGAAGGAAATAATGACTATAAAAATGAATTTATGAAATCGTTTGATTCTTTTTTGGAAGAATGCAAGCTCCCAATTAGTGAACTAAGTAATCATCTAGCAAATAAAGATGTATATAAACATGTTATTAATACAGATAAAATTAATGACATGATAAACAATAATTCAGACTATCATGTTAGATTTCTTAAAAGTAGATTTCTAAGCAATCCAAAATTTAAAAGGGAACTAATTGATTATTACAACCCAATAGGCTATTTTGTTTGCGGTCCAACTAAGATAGACGACAATAAATGGATTATAGATTTTAGTTCAAAAATAGGCTATAATTAAATGAATACATTGTTAAATGAATACATTGTTAAATGAATACATTGTTAAATGAATACATTGTTAAATGAATACATTGTTATCCTTCATATTTAAAGCCATAAAATAAATGATAGCCATAGGCATTATGCAATTAGACACTTCGGTGAATTTTTCATTTTCTCTTATTCTATAATCAGATAATTCAAATCTTTTGGCTTTTATTTGTTCCTCTAATTCTTCTAAAATATCTTTAGATGTTTCCATAGAATTTTTGTACTCTATAGCCCAATCCACAATATTATCAACTTCATCATCATTAAGATTATCTTTTAAAATTAGATTTAATCTTTTATTAAATTGTTTAAAATGTTCGCAATATTCTTTATGTACATTTATAAATAATTCTTTTACCATCTTTGAAGATGTTACTCTTTTATTACACACCATTTATAGACTATACCTATTTTTGAAACAACAACAAAACGCAATCTGTTTGTGCGCGATTATTATGTTTCAAAAATATTTATGCATAATAAATGGGTAATAAACAAAGCAATATATCTTATAAAAAATATGAAATTTGGGTAATTGTTATATTATCAATAATGATACTTGTCGTACATTCAGCACCAATAATAGCCAATGAAATTTATATGCCATGGAAAGAAAATATTGAAAATATTGAAATAGTCGATGTATTTAAAAAACCTAAGGATGGTAGAAAATATCATAATATATTTAAAGATAATTTTAAAATAGATTTAGAATCATATGACTTTAAAATAATTGAACCAAGTTTGGGAACAAGGTTGGGTGAGAAATCTGAAATATTAGAAAATGATAAATTTAATAATTATATAGCTAAATGTTTAGATATAAAAAATGATCACCTGTTATACTTAGTTAAAGCAAATCCAGGACATCACATAGAACAAGGGAGAATAGAATTAATGCATAATTTTAAAGGATCTATAAAAGAAGTTAAATCTATTTGGTACTTGTTCATAAATCTCGAATGGGAATATAACAACAAATGGATATTTAGAAGCATAGAAGATGATACGTATAACGCACCAGAAAATAATACGATCATAGAATTTGATAAAAATGATTCATACGAAATGTCAGAACTCATAAGCGAAAACAACAAACACTTTATCGTTATCATTAATTTTTAAAAATATTGAAAGATTGTTTAATTAGTAGAATAAAAATAGTTTATTATTATAAATGGACGACAAATATAGTAATGTAGTAAGATTGATTCTAGCCGAAAAATGGCTTACAATTACGGTAATTGGGTCCGTATTGACATTTCAGTTTATTTCAGCATTTAAAGTAGACATCATAGATCCACTACTAGATTTTGCACTACCATGTGATAAATTTGCATTTATGGACATAACAGTAAGAGATGGTGAAGAATTTATACCCCGTAACCAAAAGTTAATTTTGAAATTCGGAGACTGGACAAGAGAATTTATAAAATGGGGAGTAGTTATGGTATTGTTATATTTTGTTTCAAAGTATACGAATTTCCCAAATACACCTGGTGGAAATAATAAAGGAGCTGCCATTATGTAACAATTAAAATAAAATATATTATAAATGAAAGAAAGAATTAAAAGCATTAAAGTATCTCCAAGAAAAAATAAGAAATATAGAGCCACAGTATCAAACAATAAAACAAAAAAATTAAGGGACATAGACTTTGGTGCAAGAGATTATCAACAATATAAAGATTCGACCAAATTAAAGAAATATAAATCCAAAAACCACGGAGATAAGAAAAGGAAGGATAATTATTATTCAAGGCATTCAGGAACTAAATTAAAATCAAAAGCATTAAAAAAAGAATGGTCTAAAAGCAAAGGAAAATATAACGCTAAAATTTTAAGTCATACATATCTGTGGTAAAAACGCGTAATTAAATTAACTTTGTTTAAATAATGGAAGTTATTAATTACAATAACCAATTTGAACCACCAACCACATCACAAACATCGTATTTCCTACACGGACTAATTATACTATTAAACTATATTGACACACAAGAAAAAGGTAACAAAAACCTAAAAAGAAAAAGGGAAGAAAAAAACGACAAAGAAACAAAAACGAACAAAAAACTTAAATAAAATTTGATTATAATACAAACAGGATATTGCAATTAAATTATATTTTGGGGATAAGTAATAATTAATATTACACTAATACATCATCATTCTCTTCTTACTCTTTCTCTTCTTACTCTTCTTACTCTTCTTACTTCTCTTACTCTTCTTACTTCTCTTACTCTTTCTCTTACTCTTTCTCTTACTCTTTCTCTTACTTCCAAATTTCCCTTTAATTGTGTTGATTCTTGCAGTTATTGCAGCTCTTCTTTTTTCTGCAGCTATTGCAGCTCTTCTTTTTTCTTCTTCAGTATATGGCGTATCCCTTTTTTTCTTATCATCATCATTATCATTATAAAGTGCACGAGTAGCTTGCTCTCTTTCAGTTCTACTATCTTTCATATCTGCCTCACTTACCTTAGGCATAGGCCTATTAAATAATCCTTGCATATATCCCACACTACTCATATTATTATTTATAACATATATATTAATTAAAAATCAATGGAAGTTTAATTGCGCTTTGATCGACGTTTACGTGATTTAACACTTAGACGACCAAATTGACTGTTATTAGATTTCTTCCATTATAATATTGTAAGCATTTCCTACTTTCGTAATATAATTCTTTATTATTATAGTTTGTTATTTGCGATACCAACTCATTCTTATGTAAATAAATAATGAATTTTAGAATATCACCAAAGGTGTATATATATTAACTTAAATATAAGATTATTAATTAATTTAAAAAAGTGTAATTTAAAAAAGTGTAACAATGGAAGATTATAACCAAATTATATTCTGTAATTATGTATGGGAAACACTAGCAAATCAAAATCCCGAAACAGTAACAGTATTCATAAATATAATGCTAGAACTAAACCAAAAATACCAAGAATCGGGTGGGACATATCCATCCATAGAATTTGTACTCGGAATGGCCAAAGACACAATTAATTCAAGAAATAAAGAAATTGAAGAAAGTGAACAAGAAAGTGAACAAGAAATTGAAGAAGAAATTGAAGAAAGTTTAGAAGAAAAGAATGATAGGGTTAGGGAAGCTAGACTGTTATTCTATGAAAAATAATTATATTTATTATTTGTAACAAATGAATCATTTCGGTAAACAATGTAAGGACACAAGCATTAATGCAAATAAACCAGACTATATTTGTAATCCAACATCGGGTAGGTGGGTTAAAAGAAACGGGGCAGTCGGTAGGAACATATTAAAACCGTTAAGAAAACGGTCGACAACAAGAAGGTCAATAAGAAGGTCAATAAGAAGACACCCAAGAAAACGGTCGGTAAGACGTTCTAGTAAACGGTCGTTAAGGAGACGGTCAAGAAAACGTTCTAGTAAACGGTCGTTAAGGAGACGGTCAACACGTTCTGTAAATAGTAAGTTGGTTAATTTGGGTGATTGTCATGACGATACTGATTATTTAAATAGTATGGATGATTTGACGGAATTTGAAATAAAAGATATAGTTAGTCTTAAGATTGGTAATATCAATCATTGTTTCCCAAAGGAAAGTATTGTAGAAGCTATGGTTAAAGGTTCCATAATTTTTGCAAGTCCTTCAATTAGATATAAGATAAGTAGTGTTGTTGGTGATTCTGTTATTGAGTTAGCTGGTGATAGATTAGATAATGATAGTATTATGACTCTAAGTGAGGATATTATTCTTGGCATTAATAATTTTGGTTTAGAAAATAATATATTTAAATCTTTGCGAAATATTTTAGAATTTTATAGATTTTATAAATGGCCGCTAACATCCAACATGGTTATATCTAGCCAAAGCTTCGATAACTTTATTAAATCTAAAGAAACTAAATTCAAATTGGAAAAGGTCTGTGTGCTAAAAGACGTTTCAAGTTTCACAGCACACGGGATTGGTGCCGTACATGGCAAAAAAGATGTTTATGACATAGTACCGTTCAATAAAAAAACCATTAAAACCAGGAAAATAGTTAAATCCGGCAATTATGAAGCATACTATTCCACACCAACCGAATATAATACATTTAAAAATAACGTGATCATTAATCAACTAAATGAGTTATAATTGATATTACAACTCGGTAATTACAACACTGGTGCCATTGTCTGTAATAGTCTGAGTACCGGCGTTACCCGCTAATGTAATACGTACCTTTACACCAATGTCAGCACTTGGTGTGTAAATTCCTGTACAAGTTATAGTTTGGACATCTCCACTACTCGAAGTATATCCAATAACCTGGACAAAGGGGGTGAGGATAACGTTTGAGGTGTCGACCCAAGCAACTCCAAAGTTACCTGCACCAGTACCTCCAAAAAAACGAATAGTTGTGGTAAGTAAGTAATTCCTACTAGCGGTCAAAGTGAAAATACCAGTACTTGTGTTCAATGCGATTATTGATGTTTTTATACCCGCATCCCATACAATATCCTTAATCGGATTGGTTGTCAAATTATTCGTCAAACGCGCACTGGCATAACCAGGGTTAGCCCACGTCATTGTCGAAACAATTGGATTTGTACCAACAACTGTAGAACTTATAAGTGCCTGACCTACAGTGGGAGAGGCAGTTGGCCATATGTATCTAGTTGCACCAGTACCATCACCTCCTATAAAAAATTGTAATTTTCCATTGGTATCTCCACTACCGGTTATAAGTTTTATATCTCCACCTACACCAAATGTACCCACTGAATTACCTCCAGACAATATTAAAATACCACCATCAGCAAATACATCATTTCCAGAAGTTCCACCACTAATCGATATCAAACCACCACCACCATCACCATCACCAGTACCACCAAGTATTGTACAAGCCCCACCTTTACCCATGTCAGAACCTACTCCGTCTCCTGGACTTATTGATATACCACCTCCACTATCGAAATCAGTGTTCCTAACACCTCCGTTTAATTCTATATTTGTCCCATTTATAGACAATACAGACAAAGTAGTATTATACAAACCAGACATTAAATATATTAAATATATTAAATTTTCTTTTCAAATTCTGTCATGTGTTAATAATATTTTAAAGTGATGGGTAATATTCCCATTTGTTTTCTAATGTTATTAACTTCCACATCTTATCCTGTAAATACAACTTCTCCCTAGATTTCAATAATGGAAAACAAGGAAGTAATTGATCCTCACCCAATAACTGACACATTTTATGAAGCGTATAACTATAACTCAAAAAGTTGTTTCTACCCTTAGGACGATGTTTCTCAAAGGGTATTTGAGCTTCTTCAAACATACATATCAATTTATTTTCTAATTTTCTAGAAATTATAGGGGGTGGGATTCCACACAATTTATTTATTATTGCAGAAACATGTTCATATTGTTTATTCAATCTTAATTTTTTTAAATAACATTTAATTCTGTTTGGTGTTATTTTGTCTATATCTGTTATACGTTCCTTTTTTAATTCAAGAAGCAATATGTTTATAACATCATCACTAGGAGATGTTGTTTCCTTTGCCTGTAATTGAGCTATCCATTCTCTAAAATGATTAATCCTTTTATATGCAAATGGAGATAAAATTTCAACTTCAGGTCTATATTCCATAGGCCCAGTATCATCAATGTATGATATACTACTACCACATGATTCACAAGAAGCTATTGCTTCACGACGTATTACTATTCTATTACCACCACAGGGACATTTAAGTTTTTCTAATTCAGTTTTATTATCTTTAGAATAACAACCAGATAAACAAAAATCTTGATATTCTTTGTATATTTTACCTTTATTACTAGTTTCTTCTTTCGTAATAAAATTAGTTAGGTCTTGTGATTTATTCTTATTTATTTTATATTCATCTTCATATTCATCACCTTCATATTCATATTCACCACATTCATCTTCACCACATTCATCTTCACCAAATTCATCTTCACCACATTCATCTTCACCAAATTCATCTTCACCACATTCATCTTCACCAAATTCATCTTCACCAAATTCATCTTCACCACATTCAATTTTATTATTTATATCTATGTGTTTCTTTTTGTTATTTTCTATTTCATTATAATAACGAACCAGGAAAGGGGCAGCATTTAATAAATACTTTGTTTCATATTCATTTCCTCTTAAATTTTTAACTTCGAGTTGAAGATCACAGACCGTTTTATATAAACAATGCCTATCCACATTACAAGTGTCAGAATTGTATTGTTCTATTAATTGAGATAATAATTTTTCTTTGTCAGGAAGAGTAGCTCTATGATCAGCAAATTCCTTTAATTTGTTAGAATGCAGAGATGATAACGTCTCTCTATGATCTACATGCGGAACCTTTTTACTTATTCTAGATAAATTCATATAATATAAAGAATTATATACATCTATCTTTAAATTAATTAATTAATTTGTGAAAAATTATTAACGTGTAGCTTTTTTGATTTTGAAGTTTGGAGATTCTCAACTTATTTTTATAAAACTTGTGAATTACAGAGCATAACATCGTTATATATTAATTACGGTATCGTGAAATCTGTGAGAGGTGTGTATTCACTTGCTGTTTTCGGAAAAGGATAAAAAGTATAGTCACACACTATCTTTGTTTTTCGTAAAATCAAAAATACACACACACTGACCAATATTTATTTTTGAAATTAGTTTTATATACAAAAAAGCATACAGTAAAAAGGGTCCCGTATTTTCCAGCATGTGAGTTGAGTGACGGTTGCGACACATGTGTTGTTTTTGTCTATATTTTTTGAAAAGTAAATTTACAACAAATGTTGATCAGTGTGTATATTTGAAATCACAAAGATAGTGTGTGACTATACTTTTTATCCTTTTCCGAAAACAGCAAGTGTTTACACACCTCTCACAGATTTTACAACACTGTAATTAATAAATAACGAGTTTATGCTATGTAGTTTTACATTATTTGTTAGTTTGTCGTACATTACCGAAACTTCAAAATCAAAAAAAGCTACACGTTCAAAACTATGTGCAGAACGTTCATTCACAGATATGTTGAGCGTGTAGTGTTTTCAAAAATTAATTATAATAAAACTACAACAGATCAATAAATAGTGTAGAATTACAGAGTATAACATCGTTATTTATTAATTACTGTGTTGTAAAATCTGTGAGAGGTGTGTAAACACTTGGTGTTTTTGGAAAAGGATAAAAAGTATAGTCACACACTATCTTTTTGATTTCAGATATACCAACTGACCAATATTTATTTTTGAAATTAGTTTTATATACAAAAAAGCATACAGTAAAAAGGGTTCCGTATTTTCCAGCATGTGAGTTGAGTGACGGTTGCGACACATGTGTTGTTTTTGTCTATATTTTTTGAAAAGTAAATTTACAACAAATGTTGATCAGTGTGTATATTTGAAATCACAAAGATAGTGTGTGACTATACTTTTTATCCTTTTCCAAAAACACCAACTGAATACACACCTCTCACAGATTTTACAACACTGTAATTAGTAAATAACTATATTATGCTCTGTAATTCTACATTATTTATTCATTAATTGGTATTAATCAAAACTTCAAAATCAAAAAAGCTACACGCTCAAAACTATGTGCAGAACGGTCATTTACAGATATGTTGAGCGTGTAGTATTTCTAAAAATTAAATATAATAAAACTACAACAAATCAATAAATGGTGTAAAATTACAGAGCATAACATCGTTATTTATTAATTACAGTGTTGTAAAATCCGATGGAGGTGTGTAAACACTTGGTGTTTTCGGAAAAGGATAAAAAGTATAGTCACACACTATCTTTGTGATTTCAGATATACCAAGTGATCAATATTTATTTTTGAAATTAGTTTTATATACAAAAAAGCATACAGTAAAAAGGGTCCCGTATTTTCCAGCATGTGAGTTGAGTGACGGTTGCGACACATGTGTCGTTTTTCTCTATATTTTTTGAAAAGTAAATTTACAACAAATGTTGATCAGTGTGTATATTTGAAATCACAAAGATAGTGTGTGACTATACTTTTTATCCTTTTCCGAAAACAGCAAGTGTTTACACACCTCTCACAGATTTTACAACACTGTAATGAATAAATAACTATATTATACTCTGTAATTCACAAGTTTTATAAAAATAAGTTGGTATTAATAAAACTTCAAAATCAAAAAAGCTACACGTTCAAAACTATGTGCAGAACGTTCATTCACAGATATGTTGAGCGTGTAGTATTTCTAAAAATTAATTATAATAAAACTACAACAAATCAATAAATCCTGTAGAATTACATAGCATAAACTCGTTATTTATTAATTGCAGTGTTGTAAAATCTGTGAGAGGTGTGTAAACACTTGGTGTTTTTGGAAAAGGATAAAAAGTATAGTCGCACACTATCTTTTTGATTTCAGATATACCAACTGACCAATATTTATTTTTGAAATTAGTTTTATATACAAAAAAGCATACAGTAAAAAGGGTCCCGTATTTTCCAGCATGTGAGTTGAGTGACGGTTGCGACACATGTGTTGTTTTTGTCTATATTTTTTGAAAAGTAAATTTACAACAAATGTTGATCAGTGTGTATATTTGAAATCACAAAGATAGTGTGTGACTATACTTTTTATCCTTTTCCAAAAACACCAACTGAATACACACCTC
>Ga0335398_10007206_pt1 | contig 13705 bp, 9 predicted proteins | sample BON03_FD_205742 | JGI IMG/M metagenome (GOLD analysis project Ga0335398, IMG submission 205742) | Freshwater microbial communities from Lake Bonney liftoff mats and glacier meltwater in Antarctica - BON-03 (spades assembly) (version 2) | ecosystem: Environmental > Aquatic > Freshwater > Ice >... | reverse complement strand
TCGCACGATATAGCTGAGTTGGAACAATTGCAGGTTACGTTGGGTATACTGATCACGGACAAAGAGATGGTAGGTGATGGACACAAAGCCCGCGCATATACAATCATTCGTCGTCAAAATGATATCAAGTTTCTTGAAAACAAATATACACCAGTGGAAATTGATACTGAAGAAGAAGAAGTTGACGACAAAGAAACAGAAGTTAAGGAAACATTACGTACCAAGCGCACGAAGGTTGTTCTAAAGACAGGTTGTGAAACGAGTTTAGAGAAGTTATGTCAGTGGATTGGTACTGTACGATGGTGCTACAATCAATGTGTTGCGTTTGGAAGAAACCATCCTGAGACACTAAAACAGCGGAGTGCACTAGTCCTACGTGACCTATGTGAAAATATAAAATCGATGATACCCACTAATCCTTGGCTTAAAGACTGTCCTTATGATCTAAGAAAGGAGGCATTTCTCGATTATTGCAAGGTGCTACAAATCAATGAACAAAAATTTATCACTATGCGAAAGAAAGGAATCACGTTTAGTTTTAAAATGGGATTTAGAAGAAAGTGTGAGGCCATCAAGGAGACCATTAAAATTCTATCCAAAAATTGGGGTATCGGGGAACAGTTATTTCTGGTGAATGACTTCACTAGTAAGGAGATGGATGCTATACCTAAGAAGGTACTTCGAGCCGTGAATATCACAAAAACTAGGATGGGATTGTATTTTAACTTTACAGAAGGCGCAACTCTGGATACTTCAACGTATCGTCAACATGAAATCGTTGCATTGGATCCTGGTGTGAGGACATTCATGACTGGATATTGCAGATGGGGTGGTAATTGAATGGGGTGCTGGTGATATGAATCGAATCTACGTGATGTTGCAGACAAGCTTCATTCTAAAATGGCCAAGTGGAAGAATAAGATCGCCACTTACAAGGATGAATTGACTAAGGAGCATGCTGAGGTAAAACGACGAACTGTCGAGCTTGGTAGATTGAATGCTGTCAAGGCTCAACTGACGAAGGTGCTGAACGAAACCAACGCAACTTTTATTCAATATCGTTGTGAAAGTGTTTCCAAAAAGAAAGAACTGGCTGAAAAGACGAAATCGCTGGGTAAGGATCATCACGTTGTTAAAAAGTTAAAAAGGGAGATTCAAAAACTTGATAACAACATGAAGCAACTGGTGGCGAGTGATCCCGATATTGCCAAGGCTCACAACGATGTCACCAGAAGTAAAGGTGAACTTGGAAAATACAAGGATGTGTTGGTAGTGAGCGATCCCAAGGTTATCAAGATGGAGAAGCAATTATCCACTTACAATCGCGCCTACCTCCGTTTGCTACTGAGACTTCGTTACAAGATCGACGAAGCTCACAAGAAGCTTGCCACCTACCTATGTCGAAATGTAAGCATTGTGTTATTACCAAAGTTTGAAACCTCAAGGATGGTAAAAAACGCAGATCGTAACATATCAGCTGTCACTGCTCGAAAGATGATGAATTGGGGACACTATAGATTCAGAGAGATGCTAATAAACAAGGCCGCTCTCAGTTCTAGTTGCCAGGTCATTATTTGTGATGAGCACTACACCAGCAAGACATGTGGATCATGTGGAGAACTTCACCACAACCTTGGAAAAAATAAAACCTTCATCTGCCCTCATTGTCACTATGAGGCAGATCGAGACATTAACGCAGCGAGGAACATCCTCCTCCGTTATCTATCCTTGAGCAACATCACGTTCAAGCGAGGTGCACTTGGAAGTCGGACCAGTGCCTAATGCCCTACAAGCCAGCCATAAAGTTAACGCAAAATGGTGTCAACACTATTAGTATTTTGTCCTATTTGGATGATGTTGATAATTTTGCTAATTAATTGTAGAGGATGAACAAGGCGTTTACATTGTTTCGTTCGATGAATTTTAATTCTAATTCAAGTGGAGATGAAGCATGGTCATCACTGATGGGTGTCAATTGCGCAATGCCGGTTCTTCAAAACGAGCATTTCAGGGATTTTCTTTGGAGAGATGATCGACGAAAGGACTCGCTTGGGTCGAAATGGGTTTCTAGAATTCTAGTGGTGACAAATTCGTCACTTCGATTATATAATGTCAAATCCAAGAACTGGAAATCTCCTGATGAAGACACTCTCGAGAGAATCATTGAGTCAACGGGGGATTGTGTCTTAACCATTCCCTGGGAGTACGTCGTGTACATTGCGAAATGTGGCGACCATAAAGATGTTATCAGAGTGGCTTGGAATGATTTGAATACCTCTCAAAAGGTCATCAATCTCAAAGCGGAAGCGCTGTATGCAGACCAACTTGACACGCTAAACGAAACTTTTCAAAAACTTCATGCTCGATCGAGAGCCACAGTTCCTCAAGTTGACGATTCGTGGGTTGAGTGTAACGGAGAGATTTTAAAAATAAGTGGCAAGCATCGAGTGAAATTTGAAAATGTGATCAAACGTCATACATCCGTATCTTTCTATGGCCACACTCAGTTTCTAGAGTCAGGCAGAACCTCCAGCTTGGTGCCGTATTTTCACGTGGAGATCGGTTCGTTTGTTTCCGGTGAGTCGGTACTAATGGAGCTTGAGGGATTGACTGGGGTTCAAGTCCGCATCTCGGTCCAAGATGAAGTGGTAGAACAATCGATGTTCAACGGTTTTGCTCTCGGATTCGCAGTTCTTCTACTCGCAATACCCGAAGAAATGTTTCAAAAGCAATTCATAGTTTCGATCTTGTGTTTGTTGCTACTTTTTTTGATAGGGAGGCCGGAACAATTGAATGTGTTTATAGACAACAAACGATGTGATGTGATGTTGGAGCCAATGATGAATCTTGAGCCAACTGTTACTGATGTGCCTGCTGAAACATCTGATGCTGATTTGGACCTTCTGCTGGAAGCATTGCGTCCCAATGATGATTGCCTTGAAGGAAGAAGTTGCTCGATTCCCTTAAAATGGAAGAAGGCTGCAAATGGTGATCTTGAAGCAGCAGCGCTTCAATGGAAAACGTGTTTAAAATGGAGACGAGAAAATGATATTGATGGAATATTGGACAGGCCGCATACTCATTTCGAAACCATTAAATCGAATTCTGTATTTTTATGGACAGGACATGACGATAAACAGAATCTGGTTGCGATTCAGGAATTCGGATCGATTGCAAAGGATATAAAAAACCTTACCGAAGCCGGAATATCCCCGGAGGAATTCGCAATGCATATCGTTTTCTTGAATGAATACTGGATCAAACAGCGATTGAGTGGCACTGGAAAGTTCGTTCATATAATAGACCTCAAGAACTTCACACTTGGTATGCTGAGCAGAGCAGTGGTGAAATACTGTAGTCCGATGAGTTTTTGTATGCAACAATACCCTGACCTGCTTGCTCATGCATACATTATCAACACGCCTTCAACCTTTTGTTTTCTATGGAAAATCGTTTCTCCTTTTGTGGCCAAACAAACCTTGGAAAAGGTCGAGATCGTTGGATCCAATCCCCAAGAGATTTCTAAAGTCCTGCGACACCAAATACCAGAAAACGCACTACCTGTATCTATGGGTGGTTCTGTCACCGACATTCAAAATTCCAAGTATGAAGTCGACCTTCGAAATTTCGTGAACCAGCTGAATGAGCTCAAGATGTAACTATACTATCCGTATCTATTTTCTTTTTCTTCTATCTTGCGGGACAATGAACTCAACACGGCTTCCTAGGTGATTCACTCCTGATCGCAGGATTTGCCCTTTGTCCTCCTTAAATCTTCCATTCGATGCAAAACCAACCTGCCATGGAGCAGTTTTATTGATAGAGCAGGATATGAGTGGTCGTTTTGGTACTGGCTGGGCTGAAACAAAAGGGTAGGTCCGCTTCGGTGGATTCAAAGCAGGGCCTGTGGCTAGTTTTCTTTCGGTAATTCTATCAGTAATTCTTTCAGTTTGAGGGGTGGATCTACGATGTAAAACAATGTTATCGTGTTCTAACTTCTTGTACTGCCGACTAAGTTCGGTTTTACCCTCTTTAAGTTTGTTGTATTCCAGTTTACTGCGTTCCATTCGCTTTATGGTGGCATGATGCTGTGCTTTTATAATCCTTTTTAATTCCTCAATGTCATCAGGCAGTTCATTGTTCCCAGAATCGTCAAATAGGCCCAATGAAGGACGTTGTGAATATTCTTCTATATTGGACTTGGTCTTAAACTTTTGCAACAGCCGTTTGGTTTCCAAATGAGAGTCGATTTCTTTTGCGAGTTTGTCTTGAATTACCAATGTATCGCGTCTTGCAACATCTTCATTATTATTACAAGTGACCAGCATGTCCCGAAGATCATTCATCTCAGTTTCGACAACTTTCATTTCGTGGAATCGTTTCCTATCTTGTGTTTTTAGTTTTTCGTTCATTTCATTCAGCTTTTTTAAACGATTCCTCACCACTCCATATTTTTCTTTCAGTACTGAGATATCGTATTCACATTGAACATCGTCGTTGTCAGGACATTTCTCAATGGCCTCAAAGTAAACTTGAATTGGTTTTTGGAATGGGATCCTGCACATGGGGCACGCAGATCGAGAGGTAGCCATCAAGTTCTTCAAACACTCACCATGAAAAGGATGTCCACATGGCAGACAGGAAAAATCTTTTCTCAGCTCATCCAGACATATCGCACAATTGTTATCACACATGTTTTCAAAATGCACCACAACTCGAATAGGTCCCCTCACAACGCGAGATAATATGACCTGCACGTTGTTCGCATGGGGAAGAGGAGAGGACGGTCAACTTGGAGTAGGTGATAAGCTCGACCAATTCAAACCTAGACTTGTCGTGGGTCTTGATGACGAGGATGTTGCGCAAGTGGCATGTGGAAGTGGTCACACGGTTGCACTGTCATTGGAAGGGAAAGTATTCGCATGGGGAAGAGGCGATGACGGGAGACTTGGCCATGGGGATCACGAGTGGAAGGATGAGCCAATGAAGATTCTGGCTCTGGACAAAGTCAAGGTCGTGCATATCACCTGCGGAAGCTACCACACCGCTGCTGTTAGTGACTCAGGTTGTCTCTATACATGGGGAGGAGGCATGTATGGTAAATTGGGCCATTGCAATGAAACTGGTTATAACTTTCCTAAACGTGTGGATAATCTCAGGAATAAATTCGTCGTCACAGTTGCATGCGGTAGTAGACATACGATGGTGCTATGCCAAGACACCCCTGGGGATTCAAACACATCGGAGGTTCTTACTTGGGGTGATACTGATAACGGAGTTTCTGGTCACGGAGAAAGCAGTTCTCATCAACACTTTCCTAAGAGCATCCGTAACCTCCAGTTTGTGGTGCAGATTGCTGCATGTGGTTTTCACTCAGCCGCTTTGACGTATAGTGGTGATGTGTATACTTGGGGGGAGGGGAAATTTGGGAGGTTGGGTCATGGTACTCCAGAAATCAACATATCCCAGCCTAAAAAAATCAGCACCTTTGGAAAGATAGTCCAAATTTCTTGCGGAGGCTTTCATACAGCAGCAGTGAGCGAAAGCGGTAAGTTATTCACGTTTGGAGGAGGTGAGCACGGACAATTGGGTCATGGGACCAAGGATAATCACGCAGTTCCGACTATGGTTGAATCTTTGAAATCCTATGTGATCGTTCAAGTAACCTGTGGATGGAGCCATTCAGTAGCTCTCACTGACGAAGGCCACGTGTATAGTTTCGGAAATGGAGACCATGGTAAATTGGCACAAGGCAATAAAGACAAACTTTTAAAACCTACTTTGGTATTAGGTTTTAATTCAAAACATGTCACCCAAATCGCTTCCTATAACGAGCATACTGCTGCCATTATCATGCCTCCTGGCTATAAGAGTAGCAAATCGGTATTGAAGGAGCTGGGTTCGATGGTGAATGACCCATTATTTTCAGACGTGACTTTTATGGTTGAAGGGAAGCTGATATACGCCCATCGAGTTATTTTAGGAGCGAGATCGGATCATTTTCGGGCGATGTTTACGTCTGGTTTTCGAGTAAGTTCATGAATGTCCATGTATACGTTTTATTAATATACATCCAACAGGAGGCCACTGACAATGTCATCACTATAGACTATACCTCATATGATGTATTCTTGGTACTTCTTGGGTTCTTATACTCGGATGTCGCCGAAGTATCTCCTGAAATGGCAATTGACTTGTATAGTCTCGCTGATATATACGCTCTCGCTGGGTTGGCTAAGCGATGCATCGAGATCGTGAGAACGAAGTTGACGGTGAAAAATGCCCCAAATTTACTAAATATCGCAAATCATCATGGCGTTGAAGCAATGATCAATCTGTGCAAGCGTTTCATTATTCGAAATTTTGAAGTTGTCACCAAATCGGAAGAATTTGCTGTACTGGGTCGAGACTTGATTCTTGAAATTTTGAAAAGCCGTTAAAAATAATCATTTACTATTTATTCAAGCAACTTAGCCAGAAGTTTCTTCTCCCGAATCAAGAAAGTCAGAGCGTTCTTTGTTCTTTCATCGGAAACCGACCTTAACTTGATTTGGTTTTCTTCCAAAGGAGTTGAAAACTGGCTCAAAAATTCCGACACCACTTGTTTCAATTTTTCAGCTGATCCAAGTGTCGCAATGGCTTCTCTGTTAGAGTGAATCGGGAACTTAACGCAAAATTCTTGGAGACGACTTGTATTCGGAGGAATTCGAGGATTTTCAGAACGGAACAAAAACAAATTAGAAAGTTGCAACTGTGAAAGCTCCAACGATAACATGATACAGTCAAACTCATTGTGTTCCAAGGAAAACCCATGCCACATGAAGTACACGTGATTGGGTTGTCCATAATTTTCAAATACCTGTTCTCCTACCTTGTAATCCTTGTTGGCATTCGTAACGGCTCCGCCCAATGCAGGCATATCTAGAGTCGAATGAGCTCTACTAGATATAGCACCATCGCAATTCACCAAGTCAAGAAGGGGTACCAAATGTCGTTGGCCATTCCACCAAATTGCTCTCGAGTCTAGAATGGCATGTGCCCATAAATAATTCTCATACGTGAAAACTCCAAATGGCAACATCGAATCACCCAAGTGATCCAGCAAGAATTTCTTCACAACGGAGAATTTTTTCTCGATTCCTTCTCTGTACTTGATGATCTTAGTTGTGATGGGATGCCGCTCGAGTACTTGGAGTTGTACCTGTGAATAGTACACTGGAGGATACATTTCTTGGCTACTGGGCAAAAGCGATAAATAAGGCCACCAAAACGATTTTGGACCCATTACAAAGTTTTCGAACATCAAAAACACCAAAAGTTGATGAAATGAATCGTGGCGCTGCAAGACCTCAGAGAGATGATGCAGGTACGGGAACACATTGCTATTGACGGATGTTTCAAGGTTCATTACCACGTGGTCCGGCACAATTAGATATGGAGATTCAATCAATATGGTCTCCGTTGCTATTGTACCCACACGAATACCTGGTATCGGAACTGCTTTGATCTTAACCAGAGGAAATCCCTGAGAAGACACCCAATGATTCAATCTATCGGTTTTGTCTTCCAAAGACAAGTCATCCTCTTTGGATCTCGTTTCTGGGCTTATAGCACCGAGAGATAAAATGTACTTGCCCGCAGCCTGCAGGGAAGTGGCACCATCTTCAGCAAACTCACCAGTTTTCAAATAGAGGAGTGTATCACGGATTAACTGTTTGCGTTTAATTCGATATTGAATCGGCAAGGATAGCTGATGAAAGTTTTTGTCTTTAAAATTCTCAATATCGTCTTCCAGCGATGATGAATACGCACTTTCCATTTGATCAAGTATCTTGGAAACCTCCAGAAAGGTTTCTGCTTTTGAATCGCTTAGACACCTTGTGATATACTTGAAATAATCGGCTTGACTTTGGGATTTTTTAATATCACTTAAACACTGAATTACGTGGTCTTCGCTAAACGCATCGATCTTGCGGAGTCGAATAACTTTGCTGACAAAATTTGGATATTGCTCAAACTTACGATCCGACACACAATCAACAACATCTGTAGCTCCAGCAACTAATTTGGCGAGCTCTGATTTTAAATCTGAATTGTCAAGTTTATATTTGATCTCGATGCAATCATGGGGATTGAAATGAGGCACGAAGCCGTGGTACGTGAAGTAAATTTCATTCGGATTATCACCATAGTCCATGAACACTTGAGAACCTGATGGCGTTGATCTGTCAGCTTTGACTATGAATCGATCACCGGCAATAAAATGATGATCTTTGAAGAAATTTCCATTTGCAGATCGTCTTGGAATCGGATTGGATTTGTAATTGAACATATCGGCAATTGGAACGAGATATTTCGTTCCTTCGATTGTCAACGCTCGAGAATCACACAAGGATGTGGCCCAAAAGTAATTTTCCATGCTCAAAAAACCGTCTCGCGCTTGAATATCTTCAAGATTCAGCGCATTCTCCAGCAATTTTCTTCCTCGGTTCACGAAAAAGAACTCCTTATGTTCCTTGTTGGTTTTCAGCAATGCAGAAAATTCATCATCCTGTAATTCATTCAAAGCTGCATCATCAAGTAAATATCCTGAGCCAATAAATACAGGCAGCATATCGAAATACGCTTTCCACTTGCAATCAGATTCCTGACATTTGGCGATTTCTAAGAGAACAAGTAGCGGAAGGAGGTCAGCCTTTTTGGCACTGTTGAATAAAAACTCCGAGCCTGGACCATTTACGCTTTCCTTTGTGTTGGAAAGCACGTGAGTCATCGGTATACGCAACACTACTTCACCTGCACGTAAGTCTCGTGAAGCCATAAACCCATTGCCATAGCTTTCAAATCCCACAATTGTTATCCCGGTAACGGCATTATCCAATGCGTCAACCCATCGTTGAAATTTATTGGGACAGGTTGCATCCAAACTGCTTCCCACTGCTAGACTCACGAGAAGCAACAACGAATTCAAAACAAGCATCGAATCTTGAGACGTTAAACACGTTTCGCGGGGGGCTAAACAAACTATAGCCGTTGAAGTCGTTTCTATATGACTGAGCTCCATAGAGCACTTCAAGCTGTAGATGCGGCGGAAAAAAAGTATGATTCAGATTTAATCGAACTTCGAAAACGATTGCAAGAAAATTTAAACAGATTTAAAGACTTGCAATTTGAGATTGAAAAAGTTCCAGATTTTGAAAAGGAGGAAGAAATGACGGAATTCGAAAATGAAGCAAAGGAAGAGATTAAAGAATTACCTTACCATGGTGAAAAGACTTCAGTGGATTTTCAAGAGTGGTTTAAAGGCTCTGAAGCTACCATTTTGAAAAGAGAGAGTCGCTGGGACATTGAAAGGAGATTGCCGATAAACGAAGATTCAAATTTTGCAGAGTTACTGCAAAAGACCAATCAACTAAGCGGGATGGTACTAAAAACTGCAAGGAAGAATACATTCCTGTCTTGTTAATCTATTACTTAAGTATGTATATAAACTTATCTACAACTAGTCCCATTAATTTTAATGAAAAGAACAACTAGTTTTCCAACACCGTGATGAAAAACGTTTCCTAGTGTTTCTTCAATAGCTTCTCTAGGTTCTTTTTTCTTTTTGTCTGACAATTTCTGCAACCCGCATATCTTCTTGTTGTTGAAATTCTCCATCTGATTTCGCTATCAACTGATGTGGCTGCTGCTGTTCAGGTTCAAAAATACGGTTTTCTATATTCATCATCTATTTTAGCTTTGGATGCTGTGCTTCTTAAGAGTATTTATGATTATTCTTTCTCTAATTTATGGCTCTACAGTTAGCGGCTATTCGGCCGAAAAGATGTTACCGAGCTCTTTTTCGTTGAGCCTAAGGACTTTGAAAAATATTTAGACCACTTCGAAATATTAGTTGGATCATACATTTAATGCTTTATTTCTGATGTTAAAATAAAGAAGGGAAAGAAGGCATACGAACATAGAGAGTACCAAGCAGTATCTTAAAAAAGTTCGTAATATCACTAAATCAGTGACACCGCAATTCACTGGCTCCTGGCATTGAATTAAATGCTGGTAAAGAAGATTTAATGAAGCTAGAAATCTGATGGATGCATTGATTCTAATTATATCATTTCAAAAGAAACTCTGGAGGAAATAGCGGGCGTGACGTAATTGGTTAAGATTGCCTTGAGATATTTCAATGCATATGGTTTCAGAAGTACTTGATCAAATCCTTGGTCGAGATACTTTTGTTTCTCCAGAGCCATTCCTGTTGCTGCTACTATTGGTACTGAATAATCATGTTGTCTCAAGAGATCAAACATCTCATCGCCGTTCATCCGTTTCATGACAATATCTGTGATGATCAAATCAGGCTTGAAGTTCTCGTCTCCGTCAGACTCAAGGAATGGAATTATTTGATCTCCATCTTCCAACAATTTGACATTTTCAGGTTTCAGATCCGTTCGATTCAACATCATCTTCAAAACCCGTCGAAGTACAGAGTCGTCTTCAACGACAACCACTTTCAAATTATTCAGCGATATTTCTTCTTCTTCCTTTGGTGCAACATGAATCGTAATATCATCCTGAGGTTCCTGAGCATCCAGCGAAATAGAATCACCGTGGGATAGAATCGGTAAAGTTAATTTGAAAACTGCTCCCCGAATTCCATCAGTCCGGTTGGCCAGGGAAACATTTCCCCCCATTTTAAAAGCAAGCTCTTTGCAGATGGAGAGCCCAAGTCCGGCACCCGCATCAAAATTGGATTCTCGTTTCATTTTGTTATTGTCGAGCATTGAATACATTTTAAACAATTGGCCATCGGTTGCACCCCCAATGCCGGGACCAGAATCTGTAATTTCAACAACTAGCACTTGACTCATGGCTTCAGGTACCATCGTACCATTCGAATACATTTTGTTTTCAACTGGTACGGTGATGTTATTATTCTGCATGCAACCGAAACATGTAAAGAACCAAGCAGGACCTCTCGAATTTGAACTTGGTTGGCTGTATCTCCCAGGTGTCTTCCCAGTATCGTGTAAGTACATAGAAATTACAATAGATCCATCCTTCACGAATTTACTTGCGTTACTCAGTGCGTTGCTCAGAATTTGCCGAAGTCTCATGGGATCACAATGCGCTTCAGTGTCGGATAGTGAGGCCGGTATGCGAGCTTGCATTTGAATATCTTTTTCTGCCAGCACTTTATATTGATGGAACATGTCTCTAACTATTTCAGACACGACAATTGCTCTCGGTTCTATATTCATTCCTGTAGTTGAAGAATTATTCAATTTGTCATAGTCGATAAATCCATTGACAAGATCTCTCATATGTCCAACAGTTGCGGTGATAAGAGATACAATATCTTGTTCTTCTTCTGAATGCTGTATTATATTGGCAGTAAGATTTTGCAATGCATGTACTGGGTTTCGCAATTCATGACACATATACCCGAGAAGTTTGGCGTGAGCCTTCTTTTCAGAATCCCGAACTAGCCTTCCGGTTTTCCATTGATGATGCAAGAATATAGCATATATTAAAGATGCCACAAGATTTATCAACACTAAACAAACGATCAGTGTAACTTGATTTGGAATCAGAGTGACTTCAAAGTCGTTTGAACCTGAAATTACTAAAGCCCATTCCCTTTGTGCAACCACCATCTGATAGACAACAAGAAGCTTCTCGTTATAGCTGGGTTCATGGTCCAAAAAGGATTCAGCAAAGTTTACCAATGTCCCGTTTACCTCCAGTGCTTTATTCGCATCAGGAGCAGCCCCAGTGACATATTCAAAGGACTTTTCAGCGGACAAGAGATGAGCGCCAGTAACTGCTGAGCTCTTAGAATAGCACGGGTCACTTCTCGATGATCCAGGTGGACAATTAGGTTCCATCTCTGTTCTATTCATGTGCCACAGATGTACCTTTATACCCGGGGTGGAAAACTCTGGTGATATTGCGTCATTCAAAACATTAAATAGCATGAAAGCCGCTGTAGCGAAATCTTCCTTTCCTATCACGGGAGATGCAATAAGCGAAGAGAGCCCGCCTTCTGGATCAGCAACCAAATGAATCGGAGGTGTCAGCTTACTCAAAGATGAATGCCGACCCGCATCGAATGCCATCTTTCTGTTTCTGATGGAGGACATGTCAAAGTTAACCGCATTCAAAAACCCTTCGTGGGGTTCAATGAACGCCACAGGGTATGCGTATCCATTCGTATTTGTTTTTGGAGCAATCTTCCAAGATTTCTCCTCGTGAATAAGAGAACGATTTGCAAAGTGATTCCACAAAGTAGCAGAGGCAGTCTCGTATTCATCCCGTTTGTCGTCGTATACCTTGGGGGCAAAGGCATACGCCCGAATACCTCCCAGTTGAGACCGAAATGTGAGACTCAAATGTTGGAATTGATGATTGGCGTTGAAAAATTCATCGTACCCTTGGTTATCGTCTAGTATTGCTCCTGCGTGAAGGCGCCTACGATCTATGCCTGAAGAATTTACAAACATCCTTTCAGAGTATGTTTCAAACTGCGAGGCCAGTGCTTCATTATTTTGAATATGTCGAGTAAATATACGAAATACGGAATCTGATTCTCGATCTGCTGCATGCCGAAACAATAGTTCACGACGTACCACTGTTGTCCGATACATTTGTGTGACCATGACAACTGACAATGCCAACAAAACTGCGAAAAACGACAAAACCTGACAGAAAGTCTTGGCACTCATCCATTTGTTGAAGTGCCAACACTTCACTTTCTCCAAATCCACCTCGCTAATACGTCCCATACTACAACTTAGTTCTGGACAGGTGTCTTGAGCAACGAGTGACATGTATCCTAAAAAAGCTTTCAGTAATAACGCATCCAAGAGAATAGTTTTCACTGTTAGAGTTGTTTCTATCTTATTTACTTCGTCAGCAAAGGTTCAAGTGGATATCATATTTTTAGCCTCTAAGTGGCGTCATCTTTAACTATACTAAACTTCTACCGGAAAAAGGGGGTCCTCCTTGAAAATGATGTTCTCTGGCTCTTTCGAGATCTAGTACGCAGACAAGTAAAATACTAAGAACCACCAACACTACGAATACTAACCATATCTCTACCACACCTTCTCATTAACGTTGAAAATGAATTACCGTTGGTTGAATTCCCGAGTATTGAAAAATTAAACATAAATTTCGATAATCGATAGTGCACGACAAAATGAGTATTTTGGTATTTTCAACTTGTTAGCAGTGATGGAAGAAGGCAACATGTGTACTTAAAGTTAACTATAAGTGTAAGTGTTATCGAACTCGTAGAATTCTCTATTTCTTTTAGGCTACAGTTTCAACTCAAGAGATTTTCATTTTTACGGCGAATTTGAACCAGGATTTTAGTAAATTTACCGCAACATCAAATGCAGGAATAAGTGGTATGCACATTATGGGAATATTGAGGACTTAAAACTGATACAAAACTTAAAAATCGAATAGGTCCGGCAAGTAAACTTTGAGCACAAGGTTTAAGTTAGGACGGTCCCCAAATCAACACGAAAGCACCGATAGATTCTTCAATTATAAGATCCATGCCTTTCACGATGCACGTGAATGGGAAACTCGCTACTAAAATTGGTTCCGATTTGATAAAAGTAGACTTCTTTGATAGAAGAATACTTGAACGAAGGCCGCAAAGCAACCCTCTAGTAAAGCCCAAATCTCCTTATTGAGT
>Ga0335398_10007203_pt1 | contig 13708 bp, 8 predicted proteins | sample BON03_FD_205742 | JGI IMG/M metagenome (GOLD analysis project Ga0335398, IMG submission 205742) | Freshwater microbial communities from Lake Bonney liftoff mats and glacier meltwater in Antarctica - BON-03 (spades assembly) (version 2) | ecosystem: Environmental > Aquatic > Freshwater > Ice >... | reverse complement strand
GTTGCGGATCTGGCACATCACTTTGTAACCCAGCAGATAATCATTAGGGTGAGCGCACAATACACTGAGCAGCGTCCACGTAAGGCGGCGCGCTGCTATGCCTTTGTGAATTTTGAAAACATCCAACGAGGTATTGATGACGTGCAATTTTTTTAAGCACTCCATTACAGCAAGCCGCGAGTACCAGTGGGCCTTCAAGCCGTCGACAATGTGCTCTACACCCCTCTGTATCAGGACACCAACTTGGTCTTGTGTCTGTCCTCCTTTGAATACACGGTCACGCCACATCGTTTTCATGGTCGCTGTCAGCGCAATGCTAAAAGTGTTTGCATTTGCATGATACTTCATCAGCAGAGTGTTGTTAGGTCCCAGCGAAAGTCTGTTGATCACGCTGTTTTTCCATTTCTTACAGACAGAGACAAATTGCGAAAGCAAGACAAAGTCCTGTGAACTGATGATAAAATCCAGCAATTGTTCATAACGAAGACACAACTCTTGTTGTTGTGCAGCCATGCTTACTCAGCTTCGTCACTTCATAGCCAGTGTACTGTTTGCGCCTCTTTTATAGAAAGAATACGGTAATTGGAAGTGAGGTGTTAATAGATTTCCCGGCAATGATTCTAGACGAACAAGCAATTTTGAATTCTCCCAAAAATGCATTTAATTTCGTGCAACTGTGCTCTTGCCCGTCGCGACCACGGAGATAGAATGGACTTGTCCTTGACACACATTCGTGTAACGGTGGACAGCGCCCCGGGGCAGACCTATGCCATCCAGCGCGAGGTGTACCTGGACAGCCACAGGCGCCCTTTTGTCATGCTGACGTGCCACTTCAATTCGAGATTGTTTGAAGCGAAGCCGTGGGTTGTGGAACTCAAAAACGAGCCGAACGAAGATGATGCCCCGTGGACCATGAAGTATGCGCTGGACGGTGTTATGCAGGTCAACAAGCTGTCCAATATTGGGGTCGAATTTCAGCAGCCGTTGGCGCTCTTCCACGAAGACGCAGGCGAGGGTGTGCAGGCACCGTTGAGTTTGCGCAACGAGTACGAGCTGGGCCCGACATGGACTGATTTCCTCAAGGGAGGACGCGTAGTGGTTCGGGTCTATACCCGCTATTACCGCAAAGGCATTGACAAGCAAGGCAATACGCTGCCGGAACTCTTGTGGGTGCATGCGCACGAGGAGGTTGACGACGAAACACTTCAGCAGGCAGATTCCGAGGAAGACGTGAAATTTGAATAGGACAGCTTTGCATGAAATTGTTTTAATTGTTACATTAAAACAGGTGGACATAACATTTGTGTTGTGTGCACGCTAGCGAGGCGCATGCACGTCCACGTCCCGAAACCCCATGCGTTGAATGTCATCAGAAGAGCATTGACGCAGAATGAATTTGAAGCGGTTTTCGACCTCAGTGATGTTCTTTGCCTTGAAATCAAACAACTTGGGAAGGAAACTCTCGTTTGGAAGCAAGTGCACGAGGCTGGTAAAAGCAGGCATGAGGCACACACTGTGCGCGCTGATGCCTGTGCGCATGAGGTAGAGCAAACCAAAGACGAGGGTTTTAGTGTCGAGTCCGCGCAGCATGTGCGGCATGCGGCATTTGGTGCTCATGATGAGAAAACAAATATTCTGAATGACGACCTGCAAAAGTTCCTCGCGCTGTTGCATGTTGAAACTGTTGGGCAGCACACGTGAGGAACTTATGCGGCGCATGTTCTGTTCCACCAGCGAAAATATGGTCTCGTGATGAGGGTTTACGCTGAGCATGAGTGCGTTAAATTTTGTTGTTGTCTTGAAGAGTTCCATTTTGTGGGCGTCCATACTTTGTTGTGATGTGAGGAGAAGACGCACGTTGCGCTCGACCTCCCCAGCCAGACATTCCTGGCCTTTGTGGCTGGTGCTGCTGCTGTTTCGCAACATTGCTGTGTCGTCAAACTCGTTGGCAACCAGATTACGATGGTGTACAATACATCCCGTAATTTCACATACAGTGGCGTCTTCGATCTGCACGAGATGACGGCATTGTTGCAGCGAGCACTTGTGCACGCTACCACACAATAAACAGCCTGCCAGTCCCATGTCGAAACTTTCCCAATCGCAAGTGTGGAAGCCGATGCTTGCTGGCGACAGGACAAACGGACTTCGCAGCTTGTGCCATACTTTTTCGCACATATGTGTGGATGGGACAAGCAGTACACACACGTTCGTTTCATTTTTTAGGCTGGACCCATCATCTGGGATAACAGCACGTCCCACGCTATCAGGTAGATCATCAAAAGAATAAGACCACGCGCAGCTCGGTCGGCTTCGACGTGCGGGGTAGTGAGGCTCACGAAAACATTCACGCCAACCAACACGACAAGTTCAGCAAAAGTCTGTTCGGACGATCCAGAGCGCATCAGGTATTTGCGGAGCCGCATGGCAGCCAGCCCGAGCATGCAGACCGCCAGTGCCACGTTCGGGTCTTTCCACTCGTCTGCATACAGCTGTTGGACGTGCCGAGCGGCCTTCCACAGCGCATATCCGCGAATTTCACCGAACCACTGCGCAGAGGCACAAGCCACGTCGATGGATAACAACGCAAGAACAAGCAGTCCAATTTTTGTCTCGTTTGTGTATTCTGACGCCACCGCCTGATTGAGTATGTTGTTGATGGCCAGCATGTTACAGGCACGAGCCAAGTACTGGCCAATGGATGACTTGCACAGCTGCTCGGAATACACATGCACGATGCTGAACACCAAGAGCGCGCAAGCCGCAAGCACCGTTCGACTTTGCACTCGCTGCAGCTGTGCCTCGAGATTCTCGGTGTACATGAACAAGAAGAGGCCCTGCATGCGCGTGCGGTATGCGGTCGCCGTGTCCGAGGGCTTGCTCTTTGGCACCAAGGCAAACAAAATCAGAATGACTGTGCTCTTTGCTATCGTCAGCAACGACATCCAATCGGACTGGGTGTATTGCATGATTTGCGAGCTGCTGCCAATCTCTTGCAAGAGTGTGTTGCTGAAGATGGACACGACAACTTGTGCAAACAACACGCGTTGAGAGCTGCTGGCATACGGCGCATAATGATGCAATCCGAGAAAGTCAGCTACAGCCAGTAGCACGCACACGAGGAGCACAGAGTGCGTGTCCGCATTCATGGAGCCCTCACCCTGTAAGAGCTCGCTTGCATGCTGCGTCACGCCAAAAAGTAACACGTTTTCGATGTTGGTTGCAATGTCAATGCTGTAGGCCGACATTGCCATCTTGGGTCTTGGCTTGTGTAAATAATGTCGCTGCCTGTTGTGGGTCAATCATTCTGCCTTTGCTGAGTGAATGTGCTCGCATGCGACATCGGGCGGCTCAGATGTCATATACGCCTGGTGTTTCGGGTTGAAAAAAAATTCGTCGAATCTGGTCCGCGTAACTATCCTGGTCAACATTATATTGCTCTTGCATGTCTGTTTCGCCATGGCGTGGGTAGGGAACAATGGTCACTGAATAGGGCCACAGTGCGAATATTGTGCCCTCCCGCCATACTCGTGGCAGACTATTGGACGTGATTGTTTTTGGAGTTGGCACGCGAAACAAGACTATTTCATCGACTTGCATGTTCTCATATTGTAGTTTCTCAGGTGTTGTGGTGCCATGTGGTGTTCTGTGTAATGGGCTCCAGTGAGGGCCATGTGGTGGTTCAAATCCATCCATTCATTCTTCGGCCTGCACGTCTTAAATAATTGCGTTCGCAGTGTCAGCTGCTCAAAGGGCCAATTTGTTATAAAAGCCGGCCTCCGCCGCCTGGTGTAATGCTGTTCGTGTGGGCCTCGTGGGCCAGCATGACTCTCGCCATCGTGCTTGTCTGGCTGTGGTTGCAAAGCGTGCAGCAGAATTCGAGCGGGGCGCATGGTGCAGACAGGGAGGGTCATGCGCGCGTGACGCGCACGACGCTTCGCTCAGTTGCCCTGCTTGCAACGCTCAGCGCGACGCTCATGATATTGCACTTCACTGTGCCAGCACGCGAGGCCATCGCGGACCATGAGTGGATGGCGCAGGCATCCAATGCGAACCGGACATTGCCAGAGGACGCATTCAATCTGTCCACTCCAATTTAGAGCGCATGCAATTGACCCGAATTGGCATGGCAATATTTAAGCGCATGCCAACCATGAGCAATGGCGTCTCTCTCCGAGACCCCCAAACCAGGCGAGAGCGATGCGCCTGCGAAAAAGCCCGAGAGCTCCGACATGAGCAACATTTTGCAACACATCAAGAATCTGGAAACCAACAACGTGACACTCAAGTCCCAGCTGCAAGATGCGGAGGTGCGGAACGGCAAGCTCAGCGCGAAAACGCGGGAGGGCATGCAGAGCGCGCTCGACACGCTCATGAAAAAGTGGATGGACGCCGTGGAGACCAAGGACGACAAGGTCAAGGACAGTTTCAAAAATGGGCTCACCCAGCTTGTCGAAAAATCAGCCGAAGACAACGGCGTGTGGCAGATGATGGTGGCAGCGTCATCTCTGCACGAGCGGCAGAATCACGACCTGGACTTGCTGCGAGTTGAGAACACCAACCTGAAATCCAAGGTGGACGGCCTGTACGGCGACGCAGACTCAAGAACAGTGGGTGCAAAACACAAGGCACAGTCTGAACTGTCGAGAGAAGAGGTGCCACATGTCGTGTCCGAGGACATGTGGAATGACTTTGCAAAGCAAATAGGTAACAACTATTGAGTGACTGTTTTGTAGTACAATAAAATAGTGCTTGAAAATGAGTCCGAATCAATTTTGTGTCACGACCTTTACTTAAGAAGGCCCGGAAGGCTGATACCCCCCCCCCGCTGCTCCCCCGCCTGCTGAAGAATCTTTTGCCGACGAAGATCCATTGCCAGCAGCAGCCCCATTGTTGGCCATGGCATCTTGCTTTCGCTTTCTCTCTTTCATGTGCTCCTGAAACAGCAGCATCGTTTCAGGTCTCATTGGCCTGGGCGCCAGCACTCCTCCTGGCAGACCCTTCCCTTCCGCCGCCGCTTTTGTGGCGGCTTGCAAGCGCTCGTGCATAGCCAGCAGCTTTATTTTCATCTTGGCTGCATGCTCTTCATTTGACAACACAACTGCTTTGACGGTGCTGTTGTCGAAAGGCTCTGCCTGCATAAATGCGGAATGATTTTGCATGGCTTGCTTTGCCACTGCGTTCAAGAGCATTTTGGCAGGGTCTGCCGGGGGAGAGAAGGGAGGAGAAAACGCCAGCATTTGGCCTGTGGTGAAGTTGTGCTGTGGCGCAGGAACATACCTATAGGTGGGTCCAGTGTTTTGCAGCTGCCACCACTGGGTGTTGCCATTTTCCTGCGCAACCTTCATCTGCGCCTTGATCGGATGTCCATTCACGCGCGAGTGTGCGAAGTCCTTTCCGCAGCCGATTATCGCCGCGTTGAACAAGCGGTACGAAAAAACATCTCTGAGGTATTTCTCTACAAACACATTGTCTGCCTTTTCACTGTCTGTAGCTGTTGCCGGCAGTTTGTCGAGCTTGGGCGTGAAGTCGAATGAGGATTCTGCTTTGGTCGCCAGAATCGCTTCCATGTACGGGTTTTGCAAGACGAACACAGCCGGATCATGCTGCGAACGCTCCCATTTGCTTCCGCGTTTTTCCTGCCCTCGCAGAATGGGGAAATTCTTGGACTCCTTCTTCTCGATATCGACCATCTGGTGCCAAAACGTGAGCACGAAGGAGGGGGGGAAGCCCAGAAGTTGTGGCCAATTGCCAACGTTGGCCAAAGCAATGCGCGAGGCATAGTAAGGGTTGCACCTGCAAAACAATGCCAAGAAATATGAAATAACGTGGCACGCCAGGTTCTGGCTTTGTGCGGTCGAAAATTGTGCGTTGAGGTCGCGCAAATCGGCGAACTCTGCGTCGCTCCCAAAGTTTTCTTGGGCATACTTTCGAGCCACCAACGAAACCTCCTGGCTTTTGAGCCCTTCCTTGTATTTCTTCTTCAGGCTCACCAGGGATCCAGGAAGCTGAAATTTGGATCGTTCGTGGGGCAAGTCCGAGTCCAACCTGGCTTGTGAAATGAATTCTCCTGAAACCTTCCTCTCCACACCCAAACCATCTTCGACCATCACGGCCGGCATGGCGGCCATGATACAGAGTATCTGTAGCCTCATTCATGCCTGGCCTCTTATATACCACGTGCTATTCTGGTGTTGAAGCCTCAAAATCTACCCATACCTGCGAGCGAATCAGTGGAGCAGTTGGATCCATGTACGTGTTCCAGCGCTCTTGCTGCCGGCTTGTGTATTTCAGGGTGTTGATGAACACGGCACACGATTCAAACGGAAGCATAGCGCGCTGCTGCGCGCAAACAGCAGTGACGTGGCCTGCGTCGTGCACCACGCCATAATTGGCTTGCAGCCATGACACGCCGGCTGCTTGGTGCGTGGCGTTGCAAGATTGCAACACAAAAAAGTTAGTGTGACTCGCGTGCACTGCAATGTACTCCATATGACAACTCGCAGGCGAGGCCAAACACCACTGGCGGAAGTCAAACGTAAAATCGCGAACTCCTCGCAGCATCAAAGTGGCATTCGAGGCGGCCAGGGGCGGGGCAGATCCTCGCAAATGCACTGCCAGAATGCGTCGCAGCCGCAAGTTCAGTGTGCCGAGAACCTGACTTTCTGCTATGCATGTCAAAAGAGTGTCCAGCTTGCCCCGAGCAGGGCTAGCGGCCGTGTGCAGTGAAATGTCTTGCAATTGCATGCGACTCACGGCAGCTTCGCCCAGACCTGACGCGATCCACACTTGGCCCGCGAAATGCTCCGCCGTGTTTACATTCGGGGCGCACAGAGGAACGAGCAGACTCGTGTTGCGCACTGCCGCCACGTCCATCACGTCGCGCTCGTCGCTTGCTTGCTGCAGCGTGAAGATGGCCTTGAAAAGAGGAACGGCAGCCCCTGCATGCCAGTACGACACAGTTCTCGACACGACATCTGCCATCAACGTCGTGACAGCTTGCGTTGCCAAAACCACATCGCTATGAACTGACACTCGGCCACACTCTTGTACCTGCGTTGCCACCTCATCCGCCGTCATGATGCGCATGCCGAGCACTCGGGTTGCGACAGACATTGCAGAGCCACGAGCCGCGGTGCGCATCTGAAAAATGAGCTCGCCGGCAGGCAGCCTGCGCCACAAGGACACCATCACGTCAAAATCTCTCAAGGGCAGCATTTGAGAAAGCATGCCCTGGGCTGGCGCATACGCCAGCGTGACCGACCGAGTCGTGTGCAGTCGGAAGGCCTCCGACACAACGCGCCATGTGATCACGTCGACCATGGACACCACCACAACACAAGACTCGCCCTCAGGAAGCAAGGTGCACACCGCGACCTCCTTCATTTGCAGGTCCGATATTTCCACGTGCAGCGCGCTGCTGCTAATTTGCGAGTGCACAAGCCCGGGTAAGCCGATGCATGTGCCGTTGTTGGACTCCAAGACCCCCATTTGAGCAAGGGTAGTCACGCGCCACTGCATCGCAAGACAACAAGCACTGTTCCGGGCTCCCGTTTTGCAACCGGTGGGTTCGGATGGGCCCACCACAATGGCAAAAAATCCGTGACTAGAGTGCGAAATTCGCAGACTCGTCGAGCCGTCTGACCTCGAAACATCGCTTACCGACACATTGTGTGAAAACTCGCGGTCCGGACTCGGGCTGAGACGCGGGATGTAGCAATCATCGGTTCCGTCCGACATCCGTACTCGTTCGTACCCGGACTTGCATTCAAATTCGCATGTTGTGGCCAGATCAATTTGTTGTGCAAAAACTTTCAGCAGCACGTTGCCCTCCTCGCAGCTTACACAGCCTAGAAAGGGTTTGCTCGCGTCCCTGAGCCGCGAGTGTCCAAGACACGTGATGCCACAGCTGAATGCATTGTTGTACTCCTGTCCAAATGTTGTTGCTGCATGCAGAGACTGCCCGTTGAAGAGCGTGTCGTTGTATTGACATGGCAGACACATGCTGTCTGACACTGCTGTGTGGTTGCCGCGGTAAAACCCGACCTGACACGTGCTTACATCAACCACGAAGGCCTGACACTCGCGGTTGTAATCTGCTTGACAGGGTAGCACCTCAAACTCGGTAGTTGTGTTGCATGCAGTGCAATTGTTACACTCGGCATCGGCCATGTCCGCACATTTGCGCGAAATGTATTCCTCACCCTCATCGCACGCAGTGCAAGCATCACACAAGGCGTCAGTGCTCACGGTGCACCACACGCTGGTGAACAAGCCGCTGTCTCCGGAGCAGCGCGTGCAATTATTGCACACTGTGTTGCCTATTTCATTCTTGTAAGTTGCTCCTGCATCGCACGATTCGCAAACGCTGTGCGCCCCGCCCTCGTCTGAGAAACCAGCGTTGCAGAGACAATCATGGTAGAGTGACGCTGTAGTGTTTGCTGTGATGCTGTTATTCCGACACTCTTCAGCATGGTCGTCGCCCACACAGAAACTGCCTGCACCGCAATCCACACATTGATGCTCCTCCTCACGCAGACCCGGCCGGCATGTGCAGGTGTCCTGGCGAATTTGGCCCTGTGTCCACCGGTTGTCTGCACATGCAAAAATCGACCCATTGACACAAAAGTGGTCGCGCTCGCAGTCCAGACATACCGTGTTGTCGGCGTTGTTGTAAAAGCCGTCCACACAGCGACAGTCCGCCGCCTCATCTGATCCTGCGAGGGAGGTCATGCGCTCGTCGCTGCAGTCATACAGTGAGTTGTTGAAGCAGAAGTCGTCAGGCGTGCACACGGCGCACGAAAAATTGTCGAGGGAATCCATACCCGAAGTCTCATCCATGACGCGGTAGAACCCCATCAGGCACAAGCAGTCGTGAATGACGCTGTTTCGCACGCCGCGCGTCAATGAATGCGTTGGACAATCAAAGGACTGACCCCCCGTGCAGTAAACATCATAGCCACACGGCGTACATACGCCATCTACTGTGGCTAATCCAGGGACACAACCGCAGTCACCCGTGCTGTTGCTGCCAGCTGGACTAATTGACCCCCCCGGACACGGCGTGCGAACACCCTCCCCAGGACAATAATAGTTCGGGCTGCATGACACGCATACCGAGTCAACGCGGTCGTCGCTCACCGCCACTCCGCATTCTGGATCGGCAAAGGTGCCTGGCCCACAAACAGTGCACGCCGAGCATAGCACGTCTCGTGACGCATTGCACTCCTGTGTGACAAAACTTGCAGACGCATTCACAGATTCGCAGTGCGCGCTGCATGCCGCACATGACACGCTGGCACTGACTGCCGTAAATTCACCGGCCCTGCATGCCTCGCATGCGTATGAGTTGTTGGTATGTCCCTTGAAAAAGCCCGGCTGGCAGGGCTGACACCTTCCGTCCAAATATTCATAGCCCGGGTTGCATGCGCACTCTCCCCTGTATGCACGCTGCCGCCCCAGACTGCTGCTGAACTCTGGGCACTGTTTGCACACGATTTGATGGGTGTTATTGCATTCGTGCTCCACCTCCTGGTCCACCGCACAAAGCTGGCATTGGGTGCAGGCAATAAACTCATGATTATCCTTGAATTTGCCCGCGACACATTTTTCGCATGCGCTGTCATCTGAGCCCAGTCGCGCATAACCAACCACACACATGCAAATCTCTCGGCCAATCTGCCCGTGCGTCGATGAGAAGTTGCCGCATTCGTCACAGACAACCGAGGCTTCGACGTTGGAGAAAGTGTTGACACTGCAACGCTGGCAGGCCGCGTTCAAGACCTCGGCCTTGTACCGGCCGAGTCTGCATGCCTGACAATTCCTTGTCCCGTCATAAAGTGTGTGATCTTCGTATCCGGCGTTGCACTGGCAGTCAAATTGATCATCAGCCAGGTCTAGCGCACTGCTGCTGCTGAAGTCTCGACAAGCCTCACAATCTTCTCGCGAAAACTCAACTTTGAATGTGTCAGCAGCGCAGAGCTCACACACGCCGGCCTCCGTGTGCCGCATGCCAGGCGCGCAAAGACACTCTCCAACTGGTATGCTTTCGATGAACTCGGTTGTGAGTGTGGCCGGGCACAGCGAGCACTCCTCGTTGCCAGTCGAGTTTTTGTACATTCCAATGGGGCACGGCGTGCATACACCAGTCCTGGCATCCCCTAGCAAATAGAAGCCCGCCACGCACTCACACTGCGCAACAAGGAACGACCCCACATTGGACCGAGAATTTTCTTTGCATGGCAAGCACGTCTGGACAGGAGGAGGCGCGGGACCCGCGACACACGGACAAACTCGGTACTGATCAGGGTGAACTCGCGAGCAAATAATTCCTTCATAATCTATGTTTCCTTTCCATGTATACCCTGGTCCTGCAAAAAAGCAACGATTTACATCTACAAATGGACCATCGCCAAATGGATAAGAGCTAAAGGCCGTGCAACGAGCAGCACTACCAGTGGCTTCTCCGTGTAATTGAATCACTGTTGTCATGACTGCAGCGTCTAACAAATTCATGGCAGCGATGTCGATGTCATTACTGCATAGTTGTTGATTGTCAACACATGTTGTGTCACAAGAGTCTCTCATCTTACCCACTAGCCACGATTCAATACCCGCAGCCGCCCAACTGTCGAGAGTAGTGTCAGAAATTTGTCCCCTGAACGCTGCAAATGTGATGGAAGTCGTCTCTGCAAGATCTGGGTCTTCTCTATACGTGTCCGCCGCGCACAGCTCGCATGCGAAAGCGCCAGCGGGCGAGGACCCGGGTAAGCACTCGCAGTCTTGGTTGTCTGAGGTGTTGGTCGAGTGTGCCCAGCAGAGCTTGCACTGAGCTGATGCGCTCTCGTTGGCAAAGTGGTGGTCTCCGCATGTAGTACACACCAGTGCGTCAAGCGTGTCCGAAAAAGATCCTGGCCCGCACGCATCGCAGTCGTTGGCACCGTTTTGTACGAAGCCCACAGAGCACTGGCACGCGGACTGTGGCACGGAAGCCGGCGCTGATTCCGAGTTCGCCTGGCACGCCTCGCAGCCTTCATCACCGTGCAACTCCTTGTAATAGTTTGCCGGGCACGCTCGGCAGCGTAGGCACGAGCTGTTGGCCGGACACACCATCCACCCCTGCAGCGCGTCGTAACCCGCATCACACTGACACTCGACGTGGGGAACCAGGTAGGAACTCGAGTGCATCTCGCATGCGTTGCATTCTGTCAAGCCCTCCTCAGCAGAAAAAGTGCCGTTTTCACACGCCTCGCAGGACCCGCCCTGGCGCGCGCCGTAGCTTCCCGCGGCGCACATCTGGCAAGCAAAAGCCGACGCATTGACTTCGGAGCCCGCCAGGCACTCGCAATCGTCCAGGGCAATGCTCGTTTCTGGCGCAACCGCGCCTGCATAGCAATCGAGACAGCGAGTCGCGTTCTGAAAGGGGTTGTACGTACCCGCCGCGCACGCATCGCACAATTCGGGTCCTGGCTCGGCCTTGAAGTAGCCCGGATCGCAGTAGTTGCATCCTTCTTGGTAGATGCCAGGCGTAAAGCCCGCGTTGCAGGAGCAATCACTGGCGTTTGTGCTGGCATTACGAGAAAAGGAGCCCGCCGTGCAAGACAGACAGTCGCTACCGTCGGCGCCATTGCTCACTGTGGCCTTGAACTTTCCTGCCTCGCATGCGATGCACGCGTCATACGAGCCAGTGAAAGCAAAGCCCAAGGTGCACAGACACTGCATCTGCGTCGTGGAGCCCTGCAAAGACTCCATGTATGTCCCACAAGCATCGCAGGCCTGCTGCCCGAGAGCCTCTTTGAAGGTATCAGCGGCGCACGCTTCACAAACTGGTGCAGACACCGCACTGTCCGGTGGTGAAGAGGTGTGTCCCGCATCGCATTCGCAAAAAAGTCGATCTGGCGAGGCAGTCGAAAACACTCCGCAAGGCAAACACGCCGCGGGCCCAGATTCGTTTTTGTAGTGTCCTGCGGCGCACAGCTCACACTCGCCGGGTGCCTCTGTCTGGCGGAACGATCCCGCATCACACAGACAGTCTGTGACTGCCGCGCTTGCCATTAGTGCATGCGAGCTACGCACAGGACACGCCAGGCACTGGGTTTGATTGTGCAAGGGGTTGTACGAGTCGGCTGCGCACGGCTCGCATGCACTGTTCGTGTGGTCAGATGTAAAGTATCCCGGCACGCAGAGGCATTGTGATTCGAGGCTCGCTCCGCTTGCGTAGGTGATTTTGTGTTGCGGGCACGGCAGCGCCAGTCCCTGCTGGAAATAATGAGCTCCTGCTGGACCAAGCGTGCATGTGTCGTTGTCGCGTCGGAAGCCAGCCAGGCACACGCAATCGTCAATGTCAGACGGCGAGCCGTTCTCGTTTGAAAATGTCGTCATGCTGTTGGTAGGGCACTCCAAGCGTGCGCCGCCCGAGCAAAAGGACGTGTTGTCGCACGGCTGGCATTGCATGCCATCGTAGACTTTGTCAAATGCATGAGCAGGTGTAATCTGCCCCGCACATCGACCCAGCCAGTTCGACAACGAGACAATTAACAAAAGTCTGCACAGACGCATTGGGCAAAGGAAGAGCAGAGTTAAATAGTGGCAGCATTTATTAAACACTTTTCTAAAAACACACCTCGTGATCCAGGACTACTTCCAATCACATGAATAATTGCAATCTACAACCCGAAAGCGCTGGGTGTTTGACATTCTTTTGTTTAACGTGTGCTGCGGAGCTTGGCAAGGGTCGAGAAACACTCTGATATGTCTTTCAGTTGATCGACAGACACTTTGGAAACTCCATCTAGTGTCCACCAACGATCCAGCTCACTCAGTTCTTCTCCAGGCTCAGCACCGCTCAGCAGCGACAGCAGGGGCTTGCGAAGCAGCTGGGCCAGGTTCTTTGTAACAGCGTCAATTTCTAGCTTGTGACTTCCCCCCATGCGCATCACTCCGAACGAGAAGGGAATATTATTATTTTTCTTTTTATTTCCAACCACTGCCGGCTCTTCAGTGCTCCACTCCACGAACATCCTGTAGAGGTCGGGGCGGTGCGACTTGCTCGAAGCATCACGAAAGGGTTGATATCCCGGATCTCTGTTCATCTTACCACCATCATAACCCAGAATCGCAAACACATCATTGTCCGCGACTTCGAGCGACATTGTGCCTTCCTGAAGCGCGACAACACGCTGCATGAACTGGCGGTATTTATGTTTTTCGTACGAATCATATACCCCGATGCGAAGAAGATCTGGCAGCGGCCCGAGAATGCTCTTGAGACTCATCACGAGAGTGCTGGCAGTGTCTCGACCTTTCCGGCTGGATCTTGTTCGATCTTGTTCTGAGTGAAAATGCATTTCCCAAAAAACTCAATAAAACACACAACGATTCACTTTAGTGTCATAAAATCAATTGGCTGCAATCACGGCGAAATAATCGCGAACCAACCCGCAACAATTCGAAACAGTGCGCTTTTTATGCCTATTTTGACACGCGGTGCAAAGTGAAAAACGCAGCTCTTCGCATAGTTGCGTGGCCGGTTCGCGATGAAATTGTCCTGCCCACCGTCATGCGAAGCGCTCGGCGTACAAGTCGCAGGTCCCGAGCAGCGCCTACACCTGATCCTCAAACCGACGCGAACTCCCCGCCCGCAAAGCAACGCCGCCCGCAAACCGACGCGAACTGCCCGCCCGCAAAGTGACGCCGCCCGCAAACCGAC
>Ga0335398_10007202_pt1 | contig 13710 bp, 10 predicted proteins | sample BON03_FD_205742 | JGI IMG/M metagenome (GOLD analysis project Ga0335398, IMG submission 205742) | Freshwater microbial communities from Lake Bonney liftoff mats and glacier meltwater in Antarctica - BON-03 (spades assembly) (version 2) | ecosystem: Environmental > Aquatic > Freshwater > Ice >... | reverse complement strand
CGCAATTTTTCTGGCAGACCTCACATTGACCTATCACAAACTCAAGAAGCCTTTCCCAGATCGCATTCGAATGAGATCCAGACTTTTCCAAAATCTGAATTTTGAGTTTTGGTTTTTAATGTATTTCAGAGAAAATAGATCAATGCTAATCCTTGCTGTCAAACTCGTAAGCATCATTTTACTCAATGGTTTTTTCTATGCTTTTCACTCCGGAGGCTATGACCTGAGATGGCTGGAATTCGGGTTACTCTGCGCTACATATGCTCATTTCCCGATTTGGCTAGACAAGAACGACTTTGAATTACAGCAATTAAGCTACTTTCACAACATGCCGGTGAGCTACCTCATGAAACTAAGACTACACAGTACTGCGATTGTTCTTATTCTTTTGCCCGAGCTTGCTCTATTAGTTTACAAATATGGAAGTAGTGAAACGCTACCTGAACTACTGTTTTTACTTATTCTATTCATCTCTTTAAACATGGGGATTTATGGATTGATCAAGTTGAGAAAAGACCTGGAAAGCGCTATAAATTCAGCCTATTTGGTTTTCTTCCTCATTTTCATTCTTGTGATTTTTGGTATTCATCCTGTCCTCATTTCGTCAATTTGCTTGCTTCCATTTTTGATAGCGATACGAGCTAGGTATTCGATCTGAGATTTTCTATTTCCCCTGACCTGAGCACCCACTCGGAAAATCCCTAGGATGAGAGCTAAACACAACGAAGGAATCTTGCTTCATCGAATTGAAATCCCCATTTTTAAACACATTAAACCCCTCCCCTTTATGCGATTGTATTTAACGCTATGCTTTCTTTTCTGTGCTTCCATTCTATTTGCTCAAGAAACTCTTGTTTTTGAAGGAGGGAAAGAAGGTCATGCGACTTACAGAATTCCCGCAATTATAAGCCTTCCAGACGGCGAACTTTTAGCTTTTGCCGAAGGCAGGGTAAATGGTTCAAATGACTACGGAGACATCAATCTTGTGCTCAAAAGAAGTAGTGACGAAGGCAAAAGCTGGTCTTCTCTTCAAACCATTGTTGACTATGATGACATTCAAGCAGGCAACCCAGCACCCGTGCTCGACTTATTTGACCCAGCCTATCCAGAAGGGGTAGTTTACTTGTTTTATAATACCGGAAACAATCATGAATATGATATCCGAATGAATAAAGGAGTGCGGGAAGTATGGATGATCAAATCCTATGATCTCGGGATATCTTGGGAGGAATCTATAAATATCACCACCCAAGTACACAAACCAAACAATCCTGAATTCAATCCCAATTATACAAACTCCGAAGACTGGCGGCATTATGCCAACACGCCTGGGCATGCATTTCAATTTCAAAACGGAGAATATCAGGGAAGAATCTATGTAGCGGCAAACCATTCTCAAGGTCCTCCACAGGATGAATTCAAAGACTACCAGGCGCATGGTTTTTATAGCGATGACCATGGTAAAACCTTCAAAATCTCTGAATCAATTAAATTCCCTGGATCTAATGAATCCATCGCTGCAGAACTGCCGGATGGCAAAATGATCATGAGTACCCGAAACCAACGAGGAGATATTCGTCAGAGAATCATCGCCTTTTCTGAAGACGGAGGCGCTACTTGGTCTGAGCAGTATTTTGAAGAAAACCTACCGGATCCAGTTTGCCAAGCTTCCATCCTTTCATACGAAGATTCAGATGGCAACACGCTATTGGCGCATGCGAATAATGCCAGCACCAGTCAACGAAATGACCTCACGGTAAAATTCAGCACAGATCTCGGCAAGACTTGGAAAGACCCTTTGCTGATTGACCGCAAGGATATCGCGGGCAATACTTCTTGGACTGCTTACAGTGACTTGGTATGGCTTGGGGGAAAAGAGTTAGGAATTCTCTACGAGCGCGACGATTACAAGCAGATAGTTTTCAAAAAGATCGAGCACTAAGTTTATTTCTATCTATCTCATATCGATGGATTTGGGGTTAATTTTTATTAGGATTATCAGCCTTTCAGCCAGTATAATGCTCGAAGCAACATAAGAATTAGTAAACTCTCCCGTCTTCGGTCTTCCATCTTCCAGCCTGCCGATCAAAGAAAATAAGGTTAATGGCCTCATTGAGAATGACCATAATTCTTTATCTTTTGGAAAGAAACCCAATCAAACCATGAAGTCACTTTCCTTAAAATTCCTCCTTGCCTTTTACAGTATTTTACTTTTTGTGGCCTGTTCTGCTCCTGAGGAAAAGAAAATAGAAGAACCACTTTCGCGATCCGAAACTCTTCTCAAAGATTACGTAAATGGTCCTAGCCCAGACTTTTCTTACGAAATAGTTCACTCCGTTCCCGGCGAAGAATACGATTTTCATGTGCTGCGTATGGTTTCACAAAACTGGCTAACCACAGATGAAGTCGATCAAACCGAGTGGTGGCACTGGGTGTCAGTGGTGGTGCCAAAGAATACACCTTTCACCACGAGTCTAATGTGGATCGGCGGCGGAAGTACGGGCACCAAAATGCCAGAAAAACCAAATGAGTTAATTTTAGCCGCTGCGATGCAAACCAATTCTATCGTAGCAGAAATTCATAACATTCCTTTTCAACCCTTGACCTTCACCGACGATCCAACGGAAAAGCGGACTGAAGATGCAATTATTGCGTATGGCTGGCGCAAATTCCTCGAAGGTGGAGCCAAAGATGAGGATGCCATCTGGCTGGCAAGATTCCCGATGACCAAGGCCGTGAAACTTGGAATGGATGCTGTGACTGATGCGGTGGAGAAGAAATACCAAAAGAAACTCGATTCCTTTGTGATCGGTGGAGCTTCCAAACGAGGTTGGACCACTTGGACTACTGCTGCGACGGATGACCGGGTGGTTGCTATTATTCCAGTCGTGATCGACATGCTGAATCTGGAAGAATCTTTTGCCCATCATTGGAAGAACTACGGTTTTTGGGCACCTGCGGTTAGCGAATATGTAGAAGAAGATGTGATGGATTGGATGGGTACTCCGGAGTTTGACCGCCTCTTGGAAATCACTGATCCCTATTCGTTTCGTGCAGATTTTGATATGCCGAAGCTCCTGATCAATGCCGCTGGAGATCAGTTTTTCCAACCGGATAGCTGGGAGTTTTATTGGAATGAGCTGATCGGCGAAAAGCACATGCAGTATGTGCCGAATTCTGGACATGATGTATCCGAGTCCGATGCGCTGCCAAATATGATTGCTTTTTATGCATCTATTTTGAATAAAACTCCAAGACCAAAATACGAGTGGAAAGTCTCCGATGACGAAATCCAATTGACACTTGATCCAGCGGATAAGCCTATCTCGGTCAAGGCCTGGACCGCCTATAATCCAGAAGCTCGTGACTTCCGAGTGGATGAGTTTGGACCAAATTGGAAAGGTGAAGAAATGAGTATCAACGAATCAGGGACGTATGAATTGGCTCTAGAAGATCCAGAAAAAGGGTATAAAGCTTATTTCATCGAAGTGACTTTTGCTGGAAAAGCACCACTAAAAATCACGAGTGGCGTAGAAGTGATGCCAAGAACTTATCCTTTTCCTGAGTACGAACCCAAAGAGCTATTGGAAGAGCCTGCAAATTGAGAAGGATAAAAACAATCATTAACTAACTACTCTTCTTATTAAAATCTCGCCGCCGATATAGGAGAAATATTTCCGACTTAACGTAGTATACCTATGAAAATGAGGCACTACCACGAATTTAATGGAATCGACACATAATTATTTGATGGTAAGAATCTCTGGAGGATAGCATCCGGATGGGTGAGCCTTAGGGGATTTTCGGTTTTGGGCTGCTTTGCACGCCGTTAAGAAAATGACTTAGCTCCCGAGGTACGAGGGAGATCCAGTCATTTTTAGGTGGGCAAGGCAGTACAAAATTCCGCTGTCTACTCATCTCAAATAAATGAAAAAAGCTTCCAGCGGAAAGAAAAGACCGAGGCTCAGGGTTTTTTGGTTACTTTTTGGCCGCCAAAAAGTGACAGGGATAAATGGATAGAAAACGGATTGAAGTGCACAGAACGTTGAATCTTCGCCGTATTAATGAAACTTTAGTAAAATAGATATCCTACATTATTCTGTATAAGATAAGTCTAAAGCCAAACTTGCTACTTCATTAAATTGAGGGTAGAACCGAAAATGATATTCTTAATGTGATTGATTTGATGAAATAACATGAAAACCCTACTCCTTCTTTTCTCCCTAATTAGTTTAACTTTTCATGCATTTGCACAAGAAATCGGGCAACCATTACCAGCTTGGAAAGAAGGATATCTAGACCTTCATCACATCAATACCGGAAGAGGAAACGCTGCTTTTTTTGTACTTCCAGAGGGCACGACGATGTTGGTGGATGCAGGAGAATCTACCGAAGATGACCCGCGGACATTATCCGATCGAAATACGCCAAGATTACCCAACACTTCAAAATTAGCGTATGAATGGATCGTGGATTACATCCAGCAGTTCAGTCCAGATGCTAAGAAAAGCGAGATTGACTATGCATTGATCACACATTTTCATTCGGATCACTTCGGACAAACCAACAGCTACGGTCCTATTTCTGAAAACGGCGGCTATCAATTAACTGGTTTGGTTGGGGTCGGAGACCAACTGAAGATTCAAAAAATGCTGGATCGGGATTATCCTGATTACAACAGCAGTGCTATTAATTTTGGCAATAAGGAAAACCTAGAGAAATTGGTGGCAGCTGGAAACTCAAGTACTACTGCCTATCTCAATTCGATCTTGAATTATTGGAAGTTTCTGGAGTTTCAGAAAGCTGAAAATGGTATGCAAGTCGAGAAATTCTCTGCTGGAAAATTGAATCAACTATTTCTGAAGAATTCTGGCAATTATCCAACTTTTGCTATTCGAAATATTCAGGGAAATGGGTGGGCTTGGACAGGCGTTGATGAAGAAGTCTTTGATCTCAAATCCAACAATGAAAACGATCTGAGCCTTGGATTTAAGATTTCTTACGGAGATTTTGACTATTTCACTGGCGGAGATATTCATGGAGTTGGCTCTTTTGGCGAAGCTGATTTCACTAGTGTGGAAAGTACTATTGCACCAGTAATAGGCCCAGTGGATGTAGCCACGTTGAATCATCACGGCAATCGCGATTCCCAAAATCAGTACTATGTAAGGACGCTTAGGCCTAGCGTTTGGGTACAGCAATCTTGGTCATCAGATCATCCCGGAGATGATGTATTACGAAGAATTACATCGACTGAGCTATACCCTGGAAAGCGGGACCTGTTTACCACTAGCATGCTTGAAGCCAACAAACTGGTAATTGGTGATAGGATAGATCAAGTATATGGCTCTACGCAGGGTCATATTCTCATCCGAGTTGCTCCGGGAGGCGAATCTTATCATGTATTTATTCTCGAAGATTCAGATGCAGAACGAAAGATAAAGGCAATTTTGGCCCCTATAAATCGAGATAAAGTTTAGCTTATTACAAACCAATTCACCCCACCAATTCCTTTTCTATTTCTTCTAGAGACTTCCCTTTTGTCTCAGGCAAAACATAGTAAATCACTAGGAATCCGAAGGCGCAAATTCCCCCGTATAGCCAGAAGTTATTTGCCCAGCCTAGATTTTCCTGAATGGCGGGAAAGAAATAAGTCAACGTGAAATTACCAACCCAATGAGCCAAAGCACCGATTGAGATCGCCGCCCCTCGAATACGAGTAGGGAAAATCTCCGACAGAACGACCCAAAGAAGTGGTGCCAACGTGAAGGAATAGAACATCACATTCGTCAACACGGCAAATACGATGGAATTGCCCCCGAGATCGATATAGAAAAAATAGCCAATCAGACCATATAGAATTGCCATTGCAGAAGTACCGATAAGTAGAAGCTTCTTTCTACCAAATCTGTCCACCGTGAAAATAGTGATGAACACAGAAAGCACCATTACGCCACCGATGACTACAATATTTAGCATCATCTGTTTGAGATTGTAACCAGCCGCTTGGAAGATATCAGCCGCGTAATAAATGACCACATTAATCCCGCTCCATTGCTGGAGAAAAGCCAAGAAAATACCGATCCCGAGTAGTTTCATGATTCTTTTCTGGAACAGTTCCTTGAGATTTACCTGCCCAAAATCGTCCTCTTTTAAGGTTGATTTCACTTCAGCGATAGAATCTTGTGCATAGTCTTCTCCTCCTATTCGAACCAGTATTTTACGGGCACGGGCTTCTTCCCTATTCTTAATCAGCCATGGCACAGATTCGGGGACGAAAAACATCAATCCAAAAAACAAGAGTGCCGGCACAGCTTCCGCTGCAAACATCCATCTCCAGCCATTTTGTCCACTCCAACTTGCTGCGATCATCTCAAAAGTCGCATCATCCGCTAACTGCGTATCCACTAAAGAAATCTGCCAGTTGACCAACTGCGCCAATAGCACTCCAATCATAATCAGCAGTTGATTAATCGTCACCATTTTTCCCCGCTTCTCTGGCGGGGAAAGTTCTGCGATATAAAGAGGAGAAAGATTCAAAGCCACTCCCATCGCCACCCCTCCGATGATTCTGTAGAAGTTGAATTCCCAAAAAGTCGGAGCCAAAGCTGTTCCTATCGCCGATATGGAAAACAATAAACCCGATGCTATGAGCAGTCTTTTTCTCCCCAACTTATCCGAAATAAGGATGCAGATTCCTGCACCTACCATGCAACCAATCAGCGCCGAGCTCGTCCCCCAACCCTGATCTGCGGTGGAAGTGATATTGAAAAATGGCTCGTAAAATGGTTTGGCTCCACCAATCACCACCCAATCGTATCCGAACAAAAACCCTCCCAGAGCTGCTGTGAGGCTGATGAGCCAAATATAGGTTTGGTTATATGGATAGGTAGGCTTCATGAGTTTAGGTTACAGTTTCGGAAATAGAGCTAATTCGAAACGATAAAATACTGCATTTTCTGATTTCAGCTATCCTGTGGTTGCTGCTGGGAGAAACCCTCACAGAAGTATAGCAGAAAGCGAGGATTGTAGAAAAAGGTCAGACACTAGTTGATCTACTCCATAAAAAAGGTAGAAAATACCCTGTGCAGGGTATAAATTACAACCTAAAACTTCTTTTCTTGGAGTACTGAATCTTAAGGGGATGAAAGCTGAGGTTTTGGAGAGAAAAAAAATATCTGGTTAAACTCAACTAGAGACGCTTAAACCGAATTATTTCTAGTAAAAATGAACGTTACTAATAGCCCAAAAAAAACTCTGGTATAATTTGAAGGTTATAACCAATTGAATAATCATATGAATATTGATAAACCTGATAAAGTAGACCCTCTAACAAAGAAAGAGCGAGATCGCTCTAATTTCGTTCGAAAATTTGTTCAAGGCTATAAAGAACCTAGCCAAAAGCATAACGATTATGAAACCGGAATCCCTAAGAAAATAGTTCATTATTGGAATGATTTATCCAATTTACCTCAAGATGTTAATGAATGTATTGAGTCGTGGAAAATACTTGAACAGTCAGGATTCGAATTTGATATTTTTGACGAGGATTCTGCAAGACAATTTATCAAAACCCATTTAGGCACCAGGTTTGAGAATGCTTTTAACCTATGTTATCACCCTTCAATGCAATCTGATTATTTCCGATACAGCTACATATTTGTAAAGGGCGGGTTTTATGTTGACGCGGACGATGTTTACCATGGAATGTCTATTGAACATTTCTTTAGAGATGGGAGGCTGAAATTGCAACCGTTTTGTTATGATATTGAATCGGCTCAAATGGTCTCTGCTTCAGATTTCGTCTATCTTGGCGCATACAAATGGAGTTGGATATTCTATTTCAACACGACACCCTTAATTGCGCCTAGCAATCATCCAATAGTAGAACGAGTGCTACTTAATGCTACGGAAGCACTTGAAAAATGTACAAAAGAAGAACTACCTGAAGTCCAAGCGACAACCGGGCCTGGTATTCTCACCGAGTCCATATTAGAAGTGATTACTGAGCAAAAAAACCCAGAAGAAACCATGCTTGTTTTGCATGATTGGGAGAAAATCTCCACGAGTAAGTGGCCACTCAGCTATAGAAATGATAAAAGAAACTGGAGACTTTCCAACCAGCAAACTTATCATTCTAGCAAGCAAACAGGTAATCCATGAATTTGTTACCCGAACGTTCAGCAATTGTTAGTCATGCTTTTAGGCTTTGGCTAATTCTAAGAAGGCTAATCCCAAGGCCAAAGTGTCAAGCATTCGGTGTTAGTAATGATAAGAATTGTCGACAGATTGAGAAGGTCTATGTTATAAACCTTAATCGCGCTCCAAAACGCTGGCAAATGATAAAGCAAGAGCTTAATATTCTATTAAGCTCTTCGGGAATTAAACTTTTGAATTTTACTGAACGGATTGTTGCGGTTGATGCTAAAGAATTTATTGAAGATCCTGTCAAGGATGTCAAGGTTGACCCTTTTTATACACTTAGTGATCAACTTTTTGTAGAACCACAACCATTAACGCTTCCAACGCAGTTAGAATTAGATACTCCTATTAGGATGAGTCGATCTGAATGTGCTGTTGCACAGTCACATATTAATGTTTGGGAAAAAGTCGCGACCGGTGATAATGAATATGTACTAATACTTGAAGATGATGTCTGGTTTGATTCGATTTTTGCAATAAAAATGGATAAAGTTTGGAATGATATATTATCAATTAGTGATTCCAAACCTAGTTTTGATATACTTTATTTATCCTATTTTGAAGTAAAAAATGGTGCGCCAAAGACTCTTATTTCAAGGAATTTGTTTCGTCCGGTTCGTGGTCTTTGGCATTTATCGGGTTATGTCCTTTCAAGAGAAGGTGCTAAAAAACTAATTCGCTTACTTCCAATTCACGGTCCAGTTGATCTTTGGATAAATCATCAATTCAAAGAATTAGATGTACTCGCATCGAAGCAATCATTAATTAGTCAACGTATAGATGTTAGATCGTCAAATTCGTATTCAATACTTCCTGCTTTAACTACGATTGGAGCAATTACTAGTGAAGGCGCTTCTCTATTTAACATACGACCCTCTGAAAAACCAATTTTTGCTTTTGGCTTTGGGGGATCAGGGCTGTCATCACTAGCAATGGCGTTATCGATGCTGGGTTATAGATGCTGCAGTGATTTAAAAGAATTACCAAGTTGTGAAATTCAGGGGGTTATAGAAGGATTAGATGATAGGATTTTCGATGCATACGTGAACATTGGTATGTTGTACGATAGAATTCACGAACTAAAAAAACGATATCCAAAAGCAAAATTTATTCTTACTGCAATAGAAAATAAAGAAGAAGACGCTGCATTAATTAAGATAAAAAAAATCCTCGAAGGTGCTGACGTGGTTATACTTTATAAAGGAGAACTTAATAAATGGAAAGTTATTTGTGAGCATTTAAGGTGTGCTCCACCCATTTGTAGTTATCCTGAGCTTCATGAGGTTGGACAAAGACCAATTCTTGATGAGAAAATTGAATCTGACCAACTTGTTAATTTTAATCATCCAAAACGTGACGCTTCACCATGGCTTATAGATTCTAAAAAATTGTGGCAAGGAATTTATTCTAAATCGGAAGATGGCGACTCTTGGGTCAGTGCAGAGACAATAAAAATTACAGATTCGTTGGAATTCTGTGATACAAATCGCTGGTTGACGCGCAGTGATACATTTACAGATAATTTAGCGCTGTTTCGACCGGCTAACGTGGAGTTTGTAGCAGAAACGGGAGCAGTATTTTCCATTAAAGGGGAATCGCTTGGAGTTCGAGAATATTCCTCTGCATCTATTAGTAGTAAGCATCAATATTTATTTGGAAGGTTTGAAGCTACAATTAAAGCTTCTAATGTTCCAGGTGTAGTTACTGGTTTTTTTCTCCATCGAAACGCTCCTCGCCAAGAAATAGATATAGAGATTGTAGGTAATCAACCAGACCGTCTTTTGATCAACGTTTTTTACAACCCAGGAGATAAGGGTGCTAATTATGACTATGGATATAGAGGATCTCCTAGTTTTATTAATCTTGGATTCGATGCATCTAAAGAAAGTCACAGGTATGCTATTGAATGGACCCCAAATGAGATTAGTTGGTTTGTCGATGATGAACTAGTTCATAGACGAGGTGTTTGGGCCCCTACTCCAATTCCACACCTACCAATGACACTTCATGCGAATAATTGGATAACCCGTTCTACTCAACTTGCAGGTCGAATCAGTAACCGAAACCTGCCCACTGTTTCCATTTTTAATAAGATCAAAGTTAAAGCAAATATTTATGTTGCCGATTTTAACATTAAATCTACTTAGAATAGAAGATTTGAATGAATTTAAGTAAAAGGAAAATGAAAATACTATCATATAACCCGGGTCATGATGGAACCTTAACTTATCTTGAGGATCGTAGATTGATAATCTCTATCGAGGCTGAGAAAGACTCGCACTATCGTCATTCACCACTATCTATACCAGATGTACTTAGCATTTTTGGAGATCTCTCAGAACTGCCAGATGTACTATGTAGAGGCGGATGGTGGCCTGGGAATAATAACCTAACAGAACAAAGATCAATTGCAGGATATCATGGTATAGGAAATGATGATAGGGTCATCGGTGAAGAACATCTATTCGGAAAAAAGGTAAATTACTTCTCGTCTTCACACGAACGTTCTCATATTTTATGCGCATATGGAATGTCAAGTCTTCCAAAAGGCACTCCATGCTATGCTTTAATTTGGGAAGGGGTAATTGGCTCATTTTATGAAATAGATAACAAATTAAACATAACAAAGCTTGCCGATGTAATGCCCGAACCGGGCCATCGTTATGCATTGGTTTATGGAATAGCAGATCCAACCTTTGATAAAGGCGTTTCGGAATTTTCACGATTTTCGGATGCAGGTAAGCTAATGGCTCTTGCTTCTTTTTCGAAACGAAGTAATCCTACAAGCGAAGAGGAAAAGTTAATTTCGTTTCTAATGCAAGATTGTCCGCACCTTAAACCACAAGATTGTAAGACGTTAGAAGACTATCGTCATTACAATATTGGATTGGATGATTCTGAATTTCGAAATTTTGCAGGAATTGTTAGCGACCGCATATTTAACCGCTTTTATCAATACGCTGAATTGAATTTGAAGAGGAACATGCCATTGTTAATTGCTGGAGGGTGTGGACTTAACTGTGATTGGAACACAAAATGGAGAGAGACGAATTTATTTTCAGAAGTTTTTGTACCACCAGTAGCTAATGATTCTGGGTCAGCTATTGGGACGGCTATTGATGCTCAATTATATTTTACAGGTGATCCTAAGATAGAGTGGGATGTTTATTCTGGTCGAGAATTTGTAATTAATGGTTCATATGATCCGTCATTATTTGATGAGTCTGAAGTCAGCTATGAAATGGTTTCTGAAATGTTGGCGAATGATTTAATTCTTGGATGGGTAAACGGAAAATACGAAATAGGACCCCGTGCCTTAGGAAATCGTTCAATTCTTGCAGAACCATTTCAGGATAGTACACGCGTGAGACTGAATGAGATTAAGCAACGTGAACAATTTCGCCCAATTGCTCCGGTTTGTTTGGAAGAAGACGCAGCAAAATTGTTTAGTTGCGATCAACCTAGTCCATTTATGTTGTATACAAATCTAGTCTCAACCGATTCTCTAGCGGCAGTTACACATGTAAACGGAACTGCAAGGGTTCAAACTGTCTCTTCTAAAACTAACAATCACTTGTATAACCTGCTGATTGAATTTAAAAAACGTACGGGTTTTGGTGTGCTATGCAATACTTCTTTGAATTTTAATGGAAAGGGATTTATAAACAACATTTCTGACCTCGCTAAGTATACAGTTGAACACAAATTGGATGGTTTTGTGATTAAGGGACGGTGTTACATGTTAAAATCTTCACCGAATTATCAAAAATATTTAATAATGAAAAATACTACTAAATGGAACCTGTGAATTGATCTTATAATCCAGAGATAAAATTCTACACATAATATGTATATTCCAGAGCACCATAGGGGGTGCTACGACACTATACACGGAACGTCAGCCCAATTCCACCGCCACAGGATTCAATTCCGTATAGATCACTTCGCCGATCTTTGCTCCAGGACACCAGGTATTCAAGTCGTGGATTTGGTTGTCATTTTTTGGATTCATCAATTTGGCTTCGGCATTCCTATAGATTACCGTCATTACTTTGCGCATTTCATGTGATTATAATTTGTCTTTTAAAGGCCATATAGCCTGTCCCGATTTTTCTTCGGGAGAATCTCGCATATCAGATAATCATAAAAGTGTGTGACGCTTGAGTCATGCCTGTCTGCCTCAGGCAGGCTCGATTTGATCGGTTTGATTGGCTCCGGCACGATGGAAAACCCAGCCTGAGTGGAAGCTTACTTCTCCCAGATCAAAGGCTTCGATCACATGCTCAAAGTTGTTGATGCGAAGATCCTGCTTGATTTTCAGCTCAGAGTCATCCCCTATCTGTAGGTCTCTTCCCAATATAAATTTTTGAAATTGATTCGATTTTGATGTAAATTAGCACCAAATTAAAAATTATCGTTATGGCAAGGCAGAGCATTTCATTTACAGAACCAAATGATAAATGGTTAAAAACGCAGGTTGACAATCAGGAATATTCCAGCAAAAGTGAAGTTGTGAATGACTTAATAAGACAAGCGAGAAATCAGCAAATCGAACTAGACTGGATTAAAGCTAAATTAGAAAAAGCAGAAAATAGTGGCTTTACCAATGATAGTAAGGAGCAAATTTTAGCTCAAGCTAAATCCTTAAATGAGTAGTTACAAGCTTAGTAATGTTGCTAAGGAGGACCTAATACGTATACACAGCTACGGGGTCAAACAATTTGGAATGACCCAAGCCGACAACTATTTTAATACTTTTTTCGAATATTTTGATCTTATAGCACAAAGCCCTTATTCCTTCGAATCGGTAGATTTTATAAAGGAGGGGTATCGTCGATGTGTTTGTGGGTCTGACAGTATTTATTACAGGATAACCAATACTAGGGTTGAAATAATGGCAATCGTTGGAAGACAGAATTTGAAAAACATACTATAAACATTCCGGACAAAATGATAACGCCAAAACAGGCCTTAACAAATAGGGCATAAATTGAATCCGAAGGCTTGAGATTACTTTATCCGGATTACCCCGCCACAGGATAAAAGATATATAGGAAATATACGCAACTGCTTGCCTATACACAGATAAGAGGTCACAGACAGTATCCAAGTTAACCTTCTACGTTGTGCTTCATCCAAAAAGAAAATTTGGTTTCGCTGATACCTGATTAAACCCCAAATTTATCAGGCTATACCCTTACTTATGATACTATTTTATCAGGCTATAAATTGACATTATTATTGTTTAAGTCAGGTTTTAACCTTGCTATGATTTACCCATGCTCAGCTGGGGATCAGCTGATTTAGAGTATCAAGACGACACAAGAAGTACATACTTGAACGCAGTAAAAGAAGCAGATAATGATTTATTTCAGTCACTAATTGAATTTGCAAGATCCTAAGAAAGAAATAGATAAAAGCACGAAAGCACAACATAAGCTATAGTGAATTAAAACGCACTTTAGCCTACCCCCCAGCCACAGGATTCAATTCCGTATCGATCACCTT
>Ga0335398_10007199_pt1 | contig 13715 bp, 17 predicted proteins | sample BON03_FD_205742 | JGI IMG/M metagenome (GOLD analysis project Ga0335398, IMG submission 205742) | Freshwater microbial communities from Lake Bonney liftoff mats and glacier meltwater in Antarctica - BON-03 (spades assembly) (version 2) | ecosystem: Environmental > Aquatic > Freshwater > Ice >... | reverse complement strand
CTCCCGCTGTTCAGTACAGCTGTGTCTTCGGCATCGATCCGCCTCCCGTGCGTGTTAAGTGATGATTCTAAAACCACTTATACGCACGCCGACGCTTTTCCGTTGCGGCGCGGTGCGCAATTCACGCCAGCCTGCCGCTAAGGCTCAAAAAAAGTTCGTTATGGGAAAAAACGACAAGATGCCCAACTTTAAGGGGGCGCGTAACGTGGAATCTTTTTCAGCGTATGTGCATTCAAAAGTTCAACAAGTTGCAATTCTGGGCGCGAATTAGCTCGGTTGGTTTGATTGGCATAACGTATGCGTTATATCAGCTTAAGGGACTTCAATGGAGTTTCTGGAGATATTATGCTGAACGATTCAGCATAGGTGCTTACTAGGCAGGCACAATCATGGGACTCGACCCAGGTTGTGGATTTCTGCAGTTGGGTTTTTGAGTATTTTGTTAAATGCAGGGCGTCAGCGTCTGACGCCGCTCTAAAGACCCTTCGAAAATGAAGGACACCGGCTTCGCATCCGGCAAAAGCACACCGCGAGTAATCGCGAAAGAATGCGGCAGTGAAAGTTGTAACTGGAGGAGTTTGAACAGCATGGCGAAAGCGAAATTGGAATACATCTGGCTGGACGGTTACAAGCCAACCCAAAGCCTGCGGTGCAAGACAAAGGTTGTCGACAACTTCAGTGGCGAACTGAAGGACTGTCCAATGTGGGCGTTCGACGGAAGTTCGACTCAACAGGCAGAAGGTGGTTCATCAGACTGCCTATTGAAACCAGTCGCCTGTTATCCAGATCCAGGCCGTAGCGGCAACAGCTATATGGTCATGACGGAAGTGCTGAACGCCGATGGTTCTGCTCACGAATCCAACGGACGTGCGACAATCGACGACGACGACGACGATTTCTGGTTCGGTTTCGAACAGGAATACTTTCTTTGGGATCCGGAACACAACCTTCCTCTGGGCTTTCCTCCAGGCGGCTATCCAGCCCCGCAGGGACCTTACTATTGTTCAGTAGGCGCAAAAAACGCCTATGGTCGCGAGCTGATTGAACAGCACCTTGATATGTGCCTTGAAGCTGGCTTGAACATCGAAGGCATCAATGCAGAAGTTGCAGCTGGTCAGTGGGAATTCCAGGGCTTTGCCAAGGGGGCTGCTAAAGCTGGCGACGAAATGTGGCTTGCTCGATATCTGTTGGAACGAACGGCTGAAAAATTCGGTTTGGCGATCAACATGCATCCAAAACCACTCGGTCCAACCGACTGGAACGGTTCCGGAATGCATGCGAACTTCTCAAACTCAATTCTGCGTGCGGCAGGGGACAAAGCTGTCTACGACAAAATCTGTGAAGCCTTTGGTCCTCGTATCAAGGAACATATCAACGTCTACGGTCACGACAATGACAAGCGTTTGACCGGCCTGCACGAAACGCAGTCGATCAACAAGTTCAGCTACGGCGTTTCTGACCGCGGTGCGTCAATTCGAATTCCAGTTGCGACTGTCACGTCGGGCTGGAAAGGCTGGCTGGAAGATCGTCGTCCCGCATCGAATGCTGACCCCTACAAGGTGGCAGCACAGATCGTTAAGACCGTCAATAGTGCATGCTAATAACTACAGCGGTCGGCCCGGTCCTACGCAGACCGGGTCGACTTCGTTTTCGAGATCACGGGCAGTCTCGTGTAGAATCAAATTTGCTGAGTGCAAATTTTTGTGTTGAATGGTTAGGTCGGGAGTCACTGCTGGCGATTGAGGCAACTCAATCGTCAACTGTCCCAGGCCGTCTGTCCTCCCGGCAGGCGGCCTCTTTTTTTGCGCTGGTCTTAGCTCATCTACACAAAAGCCCGGCGCACATGTCACGCGTAAAAGACGACTTTCGCTACGGGTTCATGTCTTATTTCAATCGGGCTCGCTGAACCACGTCGTAAACTCTCGCAACACCTGAGGCCATTGCTTTGTCAGAAAACTTCTCAGCGTAGTCCTTTGGACATCCCTAACGCAAAGCATTCCAGTCGACTGCATTTGTCAGAATTCTCTGTATCTGCTGGATCGATCAAACAACAATCCGTTTTGCTGCTGGCGAATCACATCTGTGATGCCGTCAACACGGCTACGCAGAATTGATACGGCAGCACGCTTGGTAACACCAGCATATCCATCTGAGCGATTTCGTGGTTTACGTTTCGACTAAATCCGGTCTAGTCAATCAGCGGCGTAATACGCAGACTGTTCGGCAGGGCGTAGATACGATTGCGATATTCTTCTGATTCAAATGCCGCAACAGTACGCAGACAAACATCAAGATTTTCTCGCACTGCGGGCAGTGCCTTGATCAGTTTCTCCAATCCTTTGCGTTGGCGCAGTAGAGCCACCTTCCGATCGTCCAGGGCTGCCCGTGTTTTCGAATGGGGCGTCGTTCAGACGCAGCAGGTACACCATTGGGGACCGCTGTTACCGGAGTTCGATTGAACCCGTTGTTCAGAAAGCAGTTCGATACTACGCGACACGGCAATTGTGCGATCAACGAACTGGCACGCCAAACGTTCAATGGACGTATTGACGCGCATCCTTAACCCGACATCGACTTCAGTATTCATCTGGTAGTGCACGAGATGAATATATGGAATGCCTGTCAATTTCCCCGCCTTCGCCGCGATCATGGCGGAACGAATTGTATGAGAAAGCAAAAGGTTGAAGCCTTCTGAACGAACCAGCCGGGCAACCTTTCTGGCTGGACCAAAATCCCACCGATGCTTCATTGGAAAGTTGTGCGACTCTACGTTCTCCGACTGTCGTTCAACGGCAGATTCATCCGGCAGCAGGCATGCAAAAGTCACTTCATAGCTGCATTCCGGCAACGACATCGCCAACAGACCCTGAACGCGATCGGCACCTGCATAGGGGCTGCGCATTAACCACGTAAGGAACATTTAACGTTTTCTTTGCTGGTCGATCCGCTTGTTGAAAATGCCGCCATTCCATCGGTGATGGTAAGCTGGGGCATGAAATCATCATCGCGATTTAAGAAGGCTGGCCACGGATTTCAGAATTTGAATTATTGAATATGGAATTGCTGATAAACGCATGCCGCTACGTGCCGATGATGCGTCGCGAGCGGAAATCAACGTATTTACAAAATCGCTTTTGTGGGCAGATATTCGGCGGCCGGAAATATGCCATCGACTTCCAATGGAGGGCAGTCTTCGCGATATGGCGACCATCCGCCGATGCAGGCTCCGCGAACCGATTCTTCTGTCTCCCAACAACAGGCGTATTCATCCAACGCGTCGCAGTATTTCGAATCGATACCGACGACCGGAATTCCGCAGCAAATGATGTCGGCAGTGCCGCAGGCGGATATTTCACTGGCTGGACAGCACCTTGCGGGGCAAGCACCGCCCGGTCAGGGGCAGTCGTGGCAGGAATTTCAGGGTCAGGTGTGTTTGCCGAATTCTCGCCACCCGAATGCAATTCGAATTCCATTAACATTGGAACACATGAGTATCCAACGTTTTCACAGAATGACGTCATCCTTGAAGACGGCGATATCGTGCCGGAGGAATCTCGGGAGAACGAATATTCTATACGGCGGGATCACTCGGGGAGCTCAATACGCGTTGCCTTGTAATCAGGACATCGATGTAATTGATCATGTGTTGCTGGCAGATACATATTCGCGATCGACGCAGTTGAATTCTCCGACAACAGCGATCGGCAGTGTGTCAGTATTGAACTGCGATGTGGCGGTCGGAGCCAGTCGAATCATCATCGAACGCAAAACGAACGACGGAAGTCGTAGCACGGTTTCGCGTGAGTCTGTTTCAGGCCATGAATAATCCGGATCAGAGAGGCAAGATTGAACCGGGCGATCGACTTTACCTGGAATACACGGCCATCGAAGCCAGTCTGACCTTCTTAATTCGTCATCGGTTCGACCCATTCCTGTCCGGTGCACCATCGATGCTGACGAGTTGATCGCTGAAGAAAATAAAATGCGATCCCCGGATACAACTGTCGTCGCGCTGCCAATTCGATTTCACGTGATATCGAACGACCGTTCAGGTTAGTGATCTCCGGTGCCCATCCAGCAGATGTGTTGCGGGAAAGTGCTGTCGAGTTCGAGCGGCTTACGAAATGAAGTAGCCAACTGGTGTAGGGTTTCGTCCGGTGAAACCAACAGGACAAGTCGGAAAGTCTTAACGACTTTCGCTACGACTGACCGCACCTTTTCGTAACTTGCTGTAGCGGACGAACTAGTCCAACAAAACCAGCGCATCGGGCAATTCGTTGACGTCACCATCCGTGCGAGGCAGCGCTGATTCCAACGACAAAGCAGCGTGTTGAATCGTTTCACAAATAGCGGTCGCAACGTCTTTGCTGCGCAGGCCTGTAGTAAGCTGTTGACATAGATCTTCCGGAAACTTCTGCCCCAGCAATTCCACAACACTGCGGTCGCCCAGCACGACAGCCATGCGTTCATGCAGCGATACAAAAATCAATACTCCAGACGCTCCCGCCGTGTGGTGCACGCGACGATCAAAAAACACTTCTCTGGCTTTCAGATTGACTTCTTCGGTCATCTGCTGTTTTGGAGTGAACAGGCGACGCAGGCCATGCAGTCGATCGGCCAGTGCCGCTCCGACAACAAAACACAAAAGCACACCGACCACCAGGGCCACAACCTGCCCCCACATTGGAAACACACCCCATCTGCCATCATCAGTATGGCCAGGAAACGTCAGAAACATTGCCACGGCTCCAATTACAGCAAACCACAGGCCGACTAGGTCTTCAGCGCGGTCGTACCGCCCGGAGGCCGAAGCGACAACCGGAACGATCTCACAACAGGTTTTCGATTCCGCTGCCGTCACGGCGAATTCAACTCTGGAACGCTGTTCGGCGTTCATGACTTCAGAAGCTCTTTGCATTGTACTGATTCCTTACCACGAACCTGAAGCACCACCGCCGCCGGACGACCCGCCACCAAAAGAACCGCCGCCGAAGCCACCACTGCTGCCTCGGTTTTCAGCCATCGTCCGCATAAGAAACCAGACCAGCGTAAAAATTCCGCCCCAAAACAGCCAGGCCCATCCACTGGCGCGTCGACGATACAAAGACACCGCCGTGAAAATCGCCAGGCCGAAAAACACGATCGGCACGATGTACTCAGCGGCTGAACGTGGTCGGCTGGGAAGGTCAAGCTTGCGAGCCATCTTGTCCAAAGCATTCACGCCGTTGACAATGCCCGCCGAAAAATTCCCCTGCTTGAATTGCGGAATAATGTATTCGTTCATGATCTGCTGGCACGTTTGGTTTTCTGTGCGGCCCCAGCCAGCACCGAGTTCGATGCGAGCCTGTCGGTCTTTGTTTGAAACCAGCAACAGAATTCCCGTATTCCAATCCTGCCCTTCCAGCTTGGCTTGACCGACCTGCCACTGATTAAACAACAAAGCTGCAAATGTTTCGATTGGCATATTTCCACCACCGTGCTGGGCCATCGAATCGATCGTGACCACAATGATGGGCGTGGCTTTGTCGGTCAATAGTTTATCGCAGACGGTGCGGATCTGCGTGACGGACGCTTGATCCAGTAAACGCGCATTGTCGCTGACGAATTCTCTATCACCCGGCGGCTGCAGATCAAATTCCTGAGCGTTCGCGGCTATCGCGTGTATCGCGACAAGAATGCTGACCAGCAGAATACTGTGTCGTCGCATCATCATTCAGCAGCCCCCATCGTTCAAATCGGTGTCATACCTGAAAGTCATCAGCTGTCAGCCCAGACGCTTATGGAAACCACCGCTCTGCGCCTGAGCAACTGCAATTTGACTGCCAAATCGTAGCGAAGAATGCGGTGTTAAAGTAGCCGCTGGCACAGTAACCTTCCGTTCACCGAAGCATCCACTAACTCGCAACGACGATTCAAGGCCATGTAACCAGCCAGTCAAATCCCTTTGGGCGAATTTTTCTAACCGGAGAATCTCAATCCCACTGCTTTTAATGCACAATGTTTCCCTGGAAGTTCTCCAGGGGAATCAGGCCGCCGAAATTTTAATCAGCGTTTTCCCCTGGCGACCAGGTGCAGCAGATTGAGTGACCGCTTCCTCGATTTGATCGAGGCCAAACGTCGAGGCGATATCAGTAGACAAGACTCTGTCGCGGATCAATCGAGTAATTTTTTTAACCAGCCTGAGTTTAAACAACAGACTTTTGCGATTCATAAAGTTACCCAGCCAGAAGCCTTCCAGTGATACCTGCTGCACCATCAAAATGCGCGGTGAAATGTTCATCGGCTCGTCGCACAGGGTCCCGAAAACCAGCATGCGGCCGCCCATTCCCAGCACGTTCAATACAGCTGACGCCGTTGCTCCCCCAACCGGATCGATGGCATACTTTATGCCGGCCTGCCCGGTAACGCTTGATACCTGTTTTCTCAAAGTGTCTGCAGAATCCTTCGCCGGATCGAACACAATCACATGCTTTGCTCCGATAGCCTTCAAGTCGCTGGCTGATTTTTCGTGCCTTACAACATTGATTGTCTGAAACCCCATGGCGGCGCTGAGTCGCACAATCATTTTTCCAAGGCTTGATGCTGCGGCCGTTTGCAGCAGAAATTCACCTCGAGGAATGCGTAAAACTTCCTGAGTCATAATCCACGCGGTGGCCGGATTGACAAAGAACGTCGCAGCCTCTTCAACAGATAACTGACTGCTGAGCGGAATGACCTGCTGTGCCGGAAGAACGGCGTACTGTGCCCAATTACCACCAGCTTTGTTTAAAACGGCAACTCGTTTCCCACAAAATAACTTGCCTCGCAGGCCACCGCCGGACGCTTCGACAATTCCAACGCCTTCGAATCCGGGCGTTTGCGGCAGTTGGGGCTGAGTCCCATACACTCCCTGAACAAACATCAGATCTGACGGATTCACGGGACTTGCCAACATGCGAACCAGCACCTCGCCCGCTGCGGGTACTGGCTGAGGGCGTTCGACGCAGCGAAGCACTTCTGACGGCTTGCCAACTGACATTTGTTCTACACACTTCATCGCAACGCTCAAAAAAAAATCACGCGGGAAATCAGCAAAAGCCCAAGTGTACAGGATCGGCCTGTCGGAAGTAGTTTTCCCGTTTATTGAATGGTGATTATCGACCAGACCTAAAAATGTACACGTCCTTCACAATGCCGGATTCGCCATCGGCCTAGACAATTGGTACATTATGTGACATCGCTTGGCGTCGCGGTCTGACCTTATGTCCCTGGCGGTTCCCGGCATTTTTTCCCGACCTGAATACAATTGTTGACTTCCTATGATACTTGGCCTAGGCACAGATATCGTTGAAATCGAACGCGTGCGCAGCATGATTGAACGCCACGGCGATAGTTTTCTAAAACGCTGTTTCACACCGGACGAAATCGCTTACGCCGACAAGCACCGTGATTCCGCTGTACGTTTTGCGGGCCGCTGGGCGGCCAAAGAAGCGGTCGTCAAAGTACTGGGAACCGGGTTTGTGAAAGGCATCACCTTTCACGACATCGAGGTGCTGCCACTGGATTCCGGGCAGCCTCGAATTCAGCTTTCCGGTGGCGCGGGCGACATTGCCGCTGGCATGGGAATTAATTCGGTGCTGATTACGATTTCGCATGCCAAGCTATATGCCACGGCAACAGCGGTAGGCATCGCCGTTATGACATAACGCAAACACGACGGTGTGTGGATGGCTCCACTGACAGCCGTTTAGTCTGCAGTAACGCCTGGTTTTACCGTGGAGGCTATCTTCAGATCTTTGTGAAACGTTTTCTGCAGCAGAAGTTTTTCTTTGGGCTCGTTGTACATGTGGATATCCAGCTGCTCATACTTGTCCAGTTCTGCATACTGCACGGCCAGTTCCTGAGTACGAATGATTCGCTGTTCAATCTGAGTCTGGACATCAGCGTCTGAGCTTGTGGGATCAAATGGCACTCGCATAACGACTCTAAGAATCATGGGCGTACCTTTGTGAGTTTTCCGTCGTCCACCATCAACTCGAGGACTTGATTTTGGAAATTCCTTCACCAGAACTTCCTGAAGCGGCATAAACGGCATCAAGTGGAGGTTCCAGTAAAACCAAAGTAAGCTGGTTGCTACTATAGCCAGCGAGAACATGGCGGCCACGACTTTCGCCCCCGACACCCGGGTTTCTTGTGATGGTTCTGTTGTTTGATTCACGCTCATTTCAATCTCAACGTTCTGCGCCAGGGAACGCCAGTGAAGCGTCCGACAATTGATGTCTTACTGCTGAAAATAATATCTGCCGCCGACGTTTCTAGCCCCTCGCATCTGGGGCGGCAACTGTGAATTCATCAATCGGCACCACGAATGCAGTATTGGGAACAATTCGCCCCACCTGTGTGTCAGTTAAGGATTTCAAACAGCCCCCGTGTTGACGGCGACGAGTCTGGTTTTGAGGAAGTTATTAACTAGAGGCTGTCCTGAAATCCCGGATTTACAGGTACCCGCCGCGAGTATTGTGGATCAAGTCATTGCAAAATTCACTAACTCGCGCGTGGTGCTTATATTGGAAAGTTCGCCGGAGCAGTGTTGGCATCGCTTCCATCGCCAAACAATTCTCTGACGGCAATCTTAGCACCGTTGCTGTTTTCAATGTACGTCGCTGAATGGCGGCAACTCAAAATACAGACGTCTGGTAGCCAGTGTTGCAGTTGCCGTTGATTCGATGTCCGAGACACGTCTTTGGCGGTCCCCAACGTGTCGTTCACAATTATGGCAGCGATCCGAAGTTCGCGTTGACGGGCCACTGCGACAGTCAGCAGAGTGTGATTGATCATTCCTAAACGGTTAGCTGCAACTATCACAATTGGTGCCGCAAGCCTGATGGCGAAGTCGGCCACCGTTGACGAATTTGATAGGGGACACAGCAAGCCTCCGGCACCTTCGACAAGCAGATAGTCGACGGATGACTGCCAGGCTTCCGCGCCACCAATCAACAGTTCGTCGTCTACTGTGCGGCCTTCCATTTCAGCGGCGATGTTGGGGGCGACGGCGGCTTGAAATGTCTGAGGACAAATCATCTGCCGATCACCCAGCCAGCCGCACGATTCTGCCAGCATGTCAACGTCATGCCATGAACTGCTGCCATCTGGAGAAATCGTTGCGCCACTGCAGACCGGCTTGTAGGCTCCCACACGCAGTTCCAGCTGCGTCAGGTTTCTAAGCAGCAGACTGCTGACCCATGTCTTGCCAACATCTGTGTCCGTTCCCGTGATCAATAGCGTCTTCATGAACGATTCAGTAATTCCTGCGAAAACAACTGGCGGCCTTAGCACTACACACGCCAGCCTGGTGTGCTATCCTTTATAGGCGTCGATGAGGCGCAGATCATAGTTTGCTAAATGCCCGCCCTTCTTCCAAACGTCACTGTTGATGTCCGAATTCGCGGATTCTTTTCACATCTGGTTGCCAGGCACATTGCTGATGCTGGCGATGATGTTGTGCTCAGCTTTCTTCTCAGCCAGCGAAACGGCGTTCTTTTTTCTTTCGCGAGATCAAATTCGTCGCTTCAGTGCGGGCAACAGTCGGCAGCGGATGGTTGCTGCGTTGATGGCCGATCCCGACCGCCTGCTGACGGCCGTGCTGTTTTGGAACCTGCTGATCAACCTTGCCTATTTTTCGATCGGCATTGTCGTGATGCAGAAGTTGAATCATGGTGGCTACGCTTTGGTCGCTGGAACAATGGGAATTCTAAATCTGGTCGGCATGATTGCGTTGGGAGAAGTCGTTCCCAAAAGCATGGCCGTTGTTTTTCGAAAGCAAATCGCCACCAATGCCAGCTGGCCTCTGGCCGCCGCTGTTGCAATTCTTGACCCGGTCATTCCAACGCTGGGCCAGGTTGCTCGCGTGTTAAGACGATCGTTCTGGCCGCATGTAAAACGTGAAGCTCACCTGCAGCCGGAAGACCTTGAGTGTGCAATCGATGCATCCGCCGCTCTAGCAAGTGAACTTCTGGAAATCGAACAACAGGTCCTGCACAACATTCTGGACCTGAACGAAGTGACAGTCGAAGAAGTCATGCGACCGCGAAATCTAAGCGTAATCGTTGGGCCCGACGAGACGCTGCAAACGCTAAGTGTCCCGTCAATTGCTAACGTAGACTATCTGCTGCTTAAGGAAGAAGGTGCTGACATCTGTACTCAGGCGGTCGCACTTTCACGAATTACAGACCGCACCATCAAACCATTTCGCGAACTGGCCGAAGAGGTTCTGTTTGTGCCGTGGTGCGCTACTCTGGCTTATGTTCTGGCAGAGTTTCGAAATCATTATCGCAGTGTTGCCGTGGTCGTTCACGAACATGGCGAGATGCTTGGCACCGTAACCTACGAGGACCTGCTGGAAACCACATTCACCGACTCTCCATCGCGAACGCGACGCGTTTTACGCCGCGAACCGGTGATTGAAATCGGGAAGAATCGATTTCACGCAGAAGGCCTCGTAACTTTGCGTTACCTGTTTCGTCAGCTAAGAATTCCGTTTGATGCCGACGACGACAACCTGAACACTTTAGCCGGTCTGTTTCATGACGAACTGGAACGAATTCCGGAAGTCGGAGAACGAGTCTGCGTTGGCGGATGGATTTTCACCACCATTGCCGTGACGCCTCAGGGACAGCTTCGAGCACTGATTGAGCCGGAAGAATATACAGCCCGAACGTCGGAGGACAGGCCGTGACGTCCCCCTTAACATTGTTCGTGGCGATGCTGATTTTCTTTTTAGGCCTGAAGCTGTCAGCATTTTTTAGCGGTTCTGAAACCGGGTTTTACCGTGTCAGTACGCTGCAACTTACTCTGCAGAAACAGCGAGGAGACAGTATTGCCGCCCGACTGTTTTACTTTGTCGCTCATCCGGAACGTTTTGTCGCGACGACTCTGGTGGGCAACAATGTCGCCAACTATATCACCACACTGGCCATTGGCATGATGGTGGGGGCTGTATGGGGACACTCGTCCGGAACAGCAGAAATCGCGGCAACATTAATGTGCACGCCAATCATCTTTATTTTCGGCGAGCTCATCCCCAAGAGTCTCTACTATCGTTCGCCAATGATGCTGCTAAGAAACGGATCCACCGGGTTCTCTGTATGCTATTATGCTTTTCTACCCATCAGTTATCCGCTGATTCTAGTGTCGCGGTTTGTGTCGCGACTGGGTGTTTCGGACAAGCGACCTTTGGAAGTTGTCTTCGGGCGAAGTCGACTTTATGGCGTGCTTGAGGCCGGGCAAAACGAAGGCCTGCTTTCCGGACTGCAGCGCGACCTTGCCGAAAATCTGATGCAGGTCGCCGAGCAACCCGTTTCGATGGCGATGATTCCCGCTGGAATTGTGCAGGGAGTCACAGAATCCGCGTCAATCGACCAACTGCTTAAGATATCTCGCCGCATGGAGTCGGCCTATGTCCTGCTGCATAAAGATGGACAACCAAAAGAATGGACGTCCGTTGTTCGCGTCGCAGACATGCTGGCGTCAGGTCTGTCACCCAGACTGTCGATGCAACCCATGCCCGTTTTTCCGGCCGATACGCCGCGACTGGAAGTGCTGACTCAACTAATGCGGCAGTATGCCTCATTTGGGGTAGTGGTCGAAGACGAAAAGATTGTCGGTGTGATCAGACGCAGAACCTTATTATCTCAGTTGTTCCGAGTTGTCCGGCCGGCTTCAACCAGCCTGGAAAATCTGTTGACCGGTTCAACAACCCGGCCATAGATTAAGAATCGTGCTGCGCTGCAGAAACAGGAAATCCTGAGTACGAATATTTCAGCCCGTACGAGCCATGACATTGTGATCGTGGTCGTTCTATTGCGTATGTGATCGCTTCAGGCATCGATCAGGCCTTCTCGAATGGCCCAGCGGCAAAGACCGACTCGATCATCCGCGCCAATTGTTTTCATGATGCGATACTTGTGGCTTTCCACTGCCTTCGCACTGATCTCAAGGTCGTTGGCGACCTCAGAAACGCGACGCCCTTTCGCAATCTGGACCAGAACATCCCATTGTCGTGGTGAAAGTTTCTGTAGATGGCTGCTGGCTTTGCAGCGGAAGCGACCGTTTCGAGTCAGTTCAATCCGCTCCGTTAACACAGACGACAGAACCGCAGTGCCCGCAACAATTCGCAACAGTTGCTCGTTCAGAGTTCGCATCGATTCCTGACGGGAAACAAACCCTGTTACTCGTTTGTCAACAATCAGATCCAGCTGACGATCGGCTAGGTCGTCTGCAAAAATCGCCACGCGTGTTTCACCCATGTTGACGGAAACTTCCTGCATCACCTGTAAAATCCCCTGAGCGACAATACGTTCGCCTATCAGCACCAGTGATGGACGCTGAGACTTGATTGCTGCCAGCAGTTCGTCAGCCGAACCAACCGTTTCCACATTCCGAAAGCTTCCGTAGGCGGACAGGCACCACGCAATTGCTTCTGCGTTAAGCCGTGATGATTCGGCCACAAGCAACCTTGGAGATGTTGAAGAGGCTGGAGATTCGTTGTGTTCCTGGTCGCCCGGGATTCTGGTCTGAGACGCGAAGTCCATGTTGATTATTCCATGAATAAAATTGAAGGGGCGTTGCACCAAACTTTGCCAGGAACCCGCTTGATGAAACACGCCCCTTTGCGGGATGAGCTCACAAAACACCTGACACTTTTTCCTCGTTGTGCAGTGAAGTCCTGCTCACACTGTGAGAAACTCTCCTTTAGAAGTGAACTTCTCTCAGCAGAGGGATTCTTTGTTAGGCTGCAGGAATTAACTCAGGGGATAATCCCTACCAATGGAAATATTATAGCGGGTAAGCCCTTGATGTAATGAATATAAATGCGGGATAACGCTACCTTCTGGCGGGTTTAAGAACTGCTGACCGGCGAATACAGCCGAATGCCGTGGCTCCGGTTTCACGTTTGGGGAGAATTGAATCAGGCCGAGGATGATTTTTGAAATTAGCCTGCACGGCAGACGCCTCAGTCACTTTGCCAAACTGCTTCACTTCGTTAGTCAACGCTAACCTGACGGCCCAGCGTTTCGCTCAACTTCTCGCCAGATACAGAAGGCATCGCTACACGTCTCGTAACCGGATCTAGTCAACAGCACGCCGTATTGTTGAGCTGAGATTATCCGGTTCTTCCTGACATGAAATGCTGCAGGAAGAAGTCTTACTGCGAACTTGGCGAATGGGACACGAGCGACAAAAATCGGTTGTTTTAAGGTTGGGATTTGCCGCAATTCCGGATTTGAATCCGTCAGGCAACTGTGAAACGCGGGAAGCCGTTTCGAAGCAATGTGAGACCGTGCAAGAGCTAGAAAATTGCGCGAGACATAGGCGCAGAATCCCCAACCGTTCCACCTTTCGTCAGTTTGGCGATCAGTGAGCGCACGCTGGCCGCTCGCAGTAAATTCCAGCCGGCGACTTTCAGCAGAATGCTGTGAAAACACGGCCGGCCGACCTCGCACTCGCAGACGGTCCAGACCGGTCACTCGCTTCAGCATCGAGTTGGTGGCTTCGATGCCGCCGCGCATTCGGTAATCCGTTTTGAAGTCGTCTGTGCGTTCGGCCGCTCGTCGCTGAGCAAGTCGCAGATCCTGCCCGTTCAGCCGCAGTTGGCACAGCATTGGATCGCGACGGATCGGGCACCGGCCCTTCAGCGGACACTTGCTACACGTGCCACCCAACATTAGTAGCAGGTG
>Ga0335398_10007197_pt1 | contig 13722 bp, 14 predicted proteins | sample BON03_FD_205742 | JGI IMG/M metagenome (GOLD analysis project Ga0335398, IMG submission 205742) | Freshwater microbial communities from Lake Bonney liftoff mats and glacier meltwater in Antarctica - BON-03 (spades assembly) (version 2) | ecosystem: Environmental > Aquatic > Freshwater > Ice >... | reverse complement strand
CATGACTTGTTGAGTGCACACATTCACTGCACACACACATTCACTGCACACACACATTCACACACATTCAGTGCACACACACAGTCACACACATTCACTGCGCACACACATTCACACACATTCACTGCACACACACGTTCACACACATTCACTGCACACACACGTTCACACACATTCACTGCACACACACGTTCACACACATTCACCGCACAGCCAATTGGCTCTAGTATGTTATCTCACGCATATGAATGATTCATGTCGCACATGTAAATGCGTCATGGCACACATATCAATGAAGCATACCACGTGTAGGAATGTGTGACGTTGAGCGTTACACATATGCATACACATACACATACACATACATACACATATGCATACACATACACATACACATACATACACATATGCATACACATACACATACACATACATACACATATGCATACACATACACATACACACACATACATACCACATGTAGGAATGTGTGACGTTGAGCGTTACACATATGCATGCTTTATGGTGTACATATGAGTGCTTGATGTTATTTACATGAATGAGTCGTATCGCGCCGTATGACTGCGGACATCTCAATGTGTCATGTCGCACCAATGCTCCAATGCTGCATTTACACGTGCAAACCTATTTTCATGTGTAACATCCTGAATGAGTGATGAGATAAGTGATGTTGCCCACGATCACTGCGGACATGTCCGTGTGTCACTTGGCTTATCTAGTCATGTGTTGCAGCATCTTGGGGAGTGTTGCAATGTGTTGCCCTGCGGACATTTCAGTGTGTCATATCGCTTATTTGAGTGAATTGTGCCACAGACAGCTGCGTGAGTCATGTCAACGGATTGAGTCATGTCAACGGATTGAGTCATGTCAACGGATTGAGTCATGTCAACTGATTGAGTCACTTATTTGAAACGTTCGGTACACCTTGGTGTAACATGACTTATTCATACGTGTCACATGACTCGTTACCCTCTTTACCATGTTTGACAATATGGATGGCTACGATCAGTAGGCTCCTGAAAATTATGGGTCTTTTTTGCAAAAGAGCCCTATAAAAGAGACGATAGTCTGCAAAAAAGACCTGTAATTTTAAGGAGCCTACTAATCGTAGCCACCCCATACCAGTTCGTATGTGCGATATTGTTAACATTTACATGTGTGAAATGGACTGGTTGGTCTGTTTAGCATTTATATGTGTTTGGCATTCATTTTTGTTTGGCATTCATATGTGTTTGGCATTTGGTGCACGTAGTATTCACCTGTGTTTAGCATTCATACCTGTTTAGTATTCACATGTGTTTAGCTTAGCGTTCAAACCTGTTTACCATTCATATGTGTTCATCATTCCTATCTCTTTACCATGAATATCTGTGACGTGCCTCATAGGCAGCAAAGATGCATTGCGCAAACATCTGGCATTCTCAGTCACTCATTCATGCGTGTGTCTCTTGCATTCATGCGTGTGTCTCACTCATTCATGTGTGTGTCTCATTCATTCATGTATATGTCTCACTAATTCATGTGTGTGTCATGATTCGACAATTGGTGTGCCACGACACGACGTGCTCATGCGTATCATGCAACCCACAAGTAGCAAAGAGAGAGAGACACACACACATACACACACACAAGTAGCAAAGAGAGAGAGACACACACATACACACACACATGCGTATCATGCAGACACTCTAGTGTGACACATATGTCACATGACTCACATTTGTGTATGACATCTATGGAACATGATGATTGATATGTGTTGAATGAGTGGTGGATCAGGGAGCAAAGATGCACTAGTCGAGTACGACGCTCACGTCAAGTTGTTTTGTCTCCAGACTGGTACGTTGTTTGGACACTACAGCACACTGCAAGGCACTGCAGCACGTGTGGATCCTGGAACCAGCTGTTCTCCATGCACACGTGTTCTGTCTGAAATATAGCGAAATACGAACATGACGTGCATAGAGAAGTACAGACATGGATTAAGAAATAGCAACATGATATGGACAGAGAAATAGAAACATGACATTGGCATGACATTGGCATGACATTGGCATGACATTTGCATGACATTTGCATGACATGCGTTGAATCGATTGCCACATGCATAGAGTAACAGAAACATGGCATGGGTTGAATCGTTTGCCACACAACATTTAGGTGGCAACAAAGGGACGCTCTTTGGAGCCAACGGCTGTTTTGCTGTGGGTGTGCACCAGGAGGAGCTCGTCCACGACATTCGCACCGGTACATGCACTCCACACACACACACATGAGCTCGTTGACGACATTCGCACCGGTACATGTGGTGCAAACCCGAAACCCTAAACCCCATTACACAAACACGTGCATTTCTTTCCTCCGCGAGTCTCCAGGATATCCGGTCGCTCAGGATACCCGTCTCTAGAATGTACAGGACAGACAGCCCTGGGCGGGGCACACAGCCGCCCGGGGCTGTGCCAAATTACGTTGGCGGAATTTGTGCAGAGGAAATATTTTTTGATATTTTTGTACCCGATAATTTGAATTTTTTTACCAAGCTTGTGTTAAATAATGATATCTGTACCCGATATTTTCCAATCCCCTTTTTTTTGTGTTGGCACATTTTGATGACAGCTTTTTCCCGGGATTTTCCTGGAAGGTGCCCAAAAATATATGGGCAAAATATTGGGTTTTAGGGTCGGTGAAAAGATGTCCACCAAAAAAACTCTAAACCTGATATTTTGCAGTCCCGATAATTTAGGGCTATTTACGGGGATTAGAAATGACTCCTCTCACCTGAACCAAAGTGCCCAGCAAAAGGCGGATTCTGTACCGCATATTTGTGGACCTCAGAACCACTTGATTATTCAGCGGAAAACAACATTCCGAAAACTGTCGGGTTATCCGTCAGGAATGAACCCGAACTGGCTGCTCCAAAACATGGTGACGTGTGGGGTATTCTGGATTCTCGACCTGTCTATTAATGGTGTTGTTTGTTTGTGCTGATACGTGAGAAGAGGCTGATACGTGGTGTCATGTGTTTGTGCTGATTCGTGAGAACAGGCAAACGCAAAATGGGGCTCTTCGTCCCGAAAGGCTTTTCGGAGGGCCGCGAAGTGAAACTGCCGCCGGTACCCTCCAAGGAGACGACCTTTGAGGACTTTCTCAAACCTCCCTCGCCGAATCACTGCGCTTTTGGCCGCATTAGCTGGTGCCTAAACCCTATACTCCAATCTCCCTAACCCCTAAACCCTAATACCTAAAAGGTATCAGGTCACCTGTCTCGTGCAATGACTCTTGTCTCTCTCGTCCAATCACTCGTCTGTCTCTCTTGAATCACTCGTCTGTCTCTCGTCCAATGACAGGTGTGTCGTGTGTGACTTGTGCCTGACTTGTGTAATGCATCCACATCATGAGTGGTATGACGCATGCGCATCGTGAGTGGTGAGACGCATGCGCATCATGAGTAGTGTGATGCATGTGCATGAGCCGTATCGTCCAAGTCATTTGAGAAGAGATTTGCATGTACATGCAAGGCAGAAGACCAAAGGAGTCATGCTAATAGACATGAAAGGAGTGCCAATACTGCCAATACATTGAGGCTACTGTGCAAATAGATGAAGGGAAGAGAGGACGACCGTCTGTTCCTGGAAACCCCCCTTTTTTTTTGTTTTGCGTTGTGGGAAATTCTCTTTAAAAAATATGCGATGGGCCATTGAATCTGTTCGCACTAACTTATTGATAATAAGAAGAAAACAAAATACATGTTAAAAATAGAGTCTTTTTGAGATTCGCCTGTGACGTGTGTGCTCCATCTCATGTCTTTGCTCATCGGGTACAGAGGCATATTTTTGACTCTCACACACGTCTATGTCTCACACACATCTAAGTCTCAGACACATCTATGTCTCACTCACATCTACGACTCACTTCTCATATCCATGTTTCACATCTTAAGTGTCGCATTTCACGAGTCACATCTCACATATTTGTCTCACATCTCACATCTTTGTCCCACAGTTCTCATTTCACACGTCAAACACGTCAATGTCTTTCATTTCACACGTCACACGCGTCTATGTCCCGCATCTCACATCTCACACACGTCTGTCTCTCACATCTCTCACGTCTTTACTCGTCTGACGTCTATGTCTCACATCTCTCACGTCTTTACTCGTCTGACGTGTTTGCTCGATCTCACGTGTTGGAGCAAAGACGGGAGGAGCGTCATGTGTATTTAGACATGCAACGTGACATGCAACGTGACATGCAACGTGACATGCAACGTCACGTGCAACGTCATGTTCAACGTCATGTTTTGCTTGTGCGGCACTATGGCATGTCACTTGGATGTGGGATAGGAAAGATAGATTTCGTCGCTTGGATGTTGGATATGAAAGATACCTCAGTTTCATGTGCACGACTAGAGATGCCTCACTTACATGCGCGGCAGTATGTATATGCTAATGTGATATGTCTCCCTTGCATGCTGTCGACATGTCACGTGCAATTAGGCTAGTTTCTTTATGGCACGGTTGGCTACTTGAATCACATGCTTATCGACTTGGATCTTGGTGCATCGGTATGCCGCAGGGCATGTGCATCGGTATGCCGCAGCACTTGCAACCTTGCAGCTGCTGGTCGGTATGCTTATCGACTTGGATCTTGGTGCATCGGTATGCCTATTGACTTGCGGTATGACTTGCGGTATGCCGCAGCACTTGCAACCTTGCAGCACCTTTGCAGCTGCTGCCAAGGTGCTGCGACATGTACCTTGTTCCCAAGTGCACTTGCACCCTACACCCGATGTTGGGCACACACGATGTTGGAGACACACAATGTTGGTGACGCAGGATGTTATACACACCGCCATGTCCAGTCTTGTTGTTGGACACACAAGATCTTGGACACACGCAATGTTCTGAAGCCGACTTGCACCAGTGTGGTGTGCCGCTGCTCTGATGTTTACTGTGGTGTGGCGCAGCACGAGTGCAGTCTTGTCACACCGCCATGTCAAGTCATATGTGAATGCGTCATGTGAATGAGTCATGTGACATATATGAATGAGTCAAGTGACAGAGGGATGTCAAGGAGAAGCTTGTAGAAAGCACGCGCGAAACCCTCAACCTCACCCACAAAATGTTTGCAGCAAAACCACATTACCGAAACCCTGAAGCTTAGACACTAAAGACACACTCTAAACGCAATGCAGGGAAGCTTAGACAGTAACGACACACTCTCAAGGCAATGCACTCAAGACACACTAAAGACACACTCTAAACGCAATGCAGGGATGTCAAGGTAGAGCCGGCCCAATACATACGCGTGCCGCCTCAGCTGCTACCACCAGTGGGACAGATGGAACAAATTCAATCCATGAGGTCAAGCAAGGTGCAGGTAGAGGGCCAAAAAGACATCGATACAAAGCCGTGGCCGCTCCCCAACTTACTCGCCTTTTTCGCCTTTCGGTCCCCCCCCCCTCCCTCTCTGTCGCTCGCTTTCCCTTTTTCTCTTTCTCTTTCTAATGCATTGGAAAGAATGAACTGGAAAGCGGATCAAGTGGAAAGTGCATCGCAAGGTCTTGCTTGGCGTCCAGCGAATCTCAAAAATTGTGTTTTTGGGACCCAAAAAACAGAATCTTTTATTTTCATTCAATATGTTGAGTGTGTTTTGCCAGGTTACTCTCTCAATTCTGAGCGAATTGAATCGGTGCAAAGTGTTTTTTTGAGGATCTCACAAATTGTGATTTTAGGACCCCAAACAAAGACATTTTTTTTCATTGAGTATGTCAATTCTGTTTTGTCGGTTTTCTTTCTCAATTCTGAGCGAATTGAATGAATGGTCGCAAAGCGCTTTTTTTGAGAATCTCAAAAATTGTGTTTTTGGCCCAAAAAAACATTCAATCTTTTCCATTTTTTTTGCACAAAAGTCGCTCCGTCCGATGGGGCGTTTTCCCGCATTATTCTGTCTCGCCACGCACCCAACACCACCGCACAGAGTCGTCAAGGCGCGGAACAAGGCGTGGAACGGACACCACCCAAACTACCGTCTGTTCTTGTTTTTGAGATTCTGCACCAAAAATGAATTGATGTGAGGGTCCCCCACTGCTCCCAGATGACAATGCAGGACTTGGGGGCCTGTTGCGGGCACATTTAGGTGAACCTAGACATATACAGAGGGGCGGGGTACCCCTGGACGGGGTACCCCGCCCCTCTGAATATGTCTACCACAGTCCGTTCCTGATTTCGAGGTTCTGGGCGAAAATTCTGCTGGTCTGAGGGTACCTCACTGCTCCCAGATGACTTTGCAGGACTTGGGGCCCTATTGAATATTGTGTTGGGCAAGCCTAGACATATGTAGAGGGAAGTTGTATCTTGGAGATTGCAAAGACAGTCTGAAATGCAGCATCAACGGGAACACGGGATCCAGCTCATCTTGTTTTTATCAAAAAACAAGATGAGAGCCAGCATCGAAGGCACCCTCAAACGCTGCCTCATAACTCCAAACCCAAGTTCTAAACCTATTTGTTTCTCTGTCTATGTCGTTTTCTGTGTGTGCGTGTTTGTGTCTGTGTACGTGTGTGTGCACGTGTGCGTGCACATGTCTGGTTGTGTATGTCTGTGTTTGTGTGCGCGTGCAATTGTGTGTGCACGTGTGTGTGTGTGCGTGTGTTTGTGTGTGCGTGCGTGTGTGTGTGCGTGTCTATCTATCTGTCTGTTTGTCTGTGTCTCTATCTGTGTGTGTGTCGTGTGTGTGTCTGTATGCGTGTGTTCGCGCGTGGGGGAAGGAGATCGCTGGCCACAGGGTGTGGAATTTGAAACCGCCGAAGCTGGTGATAAGTATGGTGGGCTCCTCCTTTGATCTCGATCTCAATATCATTGATCGCAACTTCATCTTTAATGGTATGTTGAAGGTCAGAGAGTGACACACACATGCAGGAAACATGAACGTTTGCTACACGCAGACATCTCTGTGTCGAAGCAAGCTCCACGTCGATAGGCCTACGGATGAAGCTTGATCAAATGTCGATCACGTCGATAGCTATACGGAAAACATTTCATGATTCAAGTGATGCGCATACCATGTCATGACTAAAGTGATAGGCTGCGTATCAAGACGTATTTCCCGTATGGCTATCGACGTATTTCCCGTATGGCTATCGACTTGGAGCATCACCTATGCCTATCACTTGAGTCATGACATATTTTCCATAAGGATCTAAACCCGAATGCTGTGATGAATGCACAGGTGTGATGAATGTAGGCGTGATGAATGTAGGTGTGATGAATGAGATGGATGTAGGTGTGATGAATGTGATGAATGCACAGGTGTGATGAATGTAGGTGTGATGAATGTGATGAATGTAGGTGTGATGAATGTGATGAATGTAGGTGTGATGAATGTGATGAATGTAGGTGTGATGAATGCACAGGTGTGATGAATGTAGCCAAGGAAACAGACGCGTGGATCACGACGCTTGGTGTCGATTCAGGTGACCTCTCTCGCCTCTCAGTTATCACCTAGTCCTGTTCTTTTGTGGCGTGCAATGTGATATGTTGGCGTGTAGTGCGAAATGTTGGCATGGAGACACAGACAAACAGACAGATAGACGGTTTTGAATATCCGCACAGAGTGCCCGGATATTCCCAAAAAGTGGAACAAATCGGGGAAAACTCGGGCAAAAAGGGTTGATGCGGATTACATTCTGTATGTCGGCGAAGGTACCCGAATGCGCGCGTGCCGCGCGTCGAAAAGACACACAATTGAGACCAACGCGAAGACCTGGATACACGGAGCTAAATGAAATGTACAACGCCCCACAACCCTAAAGATGCGCAAATCCTCCGACAGGAATTCTTGAGTGGCGCTTGAGTGGCGCGCGGGTAAAGCGCATTGCCGCCGCGCGCCCAGCTGACACATGTTGAAAAGTGTTCCTCAAAGATTGCTAAGTAGATATAGATAGGCTGACACGCGTGGATATTTGCATTGATATTTGTGGTTCAGGGATTCCAAAGTACATAGGCGAGGCCAAGAGGGCAACGGGTACCAAAGTGCCCATTATTGGTATCTGCCCTTGGGGTGTCGTTGATGGCCGCCAGGTTTGTGCTTAATGTGTCTACCTCTGCTTCTACGTGTGCGTGTGCATGTGTGTTTGAATGTGAGCGATTTTAAAGGTATGTGTGCCTGTGAGTGGTTGTGAGAGTGTGCCGTCTTTATTTGTGCGTGTGCTTGTGCGTGTGCATGCGCGAGTGTGTAAGATATGCATAGGGGCGAGGCACAAAAAGCAAGGCCGTATAAAAGGACACGCCTGGCCGCGTGACGGCAAGGGTAGTGCGCAGGAATTTCCGTAGGATTTTTTTTTTTTGGTTTGGAATATTTTCAGTGAAAATTTTTCCGATTGTTTTTTCGATTTTCACCTTTTTTTTTGAATTTTTTTTTGTTGGTGCATTTTCCTGGCGTAATCCCGCGCCGAAAACATTGCAAAACACCCCGAAAATATCCCCAGGGCACACCGCACGGCGGATCGACACAAAAATGAAAAAATTGACAACAAAAATTCGTCGAAGACAACGAACGACTCTGGCACACAAAGGTGTGCCACCCGAAGTTTGAAACTTCGGGTGGCGCGCGTCAGACACTGACCAACCCTCACTTAACCGGCCCTAACCGGCCCTAATAGAGCCCCGCAGCTGCCGGACCCGAGTGGCGCGTGGCTGCTTCGCGACTAACGCCCTTCCGCATGCCGCGTGCCCGGTGTATGTGTATACGACACAGGCGCTATGGGACGAAAGAGGCGACGGAAGGTTGCTGCCACACTCGGAAAAGATGCCCATTGAAAACTTCGGCGAGTATGAAAAGGCCTTCGACTACATGAAACCTGCCAAACTCGCTTCTCACCGCCTCAATCGAGACCATTCTCACTTTATTCTTGTTGATGATGGATCAGTCGGGAATCTCGGGATCGAGACTTGCACTCGCAGTGCGTTTGAGAATGTGCTGCACGTCGGTCACCACGAGTCCAACGAGCAAGTGCGTGAGTCACTCGTGCGCCAGGAGCTCGGGTGGCAGCGCACCAAGCTCGACCACGAACTCAAGAGAAAAAATGGCAAATCTACAGACAATAGCATCACGGCCATTACCATTTGTGTGCAGGGTGGAGCTCAGACAGTGCGCAAAGTGCTGGAGTCGGTCCGTGGAGGCACTCCTGTGTTGCTGATCAAAGGCTCGGGCATGACGTCTGATTTGCTTGCTGATGCCGTAGAGGTTGCCGCCAAAATACGGGTGCGGCAGGGAGTTGATGACGGATCCTTCAGCCGGACGTCTAGTGCCTCTAGCAACGCTAGTAAAAGCAGTACTGCATCCTTCGCCAGTATGATGAGCGCTCATAGTGCGGGCACCGACATCTCCTCGCAGGCGATGGAGCGGATCAGGCTGACGAAGAGGGTGCTAACAAACGACGCGGACGATGAGTGGCTGCAGGCCGATGTACAAAAGGCCTACAATGTCACCTACAACCAGGATTTCGGAAAAGTTGTTGAACAAGTGATAGAAATATCGCAGTGCGGCCTTTGTGAGGTGTTCGACATTCGCAAATCTCAGCAGGATGAGGAATACATAGACCTCAGTGGGGCCATGCTTCTATGTGCTATCAAGAAAGAAATCGCGAATGGCAAGCAATGGCACGAGTGTCTTCCTCTAGTCGTGCAGTGGAACCACGAGCACATTCTCAAGCAGTTGTTGGGGAGGCTGCACATGAACGCGGGACCAGTTAAAAACGCCTTCGAGCGCTCTTTCCACGACGCCTTTCTTGACAACAAGGTCTGTATGCTTGTTTTGTTTGTCGCTGCCCGGACACGGGGTAAAGTACAAAAAACCAGCCACATATTTTCCGATTTCTGCCCTTTTGTGTCGGTGTACACCGACACCGACACAAGAGGCCCCGCACGGCACGGCCGTCGCGCGCCCAACGGTGTGTTTGCAACACGGTGAGTGTAGATATGTGCACGCACCGTGTGGTCCCAGTGTTGCTGGTGTCTAGTCAAGTCGGTCATGTCAAGGAGTCATATGGCGCTCATGTCAAGGAGTCATGTGGCAGGTGGGGCTGTGTAAGCAGTTGCTCAAGTATGGCGAAATCACATCGATATACGACGTACGGCGCAAGCCGACAGTGACGGGAGCCCTCGTGACGGCAGGCTTTAATTTGCTCCGGAAGATCGGTGCTGAAGCCTCATCCAACCCGGTTCGTGCGCGTTGGAGAGGTCTGGTGATGAAGGTGCTCACGCGCGAAGAACTGAGCGGGCGACAGGCCTCGGCCGAAATGGGCCGATGGGCCGATCTCTTTGATCGTGCCATGCAGATTGAAGAAGTCAAGAAACTCAACGAGTGGGCTTCGGCAGCAGTAGGTGGTTGGCATCAAGTCCTCCACCTCTGTCATCCGTGGCATCAAGCACTGAACCTCACGGCACCTATCACCATGTCCTCGCCTTTCTCTCCATTTGCTACCGCCTCTTGTGACTCTCCTCTCGACAACAAGGACGATGCTCTTGACGACAAGCACCAGACAGGAGGGGTAAGAAAGAGACTCGAGATAGTTGCGGCAGGGCAGCAAAAGAAGAAGCGAACCGATTCGCGAGAAGCTGTTCTCGCCTTTCAAGGCATGTACAAATATGTAATGGGAGAGCACTGGTGGTTCGAGGCGTCGGCGCTGGGTCCTAATTTCGACATGTTTTTGTGGTCAATCCTGATGATGCGGCAGGACATGGCGTTGCTGATGTGGGCGCGTCTTGATGTGCCAGTGAGGTCATCACTCTTAGCGGCTGCACTATATCGTAAGTGGTCCTTGCTCCCCAACATCACACCGCACGTGCAAATGCGCATGCGCGAGTTGGCGGTGGTTTTCGAGACAGTTGCTGTGGATGTGCAGCTTATTGCCGTGCGACACGACACCAACGCCGCGCTTGTTGCGCTTGAGCGCAAGAGCCGGCTGTGGAAGGGTCAAACTGCCGTCGATCTCGCCCTCATGGGCCAATGCAACACGTTTTTAGAGAAGTGCTGTTCGAATGCCTTGGACTATCGCTGGAGCGGCGATCTCCACCCCTACAATCAAAGTCTGGGTCTCTATCCTTCAGTCATGGTCTGTCTGGTATCGGGGGGGCTTCTAGCACCCTACCTGCTCACCTTTCGCGATGCACCTGTTGCCGAGGCAGTCCGCCCGCCAACCCAGCGTATTACCATCCCTGTCAACTCTCGCAACAGCGACCGCAACACCGACCGACGTTCAGAGGTACTCGAGAATATAGTCTTCAAACTCCAGAAAATGCAGTCGGGGCGGTACATTGATTACAATGCGCGCGAGGTACGCGAGTTGACGTCGGAGGAAGTCGATCTGATTGGCTCCGGTGATCTAGCTCACGAGGATGAGATGACTTGGTCTGAGAAGTACAACCTCTTTTTCATGTGTCCTGTGACCATCTTTGTGATTGATGCCATGGTGCAAATTGTCTTCAATGTGGTCTGTATGATTGGGCTCTTCCATGCCACACCCTCGCGGTTGGAGGTGACAGGTCTCGAAATAGGGCTGGCGACGCAGCAGATGTCAACGACTATATCTGAAGTGGCACAGGCCTACGTCGATGGCTATCACAACTACTTTCATGCAGGTATGAATTGGATCAAGATGCTGGCGTTGGCCTTCTTTTGGATTGGCTTTTTGGGCATCTGCAGTCGCACTCCCTTTGCCCTGTACGATTCGGTTAACGGCAGCGATGAGGCGGGCGGGCAAGTGAATGAGGTCTCATGGATGCCACATGTGGTCTCGGAGTTAGATGTGGTCTCGGACATGCGCATCTATCTCTTGCACCTCTCCTTTTCGTATGGCCTTGATGCTGATATGGCCTACTCCATCAGGTGTCTTGTCTTTGAGTATGTGTGTGTGCATGTTATTCTATCCAAGGGACACCCACCCAAATCGGACCGAATCTTAGAGGCGATCTTAGAGGCTATACAGTTAAGCCAAGCCAATCTCTCGTCGATGCATTCTGAGCTCAGCTTTTTTGATGTCCACTTCCAGGAAGAAATTGCCACAAAGACCAAGAATATGACACTCTTTGCTCCCAAAGCCAGAAGAAAATTCCAGATAATCTGACTCCATCTCTGGGCGCGTGTGGCTGTACACCTGCACGTGCAAGTGCGCACGTGCACGTGTGGACGAAAACGAAACCTCTCTTGGATCGAAGGTCTGTTGAAGAGTCTCCAAGAGAGGGAGACCTCAACACAAAGAGCAAGAACCAGAGGGAGAGGAAAATGGGAAGGAGAAAGAGTTTGTTGTTTGAGTACGCGTGTGCGAGTGCGTTTAAGAGATACAGAGCGAGAGAGTGCGTGTGCGTGTGCGTGTGCGTGTGTGTGCGCGTATTTGCGTACGTGCGTGCACATTTGCGTGCGCGCAGGTGGGTGTGAGTGGCTGTGTTTTGATGGAAGTGTGATTTTTGGATTACCCTGGTCAAGCGCGCACGGGTCAAGCATTCTCGAGCTTTCTTGAACTTCATTAAGGCTTGTCTCGGCTTGTTGCGGCTTGTTGCGGCTTGTTGCGGCTTGTTGAGAAGGCCTGCTGAGAAAAGGCCTCACGAGAAGGGTTGGTGAGTCTCAAGGAGCGTCGTGACATGTCTGAAACATTTTTATCTCAAGATATCTTAATCTCAAGGAGCATCGTGACATGTCTTGGACATGTCAATACATCGAGTCTCAAAAAGCGTCGTGACATGTTAGTCTCACTGGCTGTCTTGAGAAGCTTAGTCTGAGTCGACGTCGCGAGAATACCCCGTAATATCCCGTCTCTCCTGGCGCGTTTCCTGGGTGTATATACAACAAAACAGCATCGTCTGATATTAACAACCACATACAACTTCTTGTGAATATACAACAAGGCAACAAACATTGTCTGATATGAACAACAACAATATCTTCTAATATTCACAACAACATACAACAAAAACATCTGCACAGTATGTTTTTTAATTGGGTGCTAGTGCTCAACATTGTATCGGCGCGCAAGGATTTAGGACCTCTGGTGTCTGTGTGCGCTCGCATGGGACGTGACATGATTAAATTCGGCGCCATTTGGATTGTGTTGCTCCTGGCTTTTTCGTGTGCTATGCATGGCACTGGTGTCAATGATATGCCTAGCAGGTTGCTTCTATGTGTGTCACACGCCTCTGCGCTATCTTTCTCTTTCTACATGTGCGATATGCCAATTTGCTATATATCTCTTCTGTGGCGTACGTGTCTTTGCCATCTAGCTCGCTCGCTCGCTCGCTTAATTGAGTGCGCGCGCTTGCGCGTTTGCTTTCTCCCTTTCATCTTTTTTATTTTTATTCTTGCTCCCTCTCTTTTTCTATTGATCTTTCTCTTTTTGTCTTTACCTTTCTTTTTCTCTCTCTCTCGCTTTCCCTCTGTGTTTCCCTGTCTGTTCCTTGCTCTCGCACTTGCTCTCTTTTTTTGACTCTTCTGACTCTTGCTCTCGCCCTTTAAACCCTCAACCCTTTTTACCTAAACCCTCAACCCTTTTTACCTAAACCCTCAACCCTTTTTACCTAAACCCTAAACCCTTTTTACCTAAACCCTCAACCCTTTTTACCTAAACCCTAAACCCTTTTTACCTAAACCCTAAACCCTTTTTACCTAAACCCTAAACCCTTTTTACCTAAACCCTCAACCCTTTTT
>Ga0335398_10007196_pt1:0-12500 | contig 13727 bp, 7 predicted proteins | sample BON03_FD_205742 | JGI IMG/M metagenome (GOLD analysis project Ga0335398, IMG submission 205742) | Freshwater microbial communities from Lake Bonney liftoff mats and glacier meltwater in Antarctica - BON-03 (spades assembly) (version 2) | ecosystem: Environmental > Aquatic > Freshwater >... | reverse complement strand
GTCCTCTGCAAGATTTTCGCTATGATTCAAAGGCGCACCATTGCGGGGCCTCGCCCTTTTGTTGGTTGTGTGCGTGTGTGCGTTGATTAAACTGAGATCTTCTCTATTCTTCAAAGGTGCACCAAAGCGGTGCCTCGCCCTTTTGTTGGCTGTGTGTGTGTGTGCGTTGGTTGAACTGCGATCTTCTCTATTATTCAAAGGCGTGTAGAGGAAACGTGCCGTACTGTACCAGTTGTGCCACTTTTCCTATAAGCGTTTTGTAGAGGAAAAGAGCCGTACTGGACCAGTTGTGCCACTTTTCCTCTAAGCGCTTAAAGGAAAAGTGGCACAACTGGTACAGTACGGCACTTTTCCTCTACACAACAGCTCTGTAAAAAGATCAACAGGTCCCCCCCCTACACACACCGACAGAGAACAACACCCCCGACAACGACACAACGGCTCTGTGCAAACGGAATCGTTGCTTTGTTCATTCAAAGGCGCACCATTGCGGGGCCTCGCCCTCGCGCAACGCATCCCGCAGCGCCGCCAGCGTCGCCTGTAAGTGTTCGTTGGTTGTGTGTGTGTATGCGTTGGTTGAACCAAGATCTTCTCTATTATTCAAAGACGTGTAGAGGAAACGTGTCGTACTGTACCAGTTGTGCCACTTTTCCTCTACGCGTTGTGTAGAGGAAGAGCCGTACTGTACCAGTTGTGCCACTTTTCCTCTAAGCGCTCAGAGGAACAGTGGCACAACTGGTACAGTACGGCACGTTTCCTCTACAAGGCGCACCATTGCGGTGCCTCGCCCTCTCGCAACGCATCCCGCGCCGCTGTCAGCGTCGCGTCGCTCTTGATCCTCCTCCGGTTTAGGGGTTAGGGGTTAGGGTGAACCCATCGTCCCAGGTTCCAGGTTAGGGCCCGACCTTCCTAGGTCGCGGCGCTACTACGCAAACCGCTAGTGAGTTTCCGATCAGCTGGTCTGTGTTTCTTCATCTTTAGGTACCTTCGTTTCTAACGTAACCTTACCACTGCCTTACCCCGGAACCCCTTAACCCGAACCCTAACTGAGATCTCTCTTGTTCAAAAGCGCACCATTGTGGCGCTTCGCCCTCGCGCAACGCATCCCCCACCGCCGCCAGCGTCGCGCCACTCGTGATCCTCTTCCGGTTGAAGGTGGCGCCCTTTAGGTCGAACGTCAAGTGCGACTTGGGCAGGCCTGCGGGGTCAGGAGGTCTATATATACATACATATACAGCATCGATATAGATACACTTATCTATATACACTTGTGATCCTCCTCCGGTTGAAGGTGGCGCCCTTTAGGTCGAACGTCAAGTGCGGCTTGGGCAGGCCTGCGGGAGGACGCCGGGGGTCAGGAGGTCTATATATATACATATACAACATAGATATAGATACACTTATATATATATGCACTCGGGTTAACCCGGGTTAGGGTTGACCCCCGGGGCGTGCTGCCGTCGACGCCGCTTGCGCCGTCGCTGCACTCGACGGCTCAAAGCTGTCGTGCCTGGCCACCGACACGCTCTGCTTGCTCGACAGCTCTATGCTGGGATCTCAAAGGGGGGAGTCGCACGTGTTGCGGCGTGCGAGTGCTTCGTGATATCGAATCCCTACATCTACCTAGCAGCCACCACCGCCGCCTGCGCTGCAGCCGACGACGTCACTTACGCCAACGCGCCAAGACACGCCGCCACCGCAGCCGCTTGCGCTAGCAAGAAACCGGCGTCGCTATCTCCTGCTGGGCGACGGCGGGAGCAGGATGCAGATGGAGACCGCAATGGTACAGACCTCTAGTTACACCGTCCACCGCGAGCAGCGCCTCGGCAGCGGCTGGCCTCCAGGCGCGCGCAACGCGACCCAGGAGGCGCACGGCTTGATCAAGACCGTCGAAGGGTCTACATGCAGAGCATGTCGCACGCTTGCGCCGCCGACGCATCGGCGATGGCGGCGACGCTCTTCAGCTTGGCGGAGCCGGTGAGATGCCGTACAGCCTCGGTGTCGGGCCGCAAGGCGCCGCATATCATCTATGGGTGTGGGGTAGGTAGGTGTTGACGACGACAAATATTAAAGAAGCTGTTGGTCGTGGTGTTGTTGAAGGCGACGACGCGCCGGCCGTTGCCGTCGACACGCCGGCCGTTGCCGTTGAGCGAGTCGCGCGCGTCGTCGGCGGTCACGCCGTCAAGTTTGGCGCCGTTCGTCAACAGCACGAGACCGCACGAGCGTTGCTCCGAGAGCGAGCGGCGCGGCGGCGGCCGAAGGCAGCAGAAAGCAGGAGGCTGCACGAGACGCGCTCTGCTCAGAGGCCGAAGGAGAGCCTAAGCCTAATCCTAATCCTAACCCTAACCCTAACCCTAACCCTAACCCTAACCCTAACCCTAACCCTAAGCCTAACTCTAACCCTAGCGTAGAAAGCAGGAGGCTGCGCGAGAAGCGCTCTGCTCAGAGGCCGAAGGAGAGCCTAACCCTAACCCTAACCTTAACCCTAACCCTAACCCTAACCCTAGCGTAGAAAGCAGGAGGCTGCGCGAGACGCGCTCTGCTGACTAACCCTAACCCTAACCCTAACCCGAAGGAGAGCCTAACCCTGACCCCCATCCTGACCCTAACCCTAAGCCTAACTCTAACCCTAGCGTAGAAAGCAGGAGGCTGCGCGAGAAGCGCTCTACTCAGAGGCCGAAGGAGAGCCTAACCCTAACCCTAACCTTAACCCTAACCCTAACCCTAACCCTAGCCCTAAGGCTGAACTCTAACCCTAGCGTAGAAAGCAGGAGGCTGCGCGAGACGCGCTCTGCTCAGAGGCCGAAGGAGAGCCTAACCCTAACCCTAACCCTAACCCTAACCCTAACCCCAACCCTAACCCTAACCCTAACCCTAACTCTAACCCTAGCGTAGAAAGCAGGAGGCTGCGCGAGACGCGCTCTGCGCAGAGGCCGAAGGAGAGCCTAACCCTAACCCTAACCCTAACCCTAACCCTAACCCGAACTCTAACACTAACCCGAACTCTAACCCTAGCGTAGAAAGCAGGAGGCTGCGCGAGACGCGCTCTGCTCAGAGGCCGAAGGAGAGCCTAACCCTAACCCTAACTCTAACCCTAACCCTAACCCTAACTCTAACCCTAAGCCTAACTCTAACCCTAGCGTAGAAAGCAGGAGGCTGCGCGAGACGCGCTCTGCTCAGAGGCCGAAGGAGAGCCTAACCCTAACCCTAACTCTAACATTAACCCTAAGCCTAAGCCTAACCCTAACCCTAACTCTAACCCTAAGCCTAACTCTAACCCTAGCGTAGATAGCAGGAGGCTGCGCGAGACGCGCTCTGCTCAGAGGCCGAAGGAGAGCCCAACCCTAACCCTAACCCTAGCCCTAACCCTAACCCTAACCCTAACCCTAACCCTAACCCTAACTCTAAACCTAGCGTAGAAAGCAGGAGCGCTGCGCGAGACGCGCTCTGCTCAGAGGCCAAAGGTCGCCACGCAGCACGAGGCTAGGCGAGAGTTCGGGTTAAGGGTTAACCCGCTCGGAGGCCGAAGGCGGTCGAGCAGCACGAGGCTGCACGAGAGGCGATGCTCCAAGAGCGAGTCGCACACACATAGCTTGTATATGTGTGTTACCGAACATATGGTGTTTCATCACCACGTAGCAGATGAGAGGCCTCCCAAACTCGCACCCGAATGCGATACATATCCATATATATCGATTTCTATCTATATACATATACATGTATATACAGCTATCTACACTATCTATAAATGCATACCGAACATGTGGTTTTCATCACCACGTAGTAGACGAGAAGCCTTCCGAACTCGTACCCAAGCGCGATACGTATCTTCATATAGATCGATGTATATCTATTTACATTTACACATATATACAGCTATCTACATCGTATAAATACATACCGAACATGTGGTTTTTCATCACCACGTAGTAGACGAGAGGCCTCCCGAACTCGCACACGAGCGAGATATAAATCTTCATATATATCGATTTCTATCTATATCTATATACATATATATTGTAGAGAAAAGTGCCGTACTGTACCAGTTGTGCCACTTTTCCTCTACGCGCTTAGAAAAAAGTGGCATAACTGGAAAAGTATGGCACTTTTACTCTACATATGTATACAGCTATCTGCATCTATCTATGAATACGTACTGAACACGCGTTTTTCATCACCACGTAGTAGACAAGAGGCCTCGCGAACTCGCAATCAAGCGCGATACATATTTTCATATATATCGATTTCTATCTATATACATATACACATATATACAGCCATCTACATTCTATCTATGAATACATACCAAACACGTGGTGTTTCATCACCATGCGGCAGACGAGAGGCCTCCCGAACTCGAACGCGAGCGCGATACATATCTTCATATATGTCGATTTCTATCTATTTACATATATACATATATACACAGCTATATACATCTATCTATGAATACATACCGAACATGTGGTTTTTCATCACCACGTAGTAAACGAGAGGCCTCCCGAACTCGCAACCAAGCGCGATACATATCTTCATATATATCGATGTATATCTATATACATATACACACATATATACAGGTATCTATCTACATCTATCTATGAATACATACCAAACATGTGGTTTTTCATCACCACGTAGTAAACGAGAGGCCTCCCTAACTCGCACCCGAGCGCGCGCCGCACCGGCCCCGGGGGCACGCGGATGGAGTAGGCGCCGTAGTAGTGGATCAGCGTGCTGCAAGCAGGAGAAGGTGTTGTGAGCCGCCGAGGCCACACCATCAGAGAAGTAGCTGTAGAGGAAAAGTGCCGTACTGTTCCAGTTGTGCTGCTTTTCCGCTAAGCGCTTAGAGGGAAAGTGGCACAACTGGTACAGTACGGCACTTTTCCTCTACAAAACATCGGCTTTCTGGAAGGCGCTCACCCGATTGCCGCAGACTGAAGTGCTTAGAGGGAAAGTGGCACAACTGATACAGTACGGCACTTTTCCTCTACAGTAGCTTCATCCATGGTCGAGCAGGCGCGATAGCTAACACCATAAAGGGGAACACTCGCGCACCTAGAGAATCGTTATTTAGTTTGTGTCCACATTCACACGGGAACGATACAGGTGGGGAGGGGCGGCACATATCACGTATCTATAGGCACGCATCGAGTTGAGGAGTTAATTCGATAAAACAAGCTGTTTACATAATAGTTCAACACCATTGTCACAAACCGCAAACGGGAATGTGGCAGAACCGTGAGTCGAACCCACGGCCTCGTGGATGAAGGCATGGGGACCGATCCACTGATCAGAAAAGTCAGCTGTGATGCGTGCTCGGGCGAAGCAGCAATCTATATGTCGGGATATATGTGTGGCATCGACTGCTCACAACAAACATCTATTCCACAAAAGCTCAATTATACCACTTGCGACCACTTGCGGCCTACCGGGAGTTGAACCCCAGGTAGTCGCTGTTTTGTAGAGGACAAAAGCCCACTGCCAGTTGTCCTCTAAGCGCTTAGATGACAACTGGCATAGTGGTCTTTTGTCCTCTACAGATTGAACCCCAAATGCCGAGATTGGCTATTGCGATAGTGCTGTGAGCCGCAGAAGCCACACACATATCCCGATCTATCGGGCTCTGCCCCCCCCCGACACTGCATCACAAGAATAACACAACACCCGCACACCTACTACAACCGGCTAGGAGAGTCTACTCTAGGACTACCACGGAGATACTGAGGCGCCAGTGTAGAGGACAGAAGGTCACTGTGTCAGTTGTCCTCAAAACGCTTTGAGGACAACTGGCATTCTTATACAAAACAGCGACTCACTGGGATCGAATCCCGTCACGGGGAGACCGCAAGTGGTAAAGCGCTCAGACAACTGGCGTAGTTGACTTTTTGTCGTCTACGGCCAGCTTTGCAGAGGACAAGTGCCGTACTGTACCAGTTGTGCCACTGTTCCTCTAAGCGCTTAGAGGACAACTGGCATAGTGGTCTTTTGTCCTCTACAAAACAGCGACTATCTGGGGTTCGACTCCCGTCAAGGGAAGGCCGCAAGGGGTTAACCCGAGCCACTCACCCGGCGGCCCCGTCTCCGTCTCCGTCTCCGACAGAGGTAATGTGCTCGAGTACGTGCGGGTAATCCATGGTGCGAACCCGCAGAATCGACTCTATACGAGTAAAGATTTTTATGTATCTAGCGACTCAGCTGGCGGTATATAAATATTTATATTCATAGCCACTCACCCGGCGGCCCCGTCTCCGTCTCCGTCTCAGGAAAAGGTGATGTGCTCGAGTGCGTGCGGGTAATCCATGGTGCGAACCCGCAGAATCGATTCTGTACGGGTAAAGATTTATATTTCTAGCGACTCAGCTGGCGGGACACACATATTTAGATGTACAGCCACTCACCCGGCGGCCGCGTCTCCGTCCCCATCCCCGGCGGAGGTGATGTGCTCGAGGAGTGCGGCGGCGAGCGACACAAGACGGTCCTGGGGGAGCAAGGTGCCACAGCAGGGGGTGGCAGAGAGCTGAGTCGGTTCGCCGACGTTGGTCAGCACAGGGCGAGAGCGAGACGCGAGTAGATCTGCAGCTAGAGTTTCGCAGCAGCCCCTCACCGGTATTATCCCCCGCTATTTCCGTTCGGGTTTTGTTTCAGCAGATCGCGACGCTTCTCGCGCCGCATCGCTCGCCGCTCGCTCCTCGCGTGCGCTTCGCTCAGCTCTCGATCTCACAGCAGGCGCAGAGAAGGGTCGGCGAGGGTGGTCTTTTGTCCTCTACACAGGGGAGGGGCAGCGCGACGCCCCAGAGGGTGGATGTGGACATTTCCTTTTCGCGAGATGGTCTTGACAATGTACTGGCGGTAGGGAGTAAAGTAGTAGGAAGGGGGGTTCGGATACAGTAGGAGGGGCTCAATCTATAGGATACAGTAGGAGGGGCTCAATCTATCTATTATCCATCCATCCATCCATCTGTCTATATACGAGAAGTGCGGGAGAGCACCGTTTCATTTCGCGAGATTCCGGCGGCAGAACATGCAGTAGAAGTAGGCAGGGGGGGGAAACCGCAGGGGAGTGACTATCTATCTATCTATCTATCCATCCATCTAGCTATCCAGCCATCGATCCATATAAAGGGCGGGAGGGCACCTTTTTGTTTAGCGAGAGAGTCTTGACGATGTACCGGCGACAGGGAGTGAAGTAGAAGTAGGGAGCGGGGGTAACAGTAGGAACGGGTCTATCTATCCATCTATCTATTCATCTAGCTATCCACCCATCGATCTATATACAAGAAGAGCGAAAGGGCACCTTTTCTTGTCGCGAGATAGTCTTGACGATGTACCGGCGGCAGGGAGTGAAGTAGAATTAGACAGGGGTGGAAACCGCAGGGGAGTGACTATCTATCTATATATCTATCCATATATCTATCCATCCATCTTTCTATCTATCCATCCATCGATCTACACACGAGAAGAGCGGGAGGCCACATTTTCGTTTCGCGAGATAGTAAGTAGAAGTAGGAAGCCGGGGTAACAGCAGGCAACGAACTATCTATCTATCTATCTATTAATATATCCATCCATCCATCGATCTATATACGCGAAGGGCGGGAGATAATCTCTTCTTTTCGCGAGACGGCGGCGGCAGGGCATGCATTAGAAATAGAAAGCGGGGGTAACAGCAGGAAATGATATATCTATCTATCTATCTATCCATCCATCCATCCTTCCATCCATCCATCGATATAAAGGGCGGGAGGGCCCCTTCTCTTTTCGCGAGATGGTCTTGACGATGTACCGGCGGCAGGGAGTAAAGTAGAAGTAGGAAGGGGAGGTTCCGATAGGAAAGGCTCGATCTATCTATCTATCTATCTATCCATCCATCTATCCATCCATCGATATATTTACGAGAAGGGCGGGAGGGCACATTTTCGTTTATCTCTTGACGATGTACTGGCGGTAGGGAGTGAAGTAGTAGGAAGGGGGGGTAACAACAGGAAAGGGTCTATCTATCCATCTATCTATCTATCCATCCATCGATCTACACACGAGAAGGGCGGGAGGGCACCTTTTCTTTTATCGAGATGGTCTTGACGATGTACCGGCGGCAGGGAGTAAAGTAGAAGTAGGAACCCGATGCGCCGGACGAAGCAACCTCCGCCATGGCACCGCCCGCGCCGCCGCCACCTCCGTCGTCAACGGAGCCGCTCACATGCACCTGCGGCCACAGGCATGAAAGGTGTATATTTACGTATATATATATATGTATGGTATATATAAAGAACAAAATAACCTAGAAGTAGAGCGGAGGACGCCACCCCCGCCATGGCACCGATTATGCCGCCTCCTTCGCATCTAGAGGAGCCGCTTACCTGCACCTGCGGCCACAGGCACGATATGTATGTATATATGTATATGTATGTACGTACGTATGTATGTATACATATACATATATGCATCGGAGTGAGGTGGGCTAGGGGAGGCAACCTCCACCATGACACGGCCCGCGCCGTCGCCTCCTTCGCCTCCAGAGGAGCCGCTTTCATGCGCCTACAGACACAGGCACGATAGGTGTATATATATGTATATGCATGTATGTATGTATGCATCTATATACAACGGAGTCAGGTAAAAATAAACCGGACCCCCGCCTTGGCCGCCGCCCACGCCGCCGCCAGAGGAGCCGCTTACGAGTACCTGCGGCTACAGAGAGATATCTGTCTGAGGATCCTGCTTGGCCTCGATATATGATATATATATATGTCACACATAGAGATCTATATATGGATCTCACGCTCTCTCGAGAACTCAACCTCTCTCGAACTTGACCTCTCTAGCTCGACTCTCTAGCTCGAGCTTTTTAATTCAATCTCTCGGCTCGGCTCTCTACTTCGCCCGGGTTAACCCGAACGAGGCCTCATCGACTCCCAGCGCCTCTCTACATAGCCTTCTCTATATGTGTAGGTTTCTAAATAGAATGTATATGTATCGCACCTGGCACACACCGCCGCCCTGCGTGGGGAATGGCACCTCGATGATCCGGAAGGCGCGTGCGAACGACGCCTCGTCGACGTCCAGCCTCTACATGGCTTTCTCTATGTGTTCAAATCTCTTTATAGAATATCTATGTATATCCGCACCTTGTACACCTCGCCACCCTGCGTGGGGAATGGCACGCCGATGCTCCGAAAAGCGCGTGCGAACGACGCCTCGTCGACGTCCAGCCTCTACATGGCTTTCTCTATATGTTCAAATCTCTTTATAGAATATGTATGTATATCCGCACCTTGCACACCTCGCCACCCTGCGTGGGGAATGGCACGCCGATGCTCCGAAAAGCGCGTGCAAACGAGGCCTCATCGACTCCCAGTGCCTCTACATGGCTTTCTCTATATGTGTATGTTTCTATACATAATATACATGTATATCCGCACCTGGTGCACACCGCCGCCCTGCGTGGGGAATGGCACGTCAATACTCCGAAACGCGCGTGCAAACGAGGCCTCATCGACTCCCAGTGCCTCTACATGGCTTTCTCTATATGGGTATGTCTATATATAATATATATGCACCGCACCTGGTGCACACCGCCGCCCTGCGTGGGGAATGGCACGTCAATCCTTCGGGTGGTGCGCGCAACCGACTCCCAGCGCCTCTACATGGCTATCTCTATATGTGTACGTCTCTATATAGAATATATACGTATATCGGCACCTGGCCCTGCGTGGGGAATGGCACGTCGATTCTCCGAAAGGCGTGTGCGAACGAGGCCTCATCGACTCCAAATGCCTCTTCATGGCTATCTCTATATATATGTGTATGTCTATATATAATATATATGCACCGCACCTGGCACACATCACCGCCCTGCGTGGGGAATGGCACGTCGATCCGTCTGAAGGCGCGTGCGAACGACGCCTCGTCGACGCCCAACGCCTCTCGGATCGCCAAGAACGTCTTCGCGCGGTAGTGGCCGAAGATGAGCCCGCCGCACTCCGCTTCAGCGCTCCGACTGACGCGCAGGGGCGTACAGCCTCCTGCGCAGTCAGCTTTCTTATTGCTACTAGATAGCCCAAGTAACCGACGCAGAGGTGCAAGAGGTCTACAATAAAACAACACGAGTTTGATTTTAGAAACTGCGGGTAGTGCGCACCCGGTTCCAGAGTCTCGGGCTCCAGCGCCCCCGTGTCCGGTGTCTTTGATCCCAGCGCGTCCGTCCTGTTGGAGGCCTGTGTGATCGTTTATGGAGCCTCTGTTTCCAGTGCCTCTGCTTCCAGTGCCTCTGTTTTGCGTGTCTCGGTCTCCCGTGTCTCGGAGGCCCGAGTCTGGGGGGTCTAGGTTCGAGTCCGGGCGGTCTAGGTGCGAATAGGGCTGCCCCAGGGAAGCGCGCACGGATGGACCAATACCGGAGGGGGGAGCGGAGCGGGAGGAGATACTGGCGAGGGGCACGTGGACGAGTTCCTCGACCTCTCCTCCGTAGGTGAACATCCGGCGAAGCTTGCGCGTGGTGGGTAGGGTGTGAATGGGAGGGTGTGAATGGGAGGGATGGCAGTCCGAGAGTAGCTCGTACCCCACCGGTATTTCGTTTGTGTTAATAAGGTGACGAGGGTGGTGGACTTCTGGATTAATATTAATCCCCGCGGCGCCGAGGGCAGTGCCGGCGAAGGTGGTGGTGGAGATGGAAGCGGCGGCGATGGCGGTGGCGGCGGAAACGGAGGCGGCGGCGGCGGCGGCGGCGGCGGCGGCGGGGAGGACGGCGGTGTGAATAGGAGGTTGTGAATGTAAGGACTGTGAAGGGAAGGCGTCGGAGGTTCCAATGTGAATAGAAGGGTCTGCATGGAAGGACTGTGAATGGGCTGCTGGTCCTGGGTCGTCGCGGCGTGGGCTCGGGGTAACGCGAAGCAGTAATTCTCGAGCCGCCGTCTGATCGGAACTGCCGGGGGCGGTGGTGCAGGGCGGCGGTGGGCCCAAGTCGGCGTATCCGCGTTCACCACGAATTGACCCAACGATCCATCGGGAATATCCGGACGACATCTCAACTTTTCCTCGGCCTCCACCACCAATTCGTCCTCCTGCCCCACCGCCGCCGCCCTCGCCACCGCCTCTCTCTCCTCCGCCGCCATCGCCGCCGCCACCATCGCCGCCGCCACCATCGGCCCCGCCGCCCTCGCCGCCGCCTCCCTCTCCTCCACTGCCATCGCCGCCGTCCCCTCCACCACCGCCGCCATTACAGCCAAGGGGATACTGCACCTTCGCTGGACCAGCAGAGGACAAAAGACCACTCTGCCAGTTGTCCTCTAAGCGCTTAGAGGACAACTGGTAGAGTGGTCTTTTGTCCTCTGCTGGACCTAGCCTGGTGCTATTAAACTGTAGCTCGCGCGCCGCCGCTTGGTCGGAAAGGGCGGTGATACCCAGCGCAGTGAGCTGGACCAAATCATACCTAAAAAAGGAAAGCGGACAGTTGGCGCGCTGTGGGACTGTGTGCCCCGTCTGCGGTGGTGGGGACGGCTGTGCCGGCAGCGGTGTGCCATTGGGGGCTGTGTCCGTGCCGTCCTGGTGTGGGGAGGTGTCTCTCGGGGGGTAAACAATCATCATCATCGACAAGGGAGTTTAGAAGAGCTCTCGGGGTAACTCGAGAAGCTCGGGTTAATCCCTAACCTGGTCGGTCGGAAGGGGCGGTGATTCCCAACGCAGTAAGCTGGACAAGGTCGTACCTGAGAAAATGAAAAGGGTAGGAAGGTCGGGCCCTAACCTGGAACCTGGGATGGTGCGTGTTGGCGTAATTAACGGCTCGCAAAACGGCGTGAACATTGGTAGGTAGGTAGGGCCCTGCCTGGAATCCGGAGACGGTGCGTATTAGCTAGCGTTCCAGCCGTTTCTCAAGCCGCTGATGACGCAAACAACCACCGTCCCATGTTCAGGTTAGAGTCCGACCTACCTACAGAGTGGGCGAGTTCAAAGATGCGCTGCAGTGATCAGGCCTGGTCGGAGAGGGCGGTGATTCCCAATGCGGTGAGCTGGACCAAACCATACCTAAAAAAGGAAAGCGGACAGGGGAGTTTAGAAGCGCTCTCGGGGTAACCAGAGAACCTCGAGTTAACCCCTAACCTAATCAGTCAGAGGGGGCAGACATTCCCAACGCGGTGAGCTCGGGTTAACCCTCTCTCTCCGTGCGTGTGTAGATACATATATATATGTATGTATATATATATAAAGCACCTCAGCGCGACTCGCAGGTCCTCGGCACCCCCCTCGGTATCGGCCGCCCCGCTCGGGTTAACCCGTGTGTGTTACCCCGTGTGTGTGGGGGGGTGGGTGGGTGGGTGTGTCTCTCGCTCGCTCGCTCTCTCTGTGCGTGTGTAGATACATAGATATATGTATATATATGTATATATATGTATATATATATGTATATATATGTATATATATGTATGTATATATATATATATATACATATACATATATATACATATATATATATATATATATATATATATATATGTGTGTATATA
>Ga0335398_10007193_pt1 | contig 13728 bp, 17 predicted proteins | sample BON03_FD_205742 | JGI IMG/M metagenome (GOLD analysis project Ga0335398, IMG submission 205742) | Freshwater microbial communities from Lake Bonney liftoff mats and glacier meltwater in Antarctica - BON-03 (spades assembly) (version 2) | ecosystem: Environmental > Aquatic > Freshwater > Ice >... | reverse complement strand
CGCCAAGCAACACGTGCTCTCCTAGACTAGTTGAACCCCCACATCCTCGTTCCCCCAACGCAGAACGAACAAACTGCACATGCATAAGCGCACATGTACTGGCATCCTGTAGCGAGCGTGTTAGCAAATGTGTACGCTGATGTTCACAACATTCGTCTAACGTACACACCTGCACATGCATGGTGCCCAAAACACCGGTCTAAATGCATGCACACTCTCCGCAAAAAATGCATATGCGCTCGTGCATGCGCGCATATGCAACGGTGCAGAAGCTTCTTTGCCATGAAACTATTGCGAACTTATCTGGAGTCTTGCGCGAGCACCGTCGTTGCCGCCCGCTTAACTGCTGTCTCGACTAAACCCGTCGCCCGACGCTGTTCGCTCGAGAAATCCGTCCAAATCCACGCTAGCTTATGACGCGGTTGCCGCTGCGGTGTCGCACAAGCATCATTTGATCATCCGCGTTGGTGCAGGCCTCATTCAGTTTGTGAATAAGTTGCACTCGCGCTTGGCCACGGAGCTCACCCTCGACAAAGTTGATTTTTCGCCATGGTTTTCGCGGGCTTTTCTCATCCTCCTCGGACATCTAATCCTCCACCTTCTGGTACTCGCTCTCGACCTCTTCATTGAAGAGGACCTCGTTCTTGTCCTCATCTCTTTCCTCGGCTTCGTCCTCGCCCTCATTTCAGTCACGTTCATTCTTGCCACGCGAGCTGTTCTGGTTGTTCCCGGTCCATGGTTGCAAACCCCTTGCTTTGCGGTCTGCCTTGCGTTTTTCCGAACGTAGGGCGTGGTTTTTGTTGTTTTGTTTTTGAGTGTTTGTTTGCTCGACGACAGAGAAGTCGGTGATGAGGCGGGTTCCGTCAAATTCGCGTATTCCTGCAATTGCTGTGCATGGCATTTTCGCCTGTTGGACTGCTGTGGCTACTGCCAGGTCAAACAGCATCACCATTGCTTCCCTTTCGGTTTTCTTGAATGGCACGTATACATTCCCCTCTTTCTCTGTAAATGACAGTATTTCTACGTTGGTGTGTGTTTTCCCGCGTGCCATTATACCCTGCGCGTCTATGTCTGCGAGCAATTCCTTGACATGGCCTTGACATGGAGTCGACGGTCGATTTTGATTTTAGTTGCTTTTATTACTGGAAGCAGTAGTTTAGAACTCTTGATTGAGGGTCTATATGCTCAAATCCATGTGAATCTGAGATGACCTGTTTTCGGCCGGAATCGAACCGGGGACCTTACGGATTACTAACTTTCTTGAGTGCCGCGCTCTCCACCACTGAGCTATGGTGACGGATGAATCACCGAAAATCCTGTAGGACCCTCTCAATACAATCCATAGGAGAAAAAAATTGGTTGATATCAACCATCAATGTCTGTTCATACCAAAAAAATAAGTCGATGGATCAAAACGATTGACTCAGACACTCACTTCTGTTCATAGTGACCTACTTCAAGCGCTCGTCACAAAACAACACACACACACACAAAGACCACAATAGACACAGAGTCAAGAGTATTTGAAGGAAGAGTTGATGGTGTGAAACTTTGTCTTTCTTATTGAGTGAATACACGTTGTTGCAGAATAAAACAGAGCAATGGCTGGTACCTGTGACCACCCTCGTCGCTGCTGTCTTCAATAATTTCGTGCGCAGACTGCCAGGTGCATATGCAGCTTCTGGCCTTTGGGTGCAGCTGATCACCTCCACCAGAAAAGTCACAAAAGACAAGACCTATGGTCCCATAGGTGCTTGCAATGGTGCTAGAGTCTAGTAGACACCTAACCACAAAGAAGTCAATGGTCCCAAAGGTGGTAATCGACGGTCCCAACACATACCCGATTGACCAGGGATTTATCGACTGGTCGATCTGTCACGGTCAATATCAAAGGTTCATACCAATTCACCTACGGGAGGATACAGTCGATATCAACAGTCAATGCCAATCCACCTACGGAAAATGTGACGGTTGATCGTCAATTGTCTGTGACGGTTGATCGTCAATTGTCGATCGTCGATTAAATATCGAGATAATTTTGTGATTAATACTGCTAACAATACCTGTGCAAAAGTAGCAAACGGACAAAAGTAGCAAAGGTTGAATGCTGGTCCCCAATCAATCTACCCGGAAACCGGAATTTTTCCAAATATAAATTCGACATGAAGTAATTATTTCAAAAACATGCCTTTGGCATGTTTCTAATGTAACTTTTATAGAAAAAAATTTTTGGTGGGATAGATTCGAGTAACATAGCTACTTTTTTGGTGTCTGCGTAGGTTGCCCACGCCCAAAGATCGAATCGTCGGAGGTTGTGCATAAGGCTATGGATTGCAGGTTGGGCGGGTGGAGAGGAATGAGGGCAGTGAAGAAGGGTGTGAGCCTCATTTCCAAGGATTTGTAGGGGAAGACACGAGGAGCAATATCGTTCAGCATACGGGGTATAGGTGTGAGTGTTGCGAAGGTGGAGGTGGGTAGAGATGTAGCTGGTGGCTTGGGTTCGAAGTCGGAGAAGTGGAAGCTGGTTGTGGGGGGTACGCAAACCCTGGGCTGGTTTAAAAAGGTCTAAACGTTGCAAATCGTCCCTGGCAACGTGAATGTATAAAGCCTTTCTCCCTAGGGCCCGGGGTTGTCCAGAAGGTGTGTGAGCCGCGTTGTGGAGTTGCCCTTTCCACAGATCGCTAATGATTTTTCTCATCATATTTCTAAGGCATGTTCACGATTTTTGGGGGGTTGTGAGGCCATGTGAGGAAGGGGATCAGTTTATAAGTCTATCTTGAAGGCGTGAGTTGCGTACCGTATGTGATAATCGAGGGTTGTGGTGTGCAAGTTGGAGAGAGGATTTTTTTTGGAAAGAGAAGTGCAGGGAGAGTGTCTGGCCTGGTTGTGGTGAGCCTAAAATGGAGTTGGGCGAGGTGAACGTATTTTGTTAATTGGAGAGGGGGGATTCCTCTGTATCTGCCAGAAGTGCAGTGTAGTCGCCATATACATGCAAGATTCTGGCCAAGGACAGGTTGAGACTGGTTTGCATTTTTTTTATATCTGTTTCGCTTTGGATGTACCGCAGGTTCTGCAGAAAGTGGGTTGGTACCATTGCTTTCCAGAGACCTAGGTGTTGTGTTGGGGTAAGCTCTGAAAAGTTCTTACCATCGGAGCGAGTAAGAAACAGCTAGAGCAAATGCTTGACCCTGGGAAGCACGTCGTATAGCTTCAACAGTAGCGAGGTGCAGGGTGAGTTTAGGGTCCAAAACAAGGCCAAGGTACTCAAATTCGAAGACTTCGTGGATAGGGCATGAGTGAGGGTCGGAGGTTGCGAAGGGTGAGTACACGTGAAAGGGGGGTATGGTTGGGCCAGGCTGGTGTTGCCCCCCCCGGGCGCGCAGGAGGGCAGGGGTTTCGAAGAAAGACATTATTTTTATTTTGTCTGTATTGATTTGCATTCGATTTCGGATACTCCTTTGCTGGCAGACATGTAGCATAGCTTGCAGCTCGCGCGGACATGTTGACATGAGGGCCGCTATGTCATCAACATAGAGTAGGCCTCCAATCCAGATGTGCGTAGTGGATGGTCCGAGGGTGTGTGGGTGTGGGTGTAGCTGGTGCCGCCCAAGGTAGATAACTGCATGGGAAAATTTGGCTCGGAGTTCGTGAACAAGATCTGCAACAAATATTCCAAATAGGGTCAGGCTGAGATGGCTCCCTCGGGCAATCCTCTGAGGATGTCAACTGTGTGGTATGTGGGGATGCCAGGGTAAAGAACTCGGAGCTTGATTTTGTTAAATTTAGCTCTGAGGTGGAACCACATGTTGCCTCGAATGTTATTTTTGAGAAGGGTGGAGGAGAGACCATCACGATGAACGGAGGGGTAGGCGGTGGAGTAGTCAACAAAGGCCACGTATGTGGGTTTATGTAGGGTATATTTGTTTTGTTGAATAATGGCGAAAAGGGCATTTATGGCATGGTGGGTTTGCGAGTCGGGTTTTGATCCTAATTGGCTATCTGTGAGCGTGTTCAGGAGTTCCGTGTGTGTTGTCAGTCTAGCAATCAGGAGACCTTCAAAGAGTTTAGCGAGGGTGTCATTGAGATATATGCCTCTGTAGGATGCTGGGTCTGTTTTGTCCTTACTGTGTCCTTTGTAGAGGGGTTGTAGGAGAGAACGTTGCCAGTCTGAGGGTTGTGTGTGAAATTTCCATACACCGTTGAAGAAGATGAGAATGAGTCCTTGGAAATCAGTGTCACCAGCTTGTAGCATTCGGTTAGTGATGCCAGAGGGGCCCGGTGATTTGTCTGGAAGCAGTTTTTTAATCTCATTTATGAGTGCTTCGGGCATAAATGGGGCCATAAACAAGAGGTGTGTAGTGGTTGTGGCAGTAGAAGCTGGTTTTTTCACTCTGGGAAGGAGTTTGGCAACGTCTTGTGCACTTTTCTCATCATAGGGTGAGAGTGGGAATTGGAGAAGGTGGTGGCCGAGGGCAAATCGAAAGTAGTGCCAGTTAAGGGGGTTGAGAGTAGGCCCGGGAGGTCCTTTCATCCAAATTCGTTTGTCTGGAGATGCGTTAGAAGGTGTCTTCTGGGGCATTGAGGAGGTAGTGTGGTTATTTTATATTTCTTAAGGTAGTCCCACATAGAGTTGTGTTGGTGGTCAGCGGGTCCCACATCGTGGGCTGCATTTTGTGTGACGGTGGCAAGTAATTTATCTTGTTTTTTAGTTTTTCGTAACTTGTCTAGAGCATCTTGTGCCTGTTTGAGTTTGTCACGGTGAAAAGTAAGTGTGTTGGGGTCGTCTAGGGACAGGTCTTTTTTGAGCGTATGGATTGCATTTTGATGGCCTGCTGGATTGTGTGAAAAGTAAGTGTGTTGGGGTCGTCTAGGGACAGGTCTTTTTTGAGCGTATGGATTGCATTTTGATGGCCTGCTGGATTGTGCGTTGGAGGTGGGCTTCTTGGGGGTTTTGGGAGGAATGGTGACTAGTGTAATGTTGCTCGGAGGATTTGCTATCTTTTTAAGGGGTAGGAGGGTCTACTTTTCCCAAGACTACATGTGCCACGTGTTAAAGAATTTCAGTGATTGCAGCATTTGCAGTGTCAGCGAACGAACGTGGAGATATTTTGCTGCTGTAAAGTTGTGCGGTGAGTCTACTAAAGGTGGGTGTGATTTTGGCAACTTTTTTAGAAAGTGAAGACGTGTAGGCGTCTTTAGTTTGTGGGTCTTTCAGGCGCTTGGAGTGGTAGAGAGTGCGGGCAGGAGAGGTGTGTGGTGGAAGTGGTGGGACCGGGTTTGATGAGGTGAGCAAGTCTAAGTGAAGGTGGATGGACATATGATCTGTTATTGATGCAGGGAGGACATCTTGAAAAACTTGGCATGTGCGAATGAGGGGTGCGTGACGTTTGGCTATAAGATTGTAGTCGAGGATAGAATAAGTGTTTGGCTTTCGGCCAAAAGTGTAGGGTCTGTGGTTTGGGGAAAGAAGAGGAAAGTGGCTGTTTTTGATAATAAATTTGATAGAGTCAAGCATATGTAGTAGGAGACGTTCTCTATAGTCTGTCACCGGGCTGGGGTGGTGGCCGTTGTGAGGGGGGTGGCAGGAGAGTGGGCAGGGTTGGTGTTGTCCGTCCAGCGGAAGAGAGTGTGAGAGTCTAGTGGTGTGATGTGACTTTGTATTTCTTCGGCGGTAAAGGCATTAAAATCTCCTGCGTAAATGTGGGGTTCGTGGGAACGGTGGCTCGAGTGCGCAGTGAGAGGGTCAAAAAATTCCTCGAGGTTACCTTCGTTAGGGAAAATACATACACCAGTCAGGTGGAATGTATCATGGCATAGTAGAAAGGGGACGACAAGGACCATGTAATCACCTGGTGCAGGGAGGATGAGACTCCACTACCGTGGGCATTTCCCCTTGTATCTAGAATGTGCAGTTTTCGCCTAAATTAATTTTAATTGCTTTTATTACTGGAAACAGTAGTTTAGAACCCTTGATTGAGGGTCTATGTGCTCAAATCCATGTGAATCTGAGGTGACGTGTTTTCGGCCGGAATCGAACCGGGGACCTTACGGATTACTAAATTTCTTGAGTGCCGCGCTCTCCACCACTGAGATCTTATTCACGACTCCGCTGAGTGAGTGCATTGTAATAGAAAAGCGCATGCTATTGTGGGTGAGGAGTGCCCGTCCACTTGTGTACTGTTGCCCTTGATATGATCGTTGGGGGAGGGTCATAACAGTACCAGATACGGCGTGAAAATCCTATCCACTTTTAATAATCTCGTCCGGCCGAAATTCAGTGCTCAACTGATGTTCAGTCAAGATAGTGTAGTCTAGAAAAGAGAAGACTTGGATACATAATTTCTTTCTTTGAGAGTAGAGCTTTTATTGAAAACTGATAGTGGGTATTTCAAGGACACGGGGGTTACTTTATGCACCCTAGCAATCCCTCCCCTCCGCTATAACACCCATCAGTCAGCTCCACCAGTCTCCGCCCTCACCCATTCCAGGGGACCTGGCGCACGGCAAGCGGAGGGGCTTTAGCCGCGGAGACGCCGCGCGTCACAGGAGTCAGACCAGAGTTTCCACGTGTTTTTTTTCGCTGTTTTCCACTCATTCCGCAGGAGTTGCGGGTTTTCTGGACAATTTTCCCGGTATTTTCGAAATCAGACGTCTCCCACTCGATTTTTTCGAGATCATAATAGTTCCAGGGCAAGATGTCCCAGTCGCCAGTCTCACGTACCTCGAACATAAAGAGACGTATGGACAGGCCCAAGGCCGCAGTGGGGGTCATCAGGGGAGTAGCGTAAACCGTTGATGTCAGCTGTCTTTTGTGGGCAGGCTCTGGCATCTCTACGGAGTCCGATACCTCAGGGCAATCAGCTACTTCTCAATATCTCAGTGCGCTACCGAGACGGCTAGGGAGAAGAAAGTTTGTCCTGGGCGGAAGGCGGCGGAGGGCTTTAACCCAACGTCGCCGCCCGCCCACTGGATTGGACCAGAGTCACGAGGATGTATAGAGTCACGAGGATGTATAGGGGGGTGTGCATTGGCTTATAGTCATTTGTACAGGGGTGTGCATTCTCTATGCCAATGCACACCCCTGTCGCGAGTTTGAATGCACACCCCTCTCCAAATCCGTGGAATTCTGGTCCAATCCAGTGGGCGCGCGGCGGCGGCGTCGGGCTAAAGCCCTCCACCGCCGCCCGCCCCGACAGTCTCGGATGGAAGAAAATAAATCAGCGCACCTATTACTCCTATATGACGACTACCTGGTGACTCAGCACCCTTAAGTGTAATTAACACAGCAGCAAATAGAGGCGAAAGGGAAGTCCACTCTAGGGAAGGGGGGGGGACCGGTCCGCAAGGACCCATCCCCATTAAAAAAGAAATCCAAGAAAAAAATCCGAAGGTGAAGACCGTCTGGGTCGAGGTCCCAAGTCCCCCCATGGCGAGCTGCGCTCGAGCCATGTACTAAACTTGGGGTTTAAACTCTGAACCCTCATGATAGGCGTGCATGTAGGTGTGGGGCCAGAATTCGGGTGGGAGTGTTTGGAAGTATATTTTTTTTGGTAGATGGTAATGGGTAGTCCGGAAACGCGGATAAGTGATAGCGAGTCATTTTTTTTTTTAATATTTTAATCAGAGTCGAAATCGAGAATGGGGCAAGGAAGGCGAAGGTGAAGTGTTGCTGTCTGGGGTAAGAGGTGGCGCGGGATGCATATGGGATATTTCCAGGTTCCATGTGGGATGGTGGTAAGGGGTGGGAGAAGGCAGTCCATATGCCATCCTGCGTTACATGTGTCACAAAGAAGCATTTTATGTTCGTCAAACAGACTCTGACATACTTGGCAGTGACTCGGAATGTCATCCAATGGAGGCGAGGACAAGATAGTGGCGAGGAGGGAGGTAGAGGGGAGGACAGGGGGTTGGGTAAGGCTTTGCCAGGTTTGGTAAGGCGAGGATTTCGGTTTTTGGTTTGTTATGCTGCCACACAGCTGGCAACTCAATTACCTCAGAGACGCATACAAGTGGTGCGCAGTAATAAGGTAGCCCGGAAGCGCCTGACCGAATCGAACGGCACTCCGGCAATGGATCTCGGACTCTTCAATGGTGTTTTAAAGTAGACATTCGCATACGCAGATATACAAACAACCGAGGAAGAGAACAAAACACAAATGCATAATAGTAGATTAATTTTGGATTTTTTTACATTTCATTGTTTAAGATAAGCATGTAGAGTACTATTAGAATTTATTTTGATCTTAGTTATGTCTCTATTTTTTTCCATTGATTCAAATGAATTTTTCGGTGTTAAGTTTATTTGTTTTGATGAAGGGACACCGTGACATGGGTACATAATCAAATTGGAAACAATTGTGATGAGAACCATTTAATGTATGTAAGTCATAATCATTTTAATTATTCAAGTTATGTTTATGTGTTTCTTTACATATTTCATTGTATATTCAAGTTATTCTAATTTGATAGAACATGTTATGTTTCAGATGTATCTTGTGCATTGATTTTTTTTGTTTATGTTTGCATAAATTATGTATTGGGAGTGTCATTGTTTTATTTATGTGGGTTCTCATACAAGTACAAAACAAAAAGATGAGTATAAATATAGAACATAACACAAAACACACATATGAATATGGCGATAAATGTGTATGCTTCTCAAGACTATCGACACTTGAAAAGACACCGTGACGTGTTTACATATTCAAATTGGAAACGATTTTGATGAGTACTATGTGGAACATCATGCTTTTTTTCGTTCTTTCGCAAAACAAATACAGCTGCAGTATAATAGTTTCTTTCTTCAATCGGGGACCATTTCTACCCCTTGCGATCCAAACTTTGGATCTAAATTTGTGGATTACTACACGCGTTCCGCATATGAGCAAACGCAACTGAAATTGGGTGAGGAAATCGAATCCTTCGAGATTAGTCGACGACTAATTGCGCAAAAATCAAAGATACCCAACCCCACCTCAAGACCGACCCTAACCTACTGGGAAGGCTTTTTTTTTTGGCCAGGGTTTCTTTCTTCAATCTGGGACCATTTCTACCCTTGCGATCCAAACTTGGGACATAGAAACATCTACAAAACATTGGCGCCTTTTTGGGCCACTCGATTCATCACTTCCTCATGGCATCAGACGCCCTCATGGTGCGCGAGTTCACTGTTGGTGCCGGTCAACACTGTCCCGATGCTCCTGGTGAGTGGTCAATAGTGTATGTGTTAGGTGTGTGTGTGTGCAGCACAGTGCTTGTAGTGTGTTCATCTTCTGCAACAACGAGAAAGTCCTCTGCAGCGTATATTGAAAGGAGTAACGCATGCGGAGAGCAAACTTTGCGTGCCCGCCAGTTTTGCATCGGGATCTGCTGCTGTGGTTGCTGCGGTTGCCGAGGCCGATGGAGAGGGTGTAAGCAGCGAATCCTCTTGGGCTTTGTTTTGTGTGATGCATGCCCTTCCCGTTTTTTTGATTTGTTTTGGTGTAAGTGTGCACTAGGATGTATGCATATATATGTACGTATGTATGTATGTATGCAGGTATATTTGTGTGCATACACGTATGCATGTATTTTTCATTTGCAGTAACGAGTGGTTGCTGCAGAATTGATGAATACTACCGAGGTAGACTTTATTGGCAAGATGATCCTCGATGAGGTTATGGAGCTCTATGCCACCGTGCTGCCTCCTGCTGAGACTAAGGCGATCATGAAAAGCAACATTAATTCGAGCAAGGACATTGCTCAGATTCAAGGTAAGTCTAGTGAGCGGGGTGAGGCAAGCAAGAAAGAACGCAGCATTGAAAGCGAATGAGCGCAGATGAAGACGTATGCATGCATGCATACAGTCGTGTAAAAACCATGCGAGTGGGGCGCAGAACTTGGTTACACTTTTGTGTCGTACAGATTTATAAATGCATGTTCAGTCTGCGAGCACGAGCACGAGCACACGGCTTAAAGATGTTCCTTTTGGATGGCGCAGCAGCGGCTAACAATGTGTCACGGCGATCTTGACAGGCGATGAGGCGACCATCATCTCAGAGCAGGCAGACGCCTTTGTCGACGTGTACTACTACATGCTCAATGCAGCGGCCAAGAAAGGCATCAACGTGTCGAAGATCTTTGATATTGTGCACGGCGCCAACATGGCCAAACGCGACCCTGCTACTGGCAAATTCCTCAAGAGGGATGACGGCAAGATTATCAAGCCTGCGGGCTGGCAGGGCCCTGACATCAAGTCCGAAATCCAGAGGCAACTCACGCATGGCTCATGGGACAGCGATACAGCGCCGCGCGACGCTGACCACGTGCGTGAGTTCACAGGCGGCGCTGGCCAACCAACCCCCGACAAGCCCGTGCTGATGACCAAGGACGAAGTGTGTTTCCTCGGCAAGATGGTGCTGGACGAAGTGATGGAGCTGTTTGCCACGGTCTACCCCGCTAGCGACGCCAAAAGCAAACTGTGCGGCTTTATTGACGCCTCCAAGGACATCGCGCAGCTACCCGACGACGAGACCAACCTCATCGCCGAGCAGGGCGACGCCATTGTAGATGTCTACTACTACATGCTCAACGCCGCCTCCAAGAAGGGCATGAATTTGTCAGCGCTTTTCCAGATTGTGCACGCAGCCAACATGGCTAAACGCGACCCCGCCACTGGCCAATTCCTCAAGAGGGATGACGGCAAGATCATCAAGCCTGTGGGCTGGCAGGGACCGGATGTCAAGGGCGAAATAGTGCGCCAGCTTGCTGATGGTGCTTGGGTGAGCGATCAAGAAAATGCCTCCAGCAAAACTCACACCCCCACAAAGATTTAATCCGCCCTATCTCACACCCTTTCTCCACTGTTTTGCCACCCTGCGAGGGAAAAAAAAACCTGTAATAATATGCTTCGCCCACTTATTTGAACATGGCGTTGACTATACACTGTCCCTGCCGCCTCACTGTTTCATGCAACTTGATTTGTTTTGCCCTTGCCCATTCACTTGGTGTCCCCTGCCCACAACCTTGCCCGCGCTGTTGCTTGTCACCTGCCCCCCACTCCCACCACAGCCACTGGGCATTCCAAGTGCCACTCAGAACCATATCGCGCTGTAAGAGTCGGTGACAGCTGTGACCCTCAAGCTACGTCCGTCGTGTGCAAAACTCTTCATGTGTCAAAATGTGTGTTAGGTCAAGGCCTGAACCTCTCGCCACATGCACTTTCTCTCGCTGTGCGCGACGTCTCGGATGTGGGTTAGGCACCAGATAGCCTCCCACTCTCTCTCTCTCAACTCTCACCCGTCACACATATTGTGTCTCTCTCTCTCATTCCTCACCCGGTACACACATTGAAAAGACGCAAAGGAGCGAGTCGACACCCAGCAAGGAGACAGCTGCTCAGTCGCCAGCGACCGAGACACGAAAGCGCGGGAGAAACGCAGATATGATGCCCTCAAAGTCTAGTGCTCCTCTAGCTGTTGCACCTATTCAAGTTGCACCTCTGGCTGTTGCAGCTGTTGCGCCTGATGCCACAGCGGCGTGCTGAGGGCGAGAGACGCACGCATTCGCACACATACACACACACACACACATGCACAACACGCAATGTGCGAGATGTGGGCCCGTTGTGGATGCACGGTCTAGAACCCAATGTCGTTGATTTTGAATCGGTCTTTCGAATAAAGGATTGCCTCGGAGGCTAGTGGTTTGCGCTTCAAATTGGTGAGTGATGCCGGGTAGACACGAGCGAGCGTGCACCATTTGAGAGTAGAGTTTTTATTGAAAACTGAAAGTGGGTATCTAAGGGATGCGGAAGTTACTTGATTCACCCTGGCAAACCCTTAGCATTCCCTCCGCTTTAACACCCATTGGTCAGCTCCACCAGTCTCCGCCCTCGCCCGTTCCGGGGGACCTAGGAAGATGTCCCAGTCACCAGTCTCACGCAACTCGAACATAGAGAGACGTATGGACAGGCATTTCTTTTTTTCTGAAATGTTGTTTTGGCGTCTTCATCTCCTCGTTTTTCCGCGCCCGAAACAGTGCAAAACACCCCGAAAATTCCCCTTGTAAACCCCGCACGGGCGATGAAAGATGAAAGAATTATACGTTGATCGCCCGAATTTTCAAAAAAACGTGTTTTTTGGGGTGAAAAAGGACATGATCCAGAACAAAGCAAGGACCTCGAAACAAGGATGAAGATGCACCGTGGAGACCCAAAAAATACAAGTCAGTGCCAAAATCCTCCGGGAATTCCGAACTTCAGCTGCGGGGCTAAAGCCCCTTGCCGCCGCGCGCCTGCGTGGATCTATTTGCGGTGGGCATTGCTGAGAGCAGAGACCTCAGAGGCCTCAGTTAGAATCCCCTGATACTCCTGGTGGAAACTAAACTAGAACAAGACATTGACATATTTTTTCCTCCAGGGATCAATAACAAACATGCGCCGTGGCTTTTGTGATCTGAAAAATGTCGCCATTCGAAGTGACATGTACATACACATCACAAGTGATTTGAAACCAGTCTAGACGTCACATGTACACACATGTCATGTGTCATCTGAAACAAGCTACTACTCGAAGCCACAAGAGTCTTGAGAAGAATCTCAAACAAGAAACAACACAAGTTTGTTTCAGAAGTCGCGACTCACGGTGTGCACTGCCAACTGTGTGACTGGCAGGAGAAATGACGTGGACATGTGTATTGATTATTTTTGACCATGGTATTGATGTGGACATCTGTGACACTTACTAGAAAGTGACGTACACATATTTATTGACTGTTACTTGTACTAGAAAGTGATGTGGATATATCCAGTAGCACCGTGACTTATAGAAAGTGACTTGTACATATTTGACTTCTCCTAGAAAGTGACGTCGACTCCTGTGACTCTTACCAGAAAGTGACGTGCACATATGTTATTGACCAAAATTCCTTCTAGAATGTGTCGTGGGCATATTTAGTAGCACCGTGACTACTACAAGAAAGCGACGCAGACAAATTTGTTTTCAAGGATCAGACACGCACAATAGCCTGAGAAAGTGACATATTTGATTTTAAGAATCAACAACAAACAAGCACCGCGACTGTTGTGATCTGAAACAAGTCGCCACTCGAAGTGACGGTGCTCCCCTAGAGTCAAGGATACCAATATTCGCACATCCAATCCCACCGTATGCACAAGTGCAGAAATCATGTACATATTTGTCTATACATACATACATATGTGTATGTATGTATGCACATATAGATACATGTGGTATGCACATATGTATACATGTCATGTGCATATGTGCATACATGTCAAGTAGGTGAATAAAGGAGTGGCAGGAAACAAGAAGGGCCTTGCGTGCGAGAACCCTCCGCATCTATGCCCATTTATCTATGTCCGTGTGTGTGTGTGTGTGTGTGCGTGTGTAGGGATGTGTATTTGCGTGGACGGATATAGGAGAGGCTTAAAGACGGGTGGTCTGATCGGAGCGCAGCGGATCCATAGCCATGAACCGTGACTCCTCGCCCCCCTGTATTTATATTATGCATATATATATGTATATATATATATATATATATATATATATATATATATATATATATATATATATATATATATATATATATATATATGTATATATATATATAAATATATATATATGTATATATATATATATGTATATATATATATATATATATAAATATATATATACATATATATATATATGTATAAATATGTATATATATTTGTATACATATGCATAT
>Ga0335398_10007188_pt1 | contig 13732 bp, 10 predicted proteins | sample BON03_FD_205742 | JGI IMG/M metagenome (GOLD analysis project Ga0335398, IMG submission 205742) | Freshwater microbial communities from Lake Bonney liftoff mats and glacier meltwater in Antarctica - BON-03 (spades assembly) (version 2) | ecosystem: Environmental > Aquatic > Freshwater > Ice >... | reverse complement strand
TGGGTCCTATTAACGCTATTTATCAAGCTCAAGCCAATCGCTACCTCCAGAACCGCGGGATTAAAGACACCTCCCAACAGCATGTATGGGCCTTCCTGGGTGATGGTGAGATGGACGAGGTCGAAAGCCGCGGAGCCTTACAGCTTGCGGCCAATGACGACCTCGACAACCTGACTTTTGTCGTCAACTGCAACCTGCAACGCCTCGATGGGCCCGTGCGGGGCAATGGAAAAATCATTCAGGAACTGGAGAGCTTCTTTCGCGGTGCGGGGTGGAACGTCATCAAAGTGGTCTGGGGTCGGGAGTGGGATTCTTTGCTCACCAAAGACCACGAAGGTGCTCTGCGAGATCTGATGAATCGCACACCCGATGGTGACTTCCAGACATACAAGGCCGAAAGTGGCGCTTACATTCGAGAAAACTTCTTCGGTCGAGATCCCCGCACCGCCGCCATGGTCGCTGGAATGAGCGATGACGACATCTGGCTTCTCAAGCGCGGTGGTCACGACTACCGAAAGGTCTACGCAGCGTTCAAGGCAGCCAGCGAGCATAAGGGCCAACCCACGGTCATTCTCGCTAAGACCGTCAAGGGCTACGGCCTAGGGCCCAGCTTCGAAGGGCGAAACGCCACCCACCAGATGAAAAAACTCACGCTGGAGAATCTCAAAACCTTTCGCGACGATATGCGCATCCCCGTCTCTGATTCTGCTCTTGAAGCGGATCTGTACCAACCGCCGTACTACCACCCCGGTGAGAATGATGAAGCGATTGCGTACATGCATGAGCGGCGCGCGGAGCTCGGCGGGTATCTTCCTGAGCGGCGCTCGAAATACACCCAGATTTCCTTACCCGGCGATGACACCTATGCGGCGGTGAAAAAGGGCTCCGGTAAGCAAGAAATTGCCACCACGATGGCTTTTGCCAGGTTGCTCAAAGACCTGCTGAAGGACTCCGAGTTGGGGCACCGCTTGGTTCCCATCATTCCCGATGAAGCGCGAACGTTTGGGATGGATGCCTACTTCCCGACCGCCAAGATTTATAACCCCCATGGCCAGAGCTACACGTCGGTAGACCGCGAGCAGTTGCTTGCATACAAGGAAAGCCCCCAAGGTCAAATACTGCACACCGGCATCAATGAAGCCGGTGCTTTTGCAGCTTTTACCGCGCTGGGAACAAGTTACGCCACCCACGGCGAACCCATCGTTCCGATTTACGTGTTCTATTCCATGTTCGGCTTCCAGCGCACCGGCGATGCGATGTGGGCTGCGGGAGACCAGATGGCCCGGGGATTTATCATGGGTGCGACTGCTGGTCGCACCACTTTGACCGGTGAAGGCCTCCAGCACGCTGACGGACACTCCCCTTTGTTGGCCTCCACCAACGCCGCAGTGATTACCTATGACCCTGCATATTCGTATGAATTGGCCCACATTGTGAAAGCCGGTTTGGAGCGCATGTATGGCGGGTCACACCCTGACCCCAACGTCATGTACTACTTGACGATCTATAACGAGCCCCTCGTGCAACCGGCCGAACCCGCCGACGTTGACGTGGAGGGTCTCCTCAAAGGCATGCACCGCATCAGTGGTGGCTCGGGCACGGGTCCCCGAGCCACCATCTTGGCCTCGGGTGTCGGGGTGCCCTGGGCCCTCGAAGCTCAAGGGCTGCTCGCCCAAGACTGGGGTGTCAGCGCAGAGGTCTGGTCGGTAACCTCCTGGAACGAGCTTCGACGCGACGGTGTCGCCGTTGAGCGCCACAACTTCTTGTACCCCGAGGAAACCCCACAGGTCCCCTATGTGACGCAGCGCCTGAACGAAAGCCAGGGGCCCGTTGTTGCGGTCAGCGATTTCACCCACGCGGTGCAGGACCAGATCAGAGAATTCGTGCCCCGCAGCTACCTCACGCTGGGGGCAGACGGGTTTGGCTTTAGCGACACCAGGCCTGCCGCTCGGCGTCACTTCGCCATCGATGGGCCCTCTGTTGCAGCACGGGTGTTGCAACAGCTCGGCGTTGACGGCTTGGTGCCAGAGTCTTCTCTGCGCGACGCCATCGCCAAATACAAACTGCACGACGTCACAGCCGGCACCAGCGGATCTGCCGGTGGTGAGTCCTAAGCGGGCATCGCGTTCCGTTTAATAGCACTATGGCTATGACCAAGAAGCAAACGCTGGCGTGGCTTCGCAATATCTCAGGCGAGATGGCGAGCACCACGCTGGCGACGCTTGAGTCCACCTTGCCCTGGTATCGAGACATGCCCCCGGGGCGTCGCTCCACCGTGGGAATGGTCGCTCAGACGGGAATTTCGTCCTTCATCTCCTGGTACGACGACCCGCAATCCACCCCCTGGATTGCCTCAGATGTTTTTGGGGTAGCGCCCCGGGAGTTGTTGCGTTCTGTGAGTTTGCAACAAACCCTGCAACTGATCAAGGTCACCGTTGAAGTAGTGGAGGAACAACTCCGCGGGTCACCCCCGGAGCTTCGCGAAGCGATCCTGCACTATTCCCGTGAAATCGCCTTCGCCGCAGCGGACGTGTATGCCAGGGCCGCTGAAGCCAGGGGGCTGTGGGACGCCAGGCTCGAAGCTCTAGCCGTGGATTCCATTCTTAGCGGTGAATACGACCAAGAGTTACCCTCGCGCATTGCCGCACTCGGGTGGATGGGTCACGGTGAGGTTGCGGTGGTGGTCGGCACAAGCCCCCGCATGGTCGATGTGGATGACATTCGACGGACGTCTCGCCACCAGCACGCAGACGTGCTGGTGGGAGTTCAAGGAAACAGGCTTGTTGTGGTGATTGGTCGCCGAGCCGAAGAAGATGAATCGGTGAGCGCCCCGTCGAGTTTTATGGAGATTGCCACAGCGATGGAACAAAGCTTTGGCCCGGGCGCCCTCGTGGTGGGTCCTACCGTGGCGTCCGTTGTCGATGCAGCAAAAAGTGCAAAAGCAGCTCTCGCTGGTTTTTCTGTCGCCAAAGCCCGCCGCGAACTCAACCGTCCGTTGTCTGCCGACGACGTCTTACCCGAGAGGGCCTTGGCCGGGGACCCGCTGGCGCGCAGGGCATTGGTCACGCACATTTATGAACCGCTGCGCGATCACCAACTCGATCTTCTGGGCACTCTCTGGACATATCTCGAGACGGGTCATTCTTTGGAAGCCACCGCGCGCGAACTGTTTGTGCACGCGAACACAGTGCGCTACCGATTGAAAAAAGTAGCCCAGGTGGTCAGTTGGGATCCCGGAAATCCTCGAGATGCGCTCACCCTGCACCTGGCCATCATCCTGGGAACGATGAGCGAGCCGCATACCCCGGGAATGGGCTCGAGGGTCCTGTAGCTTCCCTACAACAATGCGTCCTTTAAACATGACGCTACGCACCACACGGTGGTAGCTAGCAAGAAGGGAAACTGGACACTATGTTTGTTATTGTCGCCCCCGGCCAGGGATCCCAAAAACCAGGCTTCCTCGAACCGTGGCTTGCCGACGACGACCAACGCGCAACAGTGGAGCGATGGTCCCACGCCATCAATGTCGATCTCATCGCCCATGGCACCACCAGCAATGAAGACACCATTAGGGACACCGCGGTAGCGCAGCCCCTCATTGTTGCGGCGGGAATTCTGACCGGGCGGGCACTTCTTCGGGTCTTGCCCGCAGGAACTCCTCTCGCTTTTGCTGGCCATTCCGTGGGGGAATTCACCGCGGCTGCTTTAGCCGGCGTGCTGAGCGATGAAGACGCCCTGAACCTTGTCGCCGTGCGAGGCACGGCCATGTCAGAAGCTTCTGCTCTCACTCCGACAGGCATGGCAGCGGTAATTGGTGGGGCCGCCGAGGATCTTGAGCCTGTTCTGGCGGAGCACGGATTGAGAGCTGCCAACTACAACGGTGGCGGCCAGATCGTAGTTGCCGGCACGCTTCGCGACCTTGACACTTTTGCCCAGAATCCTCCTGCGGGCACCCGGGTAATCCCCCTGCAGGTGGCTGGAGCTTTTCATACTCCGTTTATGGAAAGCGCGCTAGACGCTTTGGCCGCGGCGGCGAGTGCTCTCACACCGGGGGAACCCACCCATCTGCTCTTCAGCAATCGAGATGGCTCAGTACTCACCCAAGGGAACGATGTCCTCACCTCCTTGGTGGCGCAGGTCACCCAACCAGTTCGCTGGGACTCATGCATGGCATCCTTCGAAAAAAGTGGAATTCACGGCATGATAGAGCTTGCCCCCGCCGGAGCTCTTGTTGGTCTTGCCAAGCGGGGAATGAAAGGAGTTCCCACCGTGGCACTGCGTCATCCCGATGACCTCGGACTCGCTAGCGAGATGGTGAGACCCTCATGAGCCCTCTGCGCCAATCCACAGGTTCTCCTTACACCCGCATTCTGGGTCTCGGCGCTGCTCGAGGCGACACCGCGGTGAGTAACGACGAGGTCGCTGGGCCCATTGACTCCTCCGACGAATGGATTCGCCAGCGCACCGGTGTGATTGAACGAAAACGCTCTAGCGCTCACGAAGGTGTGATCGATTTAGCCGAGCGGGCGGCGAAAGAGGCACAAGAGAAATCGGGAATTAGCCCCAGCGATATTGGCGCCGTCATCGTCGCCACCATCAGTAATCCGGTTCAAACCCCTTCCTTGGCGTCGCTGCTCGCACACCGCATAGGAGTAGCACCAGCGGCTGCCTACGATATTTCCGCAGCGTGCGCCGGATACACCTATGGCATTGCGCAGGCCGATGCTCTGATTCGCTCCGGTGCAGCCAGCCACGTTCTCGTCGTGGGGGCGGAAAAACTTAGCGAACTGGTGGAACCCACTGATCGAAGTATTTCCTTCCTCCTGGGCGATGGTGCCGGCGCCGCCGTGGTGGGCCCCAGCGACACCATAGGCATCGGTCCCACCGTGTGGGGATCCGACGGGTCTAAGTGGGATGCGGTGGGAATGAATAAGCCGCTCAAGGCGGCTTTTGAGGACCGCGAGGGCGGCTATCCAACCCTTCGCCAGGACGGCCAAGCGGTTTTCCGTTGGGCTGTATGGGAAATGGCCAAAGTGGCTAAGGAGGCGTTGGAGGTGTCGGGGGTTTCCGTCGAGGAACTGACCGCCTTTGTTCCCCACCAGGCCAACATGCGCATTATTGATGAGTTTGCCAAGCAGCTGGGGCTCCCCGAATCGGTCCTCATTGCGAGGGATATTGAAACCACAGGTAACACCTCGGCCGCTTCCATCCCGCTAGCGATGCACCGCCTCCTTGAAGAACACCCTGGGGCCTCCGGAGGGCTCGCTCTGCAAATAGGATTTGGCGCGGGCTTGGTTTTTGGCGCACAGGTCGTCACACTCCCCTAGAGTCATCTCTGGCTCTAAGATTGAAGCTGGATCTCGATAGAAAAAAGAAAAGGATAAACATGGCGCACACGACAGAAGAAGTTTTGGCAGGTTTGACAGAATTGGTGACCGACGAAACCGGCATTGCAGCCGATCAGGTCAGCTTGGAAAAGTCTTTCACCGACGATCTCGATATCGACTCCATTTCAATGATGACCATTGTGGTCAACGCCGAAGAGAAGTTCGACGTAAAGATCCCGGACGACGAAGTGAAGAACCTCACCACGGTGGGCGAAGCCGTCGAGTTCATTACCAAGGCGCAGGCCTAGGCACACCGCTCAGGCCCCCCACTCATGACCACTGTTGTCGTCACCGGTATCGGCACAACAAACCCTTTAGGGGGGGATGTTGCCTCCACGTGGGCGGCACTGCTGGCGGGGGAATCAGGAATCTCCACCCTTGAATACGACTGGGTAGCACAGCACGAGCTCCCGGTTACTTTTGCCGGCCAAGCCAAAGTCAAAGCAGAGGACGTCCTTGCGCGCCAAGAAATGAAGCGCTTGGATCCTTCTGCCCAGTTTGCTCTGATTTCTGCTCGGGAAGCGTGGGCGGATGCGGGTTCCCCCGACGTCGCCCCCGAGAGAATCTTGGTCGACTATGCCACCGGCATCGGCGGCTTGTGGACGCTGTTAAACGGCTGGGATACGCTTCGTGACAAAGGTCCCCGGCGTGTGCTGCCAATGACGATTCCGATGCTGATGCCCAACGCTGCGGCAGCCGCTGTCAGCATGGGCTTGGGCGCCAGAGGTGGGGCTCGCACCGTCGTCTCGGCGTGTGCCTCAGGCACGGAATCCGTTGCTAACGCCTATGCGCACCTACAGCTGGGGCTTGCCGATGTGATTGTCGCCGGTGGCACCGAAGCCGTCATCCACCCGATGCCCATTGCCGCTTTTGCTGCGATGCAGGCGCTGTCTAAACGCAATGATGAGCCTCATCGCGCCTCGCGTCCCTATGACGTCAACAGAGACGGCTTCGTCTTGGGTGAAGGGGCTGCAACGCTCATTCTCGAAACCAAGGAGCATGCCGAGGCCAGAGGCGCCCGGATTTATGCAGAACTCGCTGGTGGCGGTGTCACCAGTGATTCGTACCACATCACTGCCCCGGACCCTGAAGGTTTGGGAGCTTCGCGGGCGGTCATGGCTGCCCTTGCTCAGGCGGGTGCAACGCCAGCAGATGTGACTCATATTAACGCGCACGCCACATCGACTCCCGTGGGAGATATTGCTGAATACGCGGCCCTTCGTTCCGTCTTTGGTGATGCTCTGAGCAGTATTCCTGTCTCTGCCACGAAAGCCTCCACCGGGCACTTACTCGGGGGAACCGGTGCGTTGGAAGCGCTGTTCACGATTCTTGCTCTCCACCATCGCCTGGCACCACCGACGATTAATCTTGACGACCAGGATGAGAAAATTCCGCTCGATGTGGTCACTACGCCGCGGGATTTAGGGTCGGGCCCGCAGCTGGGAATCAGTAACTCGTTTGGTTTTGGCGGACACAACGCAGTGGTGGCCTTCCGGAGTGTGAACTAACCCACTCGGTGAAACCACACTACCCGGGTGTCCACGCTGCAACACCGAAAAGGTTCTAGCTCCTCATCCCACGCCCCACCCCACGCCAGACGCAACTCTTTGCCGATGAGGTATGGATTGTGTCCCCCGTGCTCGAGCGCTGCTTTAACGCGGTCCTCTGAGATCACCGTATTTCCCACGGCATCCATCGCGCCATAAAAAATTCCCAGGTCAGGGGTGTGCATCCAGCGGGCCCCGTCCACACCGAGGGAAGCTTCTTCGGTAACTTCAAAGCGCAAATGCTCCCACCCGCGCAGGGCACTCGCCATCACAGCCCCCGAACCAGGAGGGCCGTCCCAAGAAAATTCGCTGCGAAGAGTGCCCGGCAAGACAGGCTGGTCTTCCCACGTGAGATTCACGGGATATCCCAGCACTGTCCCTATTGCCCACTCCAGATGGGGGCACAGCGCTTTGGGTGAAGAGTGCACAAATAGCACCCCACGGGTGTTAGGCGTTGCCATAGTCTTCTCCTATTCCTGTGGTTCGACTTCCCCATCGACCATGGAATAAAGGAAAAACTCTGAAGTTCTGCGACAAGCGCCCCTTCAGTATGCGGCACAGATGCTGTGAATGACAACCGCCGCTTTAGGGGTGCAGCAGCGAGCCGTCTCTTCGGAGCACATTTTTCTCTCCTGCCTCAATGGCAAAAGGGAAGCGATTCTGGCCCGGCGGGAGCGGACAGTTGAAGGCATAGGAGAACGCGCACGGCGGCAGAATCGCGTAGTTGAAGTCCAACGTGATCGTCCCATCGGGGTTGGGGGCAAGAAAAAGAAACCGTCCCACGCTGTAGGTGCTTTCGCCGCTTGTGGCATCAGCGAACACCAGTTGCAGTGCCGTGCCCGCTTTGAAAGCAGCAATCGAATAGTGCGCGCCCTCGTGGTCAAAAGTTATTTCGCCCGGGATGACTTGGTCCCGGGCGACACCATCGTCCTTGAGGTGCTCGAAACCAAGACTTGTACCTCCAGGGATTTCCTTCCACGAGCCTTGGATGACCCATTCGGGGGTGTACTCGAACGCATCAATGTCCCCGAAAGCTTGGAGGTCTTCGGAATTGCTATCCCACAGTCGAAGGCCATAACTGCCGTCATTGGCAATGACGTGGCCCGATTGCGTAGAGCTAAAGACCACGGCGGAGGGCGATTCATCATCTCTTCCTCTGACCATCACCGTGCCATTCACGAGGTCGCCGTCAACAGAAACGTTGTCGCTGAGGCGCGCATGAAGGGTCAGACCAGAGCCACCATCCGCCCGGGGTGACCACACTCCGGGGACACCCCAAATCGTCTGTTCCATATCCACCCACTGGACGCTCACCAGCGCAAGGGCACCCTGAGGTTGGCGGGCAGCAAGGTTTCTGCGCTCGCGAAATACCGCGAGCTTGTCGCCTGTGTCGCCCACCAGTTCTAGGAGGTGAGTCCGGGGATGATCGCGCCGGAGAACACCTGCCAAGCCAGCGCTGTTTTAGCAATCAAGCTGAGTGTGATGTACATCCGCTCACCTCTGATGTAATCAGCCCATCCGCCCACTCGGTGATACTGCAACGCCTGGTTGATGGCAAAGGTGTTGAAGAAGACGAACAACGAAATGATGATTACCACGACAAAGGCCGGTGCTGCCACCTCGGATTCAGAGCCGGGAGCGAAGAAATAAATCAGAATGACAATCCACGGAACAATCCCTGTCATGGACCCAAAGACGAAGGGCAAGAAGCCGCCGCTGCCGGGGCGTTCATACTTCTCCTGAAGAGCGCCAAACATAATCATGGAGACGTTGACAGCAAAGATAGAGAACAGGGCCGCAACATCCGTAATCCCCGTTATCTGAGCAACAAGCCAGATCATGACGGAGGAACTCAAGGAATACTCTGTCCACCGGAAATAGTTTCTGCTCTTCTTTAACCCATTGGAATACCGCTGGAAGAAGATCGGGGAGGAAATCAGAAAGTGGAAGAAAGCCGACATGGCGAGGAAGGCGACCACGCCGATTCCCACATTGACGTCGAAAAGCTCCACACGCTCGGCCGGCGCCGCGACACCGGGAGGGCCTCCCAAATAGTCGGCAGTGACGGGGAATGTGACCTGGTTATCGAGAAAAGTAAGCACATATCCCAGCCCTGCGGCCTGGAGAAGGTGCGCGAACCCGGCTACAACGTTGTAGGTCCGCAGGCGAGCGATTTTTTCATCTAGAGTTCTTGTTTTTTGTGCCATGAGATTCGGGCCGTCCTCCTTGAATCGGTGCGTGGCCTTACTCTACCCGCCACCTAGGGCACCTTCAAGGAATCCCACAGGAGTGATGCGCGCGCGCCGTCCTCGCCGCGCCCCCAGAAACCTTTGTTTCCGCTGAGAATATGCCCTGAACCTGACCAATTGGTCAGGTTCTCGCGACCGGGACCCCTACGGTGGGAAACATGTCCTTACGGGAAAATATTCTCAACACCGCCTTGGAGCGTTATGCGCTTCACGGCATTGCGGCGACCAGCGTTCAGGACATTGCCGACCACGCGCAATCATCCAAAGCCAATGTGTTGTATCACTTCACGTCCAAGGAACAGCTCGTTGACAACGCACTTTCTCCGGCATTGGAGGCGCTTGATGCCATCGTTCGTGGTGCCGAAACCATCGGTTTTGATACCCGCGGCCCTCGCGAGGTGTTCGTAGAGGGCTTTATCGACTTTCTGTTACACCACCGCCTTGCCGTCCAAATCATCGTCACCCACCCCTACCTGGCGGACTCCATCCCTGCTTTGCAATCAGCTCAAGAACTGATGGGTCGCATGGCGAATTTGCTGGCAGGGAGCGTGCCCGGGCACTCCGAACTTTCTCGATTTGCAATCGCGATATCGGGAGCCACCTACGCCGTCGCATCGTCAGGCCTCGTCGGTCGAAGTCCTCTCGCAAACAGCGAATATCGCGCTTTTCTCCGTGAGGCGCTGATGAGCACGCTTGACGTCGAACCTACCCTCACTACGGCCCCCTAATGGCAACGATTCTCTACCGCCTGGGGAAGGCGAGTTACCTTCATGCATGGCGTGTTGTCGTCATCTGGGTGGTTGCCTTCATCGCTATTGGAGGCGCGGGGGTGGCCCTCGGCGGAGACACCCAGGAAGAATTCCGCATCCCAGGAAGCGAATCTCAAGAAGCGTTCAACCGCCTCGCAGCTGTCTTTCCCGGTTTTGGCGGAGGAAGCGCACAAGTCGTGATCGTGGCGCCCGAAGGTCAGCGCCTCGATACGGAGGAAAACCGGACTGTCATTGAGTCTCTGGCGCAGTCGATTGCCGACAGCCCCGCTATTGACGACACCGTCAGCCCTTTTGACGAGTATGCGGGTCGAGCGCTGAGTGATGATGGCCGCTACGCGCTCATGCAGGTGCAATTTGGCGTTGCTACCGCCGACATCACGAACGACATGCTTGATGAGCTTGTCTCCCACCGCGACGACGTCGCGGGAACCGGACTAATCGTAGAGTTTGGCGGCAATCTTTTTCAGGAGCAAGGCGTCCACCTGACCATTGCGGAGCTGTTTGGAGTGATTTTCGCGGGCCTCGTCCTGATTGTTACCTTCAGATCTTTCCGACCCGCATGGCAACCTCTGGCAAGCGCGCTGGTTGGCCTGGGAATCGCAATCGGCTTCATTTTGATGGCCGCAGGTGTCGTGACCGTCTCCAGCTCTGCACCTCTACTAGCGGTGATGTTGGGTCTCGCCGTGGGAATCGATTATTCCCTCTTCATCCTCCAGCGCCACCGAAACCAGCTGGCCGCCGGTGCCGACCCGCGGGAGTCCGCGGCAACAGCTGTAGGCACGGCAGGTAACGCCGTAGTTTTTGCCGGCCTGACGGTTGTCATCGCGCTCTTGGGGCTCTTCGTCGTCGGAATTCCCTTCCTCAGTGTTATGGGAGCCTCTGCCGCGCTCGCAGTTCTCATCGCTATTGCCGCGGCGATTACGTTCCTCCCCGCGCTGATGGGCCTGATGGGCGAAAAGTTGCGCCCCGCGCCAGGTTCGAAAGCCTCGCGCATCGCCGCGCAGTCACCAACATCGCCGAGTATGGGACGCCGGTGGGTTCGATTTGTGATGAAGCGCCCTCTCCTGGTCACTATCGTGTCTATCGCTTCCCTTGCCACCCTCGCCATTCCGGCGTTGGATCTTGATTTGGCTCTCCCCGACGGAGGCAGTGAGCCGATTGATTCGACCCAGCGCAAAGCATATGACCTGGTCACTGAGGGTTTCGGGCCGGGTTACAACGGGCCATTGATTGTGTCCGCTGACATCACACGAAGCGACGACGTGCTCGCAGATTTAGAGGGTATCCGTCAAGACCTTGCTGCTCTTGACGGGGTTGACTATGTGAGCGAAGGTTTCCCCTCCCCCACGATTGACACCGGAATTCTCCAGGTCATTCCCGTCTCGGGTCCCGATTCACGCGAAACCAAAGCGCTCGTCGGCGAGCTGCGCAATGCTCTGCCCGAAATTGAACAACGGTGGAACACCGACCTTGCTGTTACCGGGGTGACGGCCATCGGGGTGGACGTGTCCCAAAGAATCCAATCGGCGCTCATTCCTTTCGGGCTTGTCGTCGTGGGCCTCTCGTTCCTGCTGCTTCTTGTGGTGTTTAGGTCCCTTCTCGTTCCGCTGAAAGCAGCCCTCGGGTTCGTGCTCTCCGTGACCGCAGCATTCGGTGTGGTGGTGGCCGTCTTCCAATGGGGCTGGCTCTCCAGTTTCGTCGGTGTGGACACTCCCGGACCAATCTTGAGCTTCATGCCGATTATTTTGATGGCTGTGCTGTTTGGTCTTGCGATGGACTACCAGGTTTTCTTAGTCTCGGGGATGCGCGAACAATACGTTCACACCGGTGAGTGGCGCTCCGCCATCGAAGAGGGTTACTCGCAGGGAGCCAGAGTTGTGGGTGCAGCGGCCCTCATTATGTTCTTCGTGTTCTTCGCGTTCGTCCCCGAAGGAATCCCGCTAATTAAACCCATTGCCCTGGGGCTTGCAATCGGTATCGCATTGGATGCATTTGTCGTACGCATGACCTTAGTTCCCGCCCTCATGACACTGTTTGGGAAAGTAGCATGGGCCCTCCCCGCACCCCTGGAGAGACTTCTTCCCCATGCTGATGTGGAAGGCGAAAAACTCCGCGAACACCTTCTCGAAGTCCACTGGGCTCAATCTCAAGCGGGCTTTGTTGTTAGCGCGGAAAACCTCGTTATTGCTTCAGACACCGGTGTCCTCGGAGGAGAAACATGGCGTTGGGAAGCAGGGGCTCGAATCCAGCTCGTGGGCGGAGCACAGCGCAGCGCGCACTTCACCGCAACGCTTGCCGGAGTGGAGTCACCGATATCTGGTGCGCTCCAGGTCGGCGGTTACGCGCTGCCCAGTGAAGCCTCCCGTGTGCGCCAGCTCGTGTATCTGGTCGAGACCAGCGACGAGGTTTCTCTTCGCACTCTTGAAGACCTTGTTATCCAGCGAATGGCCTTCCAGAGTGCCGTCAAACCGTCCCCCCGGGACACCGCTTTTGCGCTTGCGAAAATCGTCACGGGTGTGAACGCTCTGTGTGAAGAAGTGTGTGAACCCTCCGAGCGCATGCACGTGACCAGCGGCACTGTTCCATCGCTTCTGCCCCATCGCCAGAGAATTGTGATTCGTTCAGCGCTCGCGGTTATCGAGAACACTCCCGTATGTGTTGTCGGAGGGGGAGCCCCCGTATCCAACGACGATGACGCATCGTTGTGGTGGCAGGGGCTTAACCATTTTGCCCACCCCGACCAGGTCATTGTTCTGTGGTCAGCTTCAGGTCCTTCGCGTGAGAACATTTCGCGACCCGAACGGGATGCCCTGGCTGATGAAGGAGCATCAGTAGGTGGAAGAGCACGATGATGTCGTCGTTAACGCGCTCCGGCGGTGGCCTGTGGATGGGTGCTGCGGTCCTGATGCCCCTGGTCGTTATTGGCAGCCTCCTGGGCCTCACCGCCAGTGCGGATACCGCCCTGGAACGTATCCCTGTCGCTTTGGTCAACAACGATGAACTTGTCACCACCACCAACGACGACGGTGAAGAAGAATTCATTCTGGCCTCGCGACCCCTCATTACCGAGCTGATCACCAACGACACAACCCGCGTGGACTGGGTGATTACCAGCACCGAAGCCGCCAACACGCTCCTGGCCAACGGCGAAGTATATGCGGTGTTTGAGATACCCGCTGATTTTTCCCAGGCAGTGTCAAGTTTGAGCACCTCAGACCCGCGACAAGCTACTTTCACGATTCGCACAGACCCCACCCGGAGTTACCTTTCCGGAATCGTCGGCGACCAACTGGGTGATTCAATTGGCAAAGCGCTCAGCGTGGAGTTTGCCGAACAAACCACGAAGGGTCTGTTCACTGTGATTGTGGACCTAGGGGATGCTTTTGGCGAAGCTGCCGATGCCGCAGCCACCATCTCAGAGGGCACCACTGATCTGTCCGAGGGCATCAACACTCTCGCAGAGGGTATGCCCGAACTGGACGAAGGGGCCACGGATTTGGCGGAAGGGTACGCCACCTTCGACAACGGACTGGGTGAGTACACCGCCGGTGTGACCGCTCTGTCTGACGGTCTGGACTCTCTCCAAGCAGGTACCAGCGGCCTTAGCGCTCTTTCCACGGGTGTCAGTAACTATACGACTGGCGTTTCTGGGCTCTCGGCGCTGCTGACTTACCGGGTCGGTTTAATGGCTAGCTCGGCCGACAAAACGGCTCTCGAGGTTATTGCCCTTCAATTGGCGGGCGCAGCCGCCGGTGGCTCCACTCTGTCCAGTCAGACCG